>Ga0209814_10000440_pt1 | contig 13498 bp, 17 predicted proteins | sample SoiMetdeltSBSDD1_FD_187597 | JGI IMG/M metagenome (GOLD analysis project Ga0209814, IMG submission 187597) | Bulk soil microbial communities from a Populus tree surrounding site in Tennessee, USA - Soil MetaG P. deltoides SBSDD1 (SPAdes) (version 2) | ecosystem: Environmental > Terrestrial >... | reverse complement strand
GTCCCAGGAGTCGGCCTCCATGATCCCGATGCCATTGGGCGCCGGCCAGATCAGCTTGTTGATCTCATTCATCTGCCAGCGCTGATGGCCCTCGCCGAGCGTCGGACCGTTCTCCAGCACGATGTCGACGCAGGCGTCCGGGTTGTCGCGGCAGTAGATCCATCCGCGGAAGCTCGCCTTCAGGAACTTCTCGGCGGTTTCGCGATTCTCGCCGTCCTCGATCCAGTCCTCACGGACGAAGATGCCGTCCTCGAGCGCTCCGGTGCCGAGGTCGGACATCTTCATGACGTTGAGCTCGTCGATCGTGTGGAGCTCGCCCGTATCCGCGTTCTTCGTCTCGAGCACCTGGGCGAGCTCGTTGTAGGTCATCGCCGCGGCAGCGTCGATGTCCTTCTTGAGGAAGAGCTCCATGTCGAACGGCTGCGCGACGATCTCGGCGTCCTTCTGCGGATCGATGCCGTTCTTGTTGAGTGCGGCGAACAGCTTGTGCTCGTTGCCGCCGAGCCAGACGCCGACCTTCTTGCCCTTCAGGTCCGTGATCTGGTCGAGACCCGAGTCCTTCCACGTGACCTCGGTCATCCCCGACCGCGTGAAGACCTGGGCGATGTTGACGATGTTCTGGCCCTTGTCGCGCGTGGCCAGCGTGCTGTCGAGCCAGTTGATCCCGAAGTCGGCCTGGCCGCCGAGGACCACCTGCTCGGGGACGATGTCCGGGCCGCCCGGACGGATGTCGACGTCCAGCCCCTCGTCCTCGTAGTAGCCCTGGTCCTTCGCCGCGTAGTAACCCGCGAACTGCGCCTGCACGACCCACTTCGACTGCAGCGTGACCTTGGTGAGGTCGCCGCCGGCGCTGCCGCCTTCCTCGTCGTCGTCGCCGCCGCACCCGGCGAGCGCGAACATGGCCGCAGCCGCGAGCGCAGCGACGGACCACCACCTACTTCTGCTCATCCACTTCCCCTTTCGGTGCATGGTTGCCATTACTCCGCGGTCCTCCGCGCGGACGGATGCCAGCCCATCGTAAGCCGCTCGAGAGCGGCGACGGCGCCGTAGAACAGGATTCCCAGAATGCTGGCGACGACGATCGCGGCCCACGCCTCCGTGAACGCGAAGATGCCGGCCTGACGCCGGATCTGGATTCCCAGCGCGTCCTGAGAGCCTCCGAAGTAGTCGCCCACGATCGCGCCGATCATCGCGAGAACGGTCGCCACCTTCAACCCGGTGAAGATGAACGGCAGTGCATTCGGGATCCGTACCCGGCGGAAGATCTCCCGCTCGCCGCTCGCGTAGGACCGCATCAGCTCGATCTGCTGCGGCCGCACCGAGGTCAGCCCGCGGAGGGTGTTGACGAGCACCGGGAAGAAGCACAGGACAGCGGCGATCACCATCTTCGAGAGCTGGTTGAGCGTCCCGAACCAGTTGTTCGTGATCGGGGCGAAAGCGATGATCGGGATCGCGTTCGCGGCGATCGCGAACGGCATCAGCGCAGCCGCGAGCAGTCGCCAGCGGGCGAGGACCAGTGCGACCACGATCCCCGCCGAGCAGCCCATCACCCAGCCGCCGAATGCCTCCTCGAACGTGAACCAGCCTGCGCCCCAGAGCGTGTCGCGCTCGGTCCACAAGGTTCGCGTGATGTCGGAGGGCGGGGGAAGGAGGAAGTTCTGGATGTCGAGCCCGCGGACCAGCCCCTCCCAGAGCGCGATGCCGGCGACGAAGACGACAACCGCGGGGAACCAGTCCCAGAGGCTTCGACCGACGCGCGCGCCGAGGGTCCCGCGCGGGATCGGCTCGACGACGGTCGAGCTCACAAACCCTCTTCCGCCACGATGAACTGCTCCTCGTCCTCGGGCTCCTCCACCTCGAAGCCGCCGCCCTTCCGGAGCAGTTGCCGAACGTCGCGGATCAGCTCGGCGAACCGCGGCTCCTCGCGTGTCTCACTCGTGCGGGGCTGGGGGAGGTCGATCTCGACGATGCCCACGATCCGGCCGGGCCGCGCCGACATGACGACCACCCGGGTGGAAAGGAAGACGGCCTCTGAGATCGAGTGCGTGACGAAGATCACCGTGCTCCCGCTCTGATCCCAGATCCGCAGCAGCTCGAGGTTGAGGCGCTCGCGCGTCATCTCGTCCAGGGCGCCGAAGGGCTCGTCCATCAGGAGGAGCGGCGGTGCGAACGACAATGCACGCGCTATGGAGACCCGCTGCTGCATCCCGCCCGAGAGCTGCCACGGATGGTGCTTCTCGAAGCCCTTGAGCTCGACGAGGTCGACCAGCTCCTGGACCCGCTCACCCCGCTTCCGCCGGTCCCAGCGGAGGATCTCGAGCGGCAGCCCGATGTTCTTTTCCACGGTTCGCCAGTCGAACAGGACGGCGTCCTGGAAGACGATGCCGTAGTCACGGTCGAGGCGTGCCTGGTGCGCGCTCTTGCCGTTGACGACGACGTCGCCGCCCGACGGCTGGATCAGGTCGCCGACGATCCGGAGGAGCGTCGACTTGCCGCACCCCGACGGGCCGATCAGCGAGATGAACTCACGGGGCCGGATCTCGAGATCGATGCCCTCGAGCGCCCTGACCTGGCCCTGACCGAACTCCTTCGTCACGGCCTTGAGCTCGACGACGTGCGAGCGCTCGTTCATGCGACGTGCTCCGGCGCCCGGTGCACCACGATCTTCTCGACCACCACGACGACCAGGAAGAAGACGATCCCGAGTGCGGCGGCGACGAGGTTGGTCGCCCAGAGGTTCTCCGGCGTCGTCGAGTAGTACTGGTTGAAGTTGAGGATCGCGCCGCCGAGGCCGTTCTGGATCGAGGCGGGCAGCTCGCCGATGATCGCGCCCACCACGCAGGCCGTCGCCGAGATCTTGAAGGCGGTGAACAGATATGGAAGCGAGGCGGGAAGCCGCAGCTTCCAGAGGATCTGGAGCGTGCTCGATGCGTAGGAGCGGGTGAGCTCGAGCGCCCGCGGGTCGACCGATGTGAGCCCGCGCAGGGTGTTGATCGCGACCGGGAAGAACGTGAGGAAGGCGGCGATGATCGAGACCGAGAACCAGTCGGGGAAGCCCCTCCCGCCGAACCAGATGACGACCATCGGCGCGACAGCGAGGATGGGGATCGTCTGCGATGCGACGATGTAGGGGAGGAAGCCGCGCTGGAGCAGGCGCGAGTGGGCGAGGAGCACGCCGAGCGCGAACCCGATCGACGCGCCGAGCACGAATCCGACAGCCGCCTCCTTGGCCGTGAAGAGGGCTGCGTCCCAGAGCACCTCGATCAGCAGCGGGCCGTTCCTCCGCGAGGGCTCGAAGAGCTGGCCGACGATGTCGTGGAGGTGCGGGAAGGTCTTGTCGTTGACCTCGAAGCTCCCGATCGTTAGGCCGGTCGTCTCGCCGAACCACTTGAATCCCTCCCACAGGGCGTAGAGGACCGCGAGGACGATCGCCATCATCCCGAGCTGGATGAGCGCCGGCCGCCAGGGATGCTCACGGCGGGGGTGCTCGGCGGCGACCGATGCCATGTCGAGACGTTAACGTCGCGCTGATGGCCCGGCTCAACAACATCACCTTCGCCTGCGAGGAGCCCGTGAAACTCGCGGAGTTCTGGCGCGAGGCACTCGGCTATGAGCACATCGAGGTGCCCCAGGAGGTCGAGGAGGCGGCGGCCGCGGCGATCGAGCGAGGTGAGCTCGACGCGGACGGGTGGGCGATGCTCGTCAACCCGGACGGCACCGGCCCACGGCTCCTCTTCCAGCGCAGGCCGAAAAGCCCGACGACGGACATTCCGATCCATCTCGACATCCACTCGGAGAACCGCGCGACTGAGGTCGAGCGGCTGACCGGACTCGGCGCCACCTTCATCGAAGACCGGTCGCTGAAGATCGGACCGTACGAGGAGTCGTGGGCCGTGATGAAGGACCCCGAGGGCAACGGGTTCTGCGTGTCATGACGCTCGATCCCGCCCGCACAGTGGCCGAGCTGAAGGAGCTGCGTGAGCTCACGGGCAACGAGGACGGCGCCCAGCGCGTGGCCTGGACTGACACCTGGGTGCAGGCGCAAGAGTGGATGGCCTCCAAGCTCGAGGGCACCGGTGCCGAGATGGAGTTCGACGAGGCGCGCAACCAGTGGTGGACGCTTCGCGGCCGGTCGGACCGAGAGCTGTTGATCGGCGGCCACCTCGACTCGGTTCCGAACGGCGGCTGGCTCGACGGCGCGCTCAACGTGGTTGCCGGCTCGGAGGTGCTGCGCCGGGTAGCGGAGGAGGGCGAGCCGCCGGTGACCATCCGCCTCGTCTCGTGGGCCGACGAGGAGGGCGCCCGATTCGGTCGCTCGCTGTTCGGTTCGAGCGCGGCCGCCGGGTCGATGGCGGATCAGGACGAGCTGCGGCAGCTCACCGATCGTGACGGCGTCTCGCTGCCGGACGCAATCGGGAAACACGGCGTCGACCTCGATCGCGCGACCGACGCGAAGAGTCAGCTCGAGAGCGCGGCCGCCTACCTCGAGCTCCACATCGAGCAGGGGCCGGTGCTCGAGTCGATGGATCTCCCGCTCGGAGCCGTGCTCGGCACTTTCGGGGTCGAGCGCAACCGCGTCGTCTGGCGGGGGCAGGCGGCGCACGCCGGCTCGACGCCGATGGATCAGCGCCGGGATGCGCTGGCGGGCGCGGCGAAGCTGGCGCTCGAGCTCCGGCACATCGCCGAGCGCGCGGGCGGCGGAGCCGTCTGCACCTCCGGCGACGTCGTCTGCAACCCCGGGATCGTCACCTCGGTCGTCGAGACGGCCGAGCAGCTCCTCGACCAGCGCCACCTCGACGCAGGCACGCTCGCCTCGATGCTGGCGGACGCAAAGGAGCGAAGCGGGCAGTTCGCCGAGGAGGAGGACCTCGAGGTCGAGTTCGAGCGGATCTGGAACATCGAGCCGATCCTGTTCGACGAGCAGCTGGTCGAGTTCGCCGACGAGTCGATCAACGACGTGGCGGGCCAGTCGCACAGGCTGCCGAGCGGCCCGCTGCACGACGCGGCCGAGGTCTCACGCGCCGGTATCCCGACGGTGATGCTCTTCGTCCAGAGCCTTCGGGGCCTCTCACACACGAAGCTCGAGGACACGAAGGAGGAGCACCTCGAGCTCGCCGTCAAAGCGCTGGACCTGCTCGCGGCGAAGACGATCGAGCACCTCGCGGAGTAACTCGAACGAGGGAGCGAACGGCTCCGGGTCTCGTGCCGATAAGCACAGGCATGGACGAGCCGCACGTCCACCTCCTCATCCGCCGCTCCGCCGAATACGGAGGCCGCATCGGGCCGCTGGCCTTCGCGGCCGGAGTAGGCGGGTTCCTGATCTGGCTGATCTCGCTCGACGCAGCGCCGTCGGTGGGGTCCGTCGGCTGGCTGGTCGGTCTCTGCGGGATGATCGTCGCGCTCTCCTCGGCGCTTGCTTCGTCCGTCGGCCTGCTGGCGCGGACCGGGCGGACACTGGCCGCGCGCGGGCTGCTGACGTCCGCCCTGCGCGTGCTCGGCCCCGCGGCGGTCGCGTTCTTCGTGATCTCGTTCTTCTGGAGCTAGGAGGGTTGGCGAAAACCCTCCTGGAGCGGCTCGCGGAGCCGCTCACGGTTCCGACCTGCGAACGTGAGCGTGGCCGCGGCCGTCGTCGCGAAGCCGAGCAGCACGAAGGCGTCCGCGAGGTTGAACGCGATCGCGTCGAGCTCGATCGGGTTCGGGACGCCCGGCCAGAGCGCGAGCGACACGACGTTCCCGAGCGCGCCGCCGAGGACGACGCCTCCAGCAAGCGCGAGTAACGCTGACCGAGTCGCCAGAACCGCGGCCGACCACAGCAGCGCCAGGCCGAGGACGACGACGACGTAGGCCGCGGAGCGTGGGTGGACGTACGTTGCCTCGGCCGTCGCCTTGTGCGCGAGATCGAGGCACGCGAAGGCGGCGGCAGTCACCGCGAGCACCGCCGGCGCGTTCCTCACCGCGGCTCGCTTTCGGCAAGTGCTCGTGACTCGCGACGGCTGAGGAACCCCAGAAACTCGAGCGAGGGGATCAGGATCGCCACGATCCAGAAGGTCGTGCCGAGCCCGAAGTCGGGGATCAGCGCCACCTCGATCGCGGTCAGGACCGTCAGGAACGCCGCGAATCCCACGACCGTCCGGCCGCTCGCCTTCGCGCGGGGCTCCCCGGGCCTGCCGAAGAACCGCACGCACAGGGGCAGCACGACGAACAGAAACCCGGCGAGGACGGCAAGCGGGATGAGAGCGCCGTCCGTCGTCAGCTCAGCGAGCGCGAGCGCGGCCAGGAGCCATGCGTAGAACGCGATTCGAACCGCAACCGGAAGCTCGCGACCCATGACGAGCGACCTTCCCACGAACTATCGGGTCGTGCGCGCCTCAAACGATCCGCGGCCTGCCGGACATGGACGGGGTGTAGCGCTGATGGTCTGATTCGTTCGTGAGGAGGTCGCGTGTGAGCACGAGGGAGAGAAAGCGCCGGTTCGATGCGCTCTTCGCCTCCTACGGCTCGGACATCGTCGCGTACTGCACCTGGCGATCCGGCTCGACAAGCGATGCGCAGGATGCCGCGGCCGACGTCTTCCTCACTGCGTGGCGCCGTCTGGACGAGGTTCCGGAAGGCGACGCGGCGCGGGTTTGGCTGTACGCCACGGCTCGGCGCGTGCTCGCGAATCAGCGGCGTTCGAGCCGCCGGCGGCAAGCCCTCCACGAGCGGTTGGCGGCCGAAGAGGCATCCGGCGCGGCGGAGCAGCAGTCGCCGGACGAAACGCTCGTGCACGAAGCGCTTCGCCTGCTCCCTGCGATCGACCGCGAGGTTCTGCTCCTGGCGGAGTGGGAGGGTCTCTCGCCGGCGCAGATCGCCGCCGTCCTGGGTTGCCGTCGAGTCACCGCGCGCGGGCGCCTTCACCGGGCGCGCCGCCGGTTCCGGATGGCATTCGAGGAGCTGCGGGATGGGCAGCGGCGTCCGACGAGCATCCAGGTTTCGCAAAGGAGGATCCATGAGCACGTCTGAGAGCTTCGAGGCTTTGCATCGGGCCAACCCGAGGTCGAACACCGGGTTCGCGAAGACCGTCGACTCGGTGCAAGCCCAGATCTCGACCGCGGAGGCGGTTCCCGTGCATCCGGCCGGTCGCCGACGCGCAGGTCTCGTCCGACTCGCTGCGGTTGGCACTGCGCTCGCGGTCGCAGCGGGCGTGGCTGCATTGACGGTGAGGTCGCCCGGCGGCGGGCCCGGTGTCGACGATGCGGCCGCCGTGGTCAACAAGGCCGCGGCGGTGACGGCCAATGCAGCGGAGCGCTCCGGAACAGCGGCTGTCCGGATCACCCACGACGGCGAGCTCTGGGCCGGGAGCACGATCCGCTGGTACGACGGCGACCTCTCCGTCTCGAGAGACGCGCCCGATCGGCGCGGCCGGGCGGGAGCTCATCTGTTGCTCGTCAGCGGGACGCTCTACGGCTTCGAAGAGGGTCATTGGGTCATCTTCGGCGACCCTGCCAATATCGATCCAGGCAGCGGCACGACCCCGGACGAGTACGTGGCGGCGGTTCGTGAGGACGTCGGCGGCATGACCTTGCGCAGGATCGCCGGACGCGTGACAGGTCTGACGGTGACTCGGCCGGGAAACGGGTCGACGGTGTACCAGGGCAAGATCGCTGCAGGCGTGATCGCGAGGGAGACCGGCTTCAAGGACGGGGAGGCGATCCGCGTGCTCCCGTTCGGCTACGTGGCCCACGACGAGGCGGCGAACGGGTCCGCCCTGCTCGACGTAGCCGTGACGGTCGGCGCCGACGGCGTCGTCCGCCAGATCTCCGTGAGCTGGGGAACGTGGGACTACACGGTGACCTACGGCAGTCTCGGATCAGCGTCGGCCCTGGCGGCACCGAAGAACGCGCGAGACCTCGTGAAGGAGCGCCTCCGCGCCGTCGGACGCGGCTAGGACAGCCGGACGAGCGCGACGCCTCCGGCGAGCAGCGCGACGCCGAGGAGCCGCAGCGGCGTGATCGGGTTCTCCTCGAACCCGACCCAGCCGTAGTGGTCGACGAGCAGCGAGGCGATCGCCTGCCCTGCGAGGATCAGCGCGACGAGGGTCGCCGCGCCGAGCTTCGGTGCCGTGACGATCGACCCGAGTACGTAGAAGGCGCCGAGGATGCCGCCGATCCAGACCCACCACGGCGCGTCGCCTGCCCGGTCGGGGATCCCACGCTGCGCAAAGAGCACTGCGACGAGCAGCGCGGCGGCGCCGACCACGAAGGAGACGAACGCCGCGCGGATCGACCCGCCGACCCAGGTGGCGAGCTGCGCGTTGATCCCGAACTGGATCGGGAGCATCGCGCCCGCGAGCAGCGCGAAGACCAGGTAGCTCCAGATTGCCACCGGAGACCTTTCAAGAGAAAATGGCGGTTTCCCTGCCCGGCCACGAGGAGGTCCCATGCTCGAGTTCGGCGTCACCGTCCTGCCGGATCCGCCCCAATCGCGCTTCTTCGAGCTGGTCGACCTCACCGAGCAGCACGGCTTCGACTACGCGTGGACCTACGACTCCCACATCCTCTGGCAGGAGTCCTACGCGACCCTGCCCGTGGCGGCGTCCCGGACGCAGAAGGTCAAGCTGGGCCACTTCGTGACCAACCCCGGCATCCGTGACCCGACGATTGCGGCCAGCTGGTACGCGACCATGCAAGACCTGTCCAATGGCCGGATGGTCATGGGGATCGGCCGCGGCGACTCCTCGCGCCGGGTGGTCGGCCTCAAGCCCGTGAAGGTGGCCGAGTTCGAGGCCCGGTGCAAGATGATCAAGGACCTGATGAACGGCCGCCAGGTCGAGTGGAACGGTAAAGAGCTCCAGCTCGAGTGGGCCAAGGACCTCCCCGAGATCCCGATGTGGATCGCCGGCTACGGGCCGAGAGCGCTCGCCGTCGCCGGCCGCGTCGCGGACGGCGTGATCATCCAGCTCGCCGACCCGCAGATCATCCAGTGGATCATGGACACGGCCAGAAAGGCCGCCGAGGAGGTGGGTCGCGACCCGTCCGAGCTGAAGTGCATCGTCGGCGCGCCGAGCCACATCACCGACAACATCCAGGAAGCGCGCGACCAGGTGCGGTGGTTCCCCGCGATGGTCTCGAACCACGTGATGGACCTCATCGAGCGGTACGGCTTCGACTCGGAGATCCCCGACGCTCTCACCGAGTTCGTCAAGGCGCGTAAGTTCTACGACTACAAGGATCACAGCCGCGTCGGCGCGGCTCACGGCGAGTTCGTCACCGACGAGATCGCCGACCGCTTCACGGTGATCGGAAACATCGAGCAGGTGACGGCGAAACTGAAGGAGCTCGAGTCCGTCGGCGTCGACCAGTTCAACATCTACCTCATGACCGAGGGCCAGAACGAGACGCTGGCGACGTACGGCAAGGACATCCTTCCGACCTTCCAGGGGGTGGCTGCGTAATGGCGCGCGAGATTCGGATTCAGGGAAGCGAAGGCACCGCGAAGATCCGGAGCCTGTGGGCGGTCGCCCTGCTCCCGATCATCACGTTCGGGATCTACTTCTTCTTCTGGTGGTACTTCATCCACCGCGAGCTGCGCGACCTCGGGCGTGCAAAGAACACCAAGGAGCTGGGGGACAGCCCGGGCACGTCGCTCCTCGCCGTCACGCTCGGGGCGCTGATCATCGTCCCGGCGCTCGTGTCGATCTACCGCGGCTTCAAGCGGGTGCAGGCGGCGCAACGGCTGGCTGCCTCGGAGCCGATCAACGGTTGGATCGGCCTGATCCTCTTTCTCCTGCTCACCCCGGCGTTCTATGCCTACGTGCAGAGCGGGCTGAACGCCGTGTGGGAGAAGGAAGCCGGGCCGACCGAGGAGGTCGTTTCAGACGGCTCGGACGTAGAGCCGAGCTAGCTGGGCGAGGATCGCCTCCTCCGGCGAGGCGACGAACTCGGCGCCGCGGAGCATCGTGCGGGCGCCGTCGATCGCTTCGTCGTCGCTCGGATCGGCCAGGGCGACGACGGGGAGGCCGCGGACGAAGCCGATCGGCAAGGTGCGGAAGCTTCGGGCGTGGTCGGCGGGTAGGAGTCTCGCGGCCGAAGGGTCGACGGACAGGGACGCGATGTCGAGGAAGGGCAGGCCGCGCTGATCGGCGACCATGCGGACGACGTCCGCAGGCGCCACGAGGCCCAGCTCGGTAAGGATCTCGCCGAGACGCCTGCCCTGGCTGCGTGCGGTTCTCAGCGCAAGCTCGATCTCGGCCTCGGCCAGGAGCCCCGCCTCCGCCAGCAGTGCGCCGAGCGGTTCGCGCCGGGCCTCCGTCGCGCGCTTCGCGAGTAGCTCGCCCAGGATTCCGTCCATGCCCGCCGGCTCCGGCGAGACGAGCATCAGTTCCGGCGAGACGTCCCTCCGCGGCGCGGGCAGCGGCGCCACCTCCAGCGAGCGCACGATGTCGAGCCGCGCGCGCAGGCCGGTCCCGAATTCCGGCGGCGACGAGCTCTCGTCCACGAGGGCGTCCACCGCTGTGCTGAGTTGAAGCCGCATCGCCAGTCCCTTCGACTGTAGGAGCCCGGCCCCCAGCTGGCGTCCCCCTTCCAAGTGACGCGGTTAACCCCGCCTCAACACTCGCTGTCCTAGTCTCTAGTCCAATGAGGACTAGTCGCGCAGTCCGGCCCCGTACAGGGACGCTGACGACTACCGAGTACGCCGTTCTGACGGTCCTCGCGGTCGAGACCCAGTGCGTCGCGCTTTCCGGTTACGACTTGCTGAAGATCGTCGAGCGGACCACTCGTTACTTCTGGAAGCCGACGAAGAGCCACCTCTACGCCGTCCTGCCAAGGCTGGTCGAGCGAGGGCTGGCGACGCGGAGGGCGGCGCCCGGTGAGCGTGGTCCGGAGCGACAGCTCTACCGGGTGACGCCGAAGGGCGAGCGGATCGCCAGGGATTGGCTCGAAGAGCCGGTGCCGGGCGACAAGGATCTCTTCCACCTCAAGGTCTTCTACGGCGGCTTGCAGAGCCGCGAGGCCCTCGTCGCTCACTACCGTCGGCACCTCGAGGAGCGGGAAGCCGCGCTCGAGGAGCTCCTCGCCATCCCCAAGGACCGCCGGGGACACAACTACTTCCATTCCTTTCTCCTCCGGTTCGGGATCGAGAGCGCCCGCCTCGACATCCGCTGGGCCGAGGACGTCCTGAAGGAGCTCGAGCAATGAAGAGATCAGCGTTCGCGATCATCGCCGTCCTCGCCTGCGCGGGAGCCGCCGGCGCTCAGCCCTCGGCAGGGCCGGTCGGAAGTTGGGCAGGCTCGATGCAGTTCACGAGGGTCGGCGGCCCCGAGCCGTTCTCCATGTCTCTCGAGCTCCGGGGCCGGCGTGCCGTCGTCGCGCTCGGGTCGGGCCACGCTTCGCGGACGGAAGTCGCGGCCCGCATCTCGGGCAGCCGCGTCCGGCTGAGCCTCCCGGGCCGGCCCTGGAGGCTGGCGCTGGACGGACGCGTTCGGAAGGGGCGCCTTGTCGGGACGCTGCGCCAGGGCCCTGTCCGGGGGCGTTTCCAGCTCAGTCGTCGAGCTCCGATCGAGGGCGGAACACTCGGCCTCTACCGCATCGGCACGAGGCCGCTCGGGATCGTCCAGGGTCTCGGCCCGCGCGAGAGCATCGACTACGAGCGGGACGAGATCCGAGCCCTGTACCAGACCGGTCGCGGTCGGTACGTGGTCGGCGCCGGGCTCAGCACGCGGAATCCAACCGCCGGGACCGCGTCCTTCACGCCCAACGGCGCGGTCTTCCGCAGCGAGCAAGGGATTCGCGTCCCACTGCGCCAGGAGGAAGTCTGGGTCCGCAGCGGCCGCGCCTACCTCGGTTGCACCCTGACGATCCCACCGGGAAGCGGCCGGCGGCCGGCGGTCGCATTCGCCCACGGCGGCGGTGAAGCCCCTCGCAGGTTCAACTCGATCCAGTCGACGTACCTGAACCACCTCGGCCTCGTCACACTCTCGTGCGACAAGCGGGGGGTGGCGCAGTCGGGCGGCGTCTATCCGGGTGGGTTTCCGGGAGTGCCGGTAGTCGACCAGTACGCGCGCGACGTCGAGGCGCAGGCCCGGTTCCTCGCCGCGCTTCCCGAGGTCGACCCTGCTCGGATCGGGATCGCCGGTGTCAGCCAGGCGGGCTGGATCATGCCGCTGGCTGCAAGCCGGGAGTCCGCGATCCGCTTCATGATCGGGATCGTCTCCCCGACGCTGACCCAGGGCCAGACCGACCACTGGGCAAACCTGAACGCCCAGGGCCAGGCGCCCCCGACCCGCACCGACGAGGACATGGAAGCCGAGGTCCGGGCGACCGCGCCGAGCGGGGTCGACCCGCTGCCGGCGATCAGGGCGATGAGGATCCCGGCGATCTGGCTCTTCGGCGGCAAGGACCGGATCGTGCCCTCGCGGCTGTGCGTCGAGCGGCTCGATCCCGTCTCGCGCGAGCCGGGTCGGGACTTCACGTACCGCGTCTTCCCCGGCGGGACACACGGGCTGCTGTTCACGGCGAACGGCCTGATCGACGAACAGGCTCGTTCGAGCCGCTTCGTCGACGGCTACTTCGCCACGATCCGCGACTGGCTCGCGGCCAGGGGGCTCACCGGCTAGCTCGAGGGAGCTGGAAAGGCAGCAGCGCGACGCACGCGGCCTCTCTCGCCAGGAGCGCAAGCGGTCGGGGCGCGTCGGCGCCCTCGATGTGCAGCCGGATGCCGCTGCCGCGGAGCGCCGCGCGCATCAGCGCTCCGACGCGGAGCCGGTGCCAGCTCGAGGTCACGACGACGAGCTCGCTCGCACCGAGCTCACGGGCCTTGCGAGCGACGTTGGCCGCGTTTTGCGCCGTCGATCGCGACTCGGCCTCGGGAATCAGCTCCACGTCCGGCCCCGCCCAGGCGTCTGCCATCAACTCGGCCTCCGGGAAGCCGGAGAGGATCACCGTCTCCACGTCGGCAGCGAGCTCGTGCGCGCGGGCAAGGCGCGCGGCGCAGATCGCGTGCAGCTCCTCGTCGGCTCGCCGGGAGTACCCGAGAACCGCCAGGATCCTCACCGACGGCGCCGGCGAAGAGCCTCCGCGGTGATCAGCGTGCCGGCCACGGTGAGAACGAGGACGAGCGCCTTCTTGCCCTGCAGCTTCGACTCCCCGCTCGCGCGCTCCCGCATCTCGACCGGGTGCTCGTCCACGCGGAGGCCCTCGTCGTGGAGACGGAGGACTGCCTCCACCTCCGGAGCCCCGCTCGTGTACGGCTGCGCAAGGATCGGCATCGCCTTCGCGTTCACCGCATACATCCCGCTCGTCGCGTCGTGGAACGGCCGGTCGAGGACGACCTCCATCGACCGCCGGAGCAGCCCGGTTCCCAGCCGGCGCGCGGGCGAGGTCTTGTACCGCTCCCGGGAGAAGCCGTTTCCGCCGGCAGTGGCGTACCGCGATCCAACTGCGACATCGCTCTTCCCCTCGCGCACCACGTCGATCAGCTTTCGCAGCTCCTCGACTGGATGCTGACCGTCGGCGTCGAC
>Ga0209814_10000437_pt1 | contig 13559 bp, 9 predicted proteins | sample SoiMetdeltSBSDD1_FD_187597 | JGI IMG/M metagenome (GOLD analysis project Ga0209814, IMG submission 187597) | Bulk soil microbial communities from a Populus tree surrounding site in Tennessee, USA - Soil MetaG P. deltoides SBSDD1 (SPAdes) (version 2) | ecosystem: Environmental > Terrestrial >... | reverse complement strand
GGCCTGGACGTCCCCGGTGTCGGGGTCGAGGCGGACGACGCGGTCGGCCAGTTCCTCACTCACCCAGATCGAGTCGAAGCCGGCGGAGGCCTGCCAGGAGCTCATCTCCAGGGGGACGGTGAGGTCGGCGCTCTCGACGCGTGCCGGGTCCGCGGGCCCGCACGGCGCGCCCGCCATCGCCCAGGCCGTGGCCGTTCGGGCGAGCCGGTCGAACCCTTCGTCGAGGTCCCGCTGGGCCCCCACGGTGTCGCCCGCATCGGCGGCCTCGATGCTGGCATCGAGGTGGCCGAGCGCTTCGTCGCCCATCTCCAGGACCTGGTCCAGGGTTGGCTGGACGTCGGTGGGCACGGCGATCGATCCCCACGCGGTGGAGCCGGCCTCGAACACGGCCTTGGTCGCCGTCGCCTCGGCGGCGATGCTCGGGGGGGTCCCGTCGTTCTCTTCGATGGCAGCGAGCCCCGGCGCCCCACCGGAGCACAGCGCGGCCACCTCGTCGCGCCAGCCCGCGGTCTCCGCCGCAGACACAGAGGTGGTGGTGGGCTCGTCGGATGACGCGTCGTCGTCGGATCCGCCGCACGCCGTGATGACGAGCGCTGTCGCCGCGACCGCGGCGAGCATCTTTCCTGTCCTGGAGGTGCTCACGGGGGCTCCTTGCGATGGTGGTGGCCGGCCCTGCTTCCGCCGGCAACCGGCATCGGGCCACGAAGCGGTTGCAGCGGCGCAACAGCCCGGCGGGTGTTGCAGGGCTGCAACTTCGCTCTGCGCGCGATCGTCACGTAGGGTGTCGACCCGGCGGATGGGAGTGCGGATGCGCATCAGAGTGCTCGGCCCGGTCGAGGTCGAACAGGACGAAGCGCTGGTCAACGTGGGCGGACCCCAGCAGCGTCGTCTGCTCGGTGTGCTTGTCCTGCACCGGGGGCACGCGGTGTCGACGGAGCGCTTGGTCGACGCGCTCTGGCCCGACGGTGGTGCCCCGGACGGCGCCAGCCGGTCGATGCGCACGTACCTGTCGCGCCTGCGCAACGCGCTGTCCGGGGCGTCGATCACCAGCGGGAGGGCCGGCTACGCGCTCGACGTGAGCGATGCCTGGCTCGACGTCGAGGAGTTCGACACCCTTCTCGGCCAGGCCGAGGGGTCGGTTCCCGACCGTGCTGTCGGCCTCTACGACGAGGCGCTCGCGCTGTGGCGCGGCGATCCGTTCGGCGAGTACGCGGAGGAGTGGTGGGCGCTGTCGGAGACCTCACGTCTCCAGGAGCGTCGCTTCTCGGCTGACGTGGGGCGGGCCGAGGCGCGGATGACGATGGGCCATCACGATCGGGCGGTCCCCGACCTCCAGCGGCTCGCGACGGAGCGTCCGCTCGACGAGCGGCCGGTCGCGCTGTTGATGCAGGCGCTGCATGCGACCGGGCGACGGGTCGAGTCGCTGCGGGTCGGTCACGCATTCCGTGTGCGTCTCGCCGACGAGGCGGGTCTCGACCCGTCGTCCGGACTGGCGAGCGTCGAGTCGGCGATCGCGACAGGCGCGGACATGTCGGCGGCATCCGTCGGCCGGCCGTTGCGGGGCTACACGATCCACGACGCGATCGGCGAGGGAGCCTACGGGCGGGTGTACGTGGCCACGCAGCCCGGCACCGACCGACGGGTGGCGATCAAGGCGATCCGCCAGGACCTGGCCGACTCGACGGAATTCGTCGTGCGCTTCGAGGCCGAGGCGCGACTCGTCGCCCGGTTGGAGCACCCGCACATCGTCCCGCTCTACGACTACTGGCGGGAGCCCGGTGCGGCCTACCTCGTGTTCCGCCTGCTCACCGGCGGCACGGCCCGCGACTCGGTGATCAGCGGGGGGCCGTGGTCGCTAGCGAGGGCCTCACGGCTCATCGAGGAGATCGGTGGTGCGCTCATCTCGGCTCATGCCGCCGGCGTCGTCCACAACGACGTGAAGTCGTCGAACGTCCTGCTCGACGACGACGGCGCCGCCTACCTCACCGACTTCGGGATCGCCGTCGCCGGTGACGTTCGGCTCGACGGCGACGCGGGCGAGACCGGCGACGTGCGGGATCTGGCGTGGATGCTCTGGGGGTTGCTCACCGGCTCGCCGACGACCTCCGAGGGCTCGCGCACCTCGATCACCGCCCGTGTCCGGGTGAACGGGGTGCCGAGCCTCGTGGGGCGGATGCCGTCGGTCCCGGACGGTCTCGATGCCGTGCTGAAGCGGGCCACCACCGGCGCGTACCACTCGGCAGCCGAGTTCGTGCTCGGGTGGCGGGCCGCCACCGGGGGTCCGGCGGGTCAGCCGGCGCCGATCAGCTCCGACGAACGTCGTGCCGCGGACTCCGTGCGCCGGGCCGCGGCTCGCCAGCTCGCTCGTGCGACGGCGGCGGGTGTCAACCCGTACCGCGGGCTCCGGCCGTTCGACGAGGCCGACGCCACGACGTTCCACGGCCGCGACGGCGCCATCGACGAGCTCGTCGATCTCGTCGCAGCGAGGGAGTTGGTCACCGTCGTCGGATCGTCCGGGTCGGGGAAGAGCTCGGTGGTGCACGCCGGCCTCGTCCCACGACTGCGCCAGCTGGGCTCGGTCGTCGTCACCATGATCCCCGGCGAGGACCCCCTCGGCGCGCTGCACACCGCCCTCACAGAGGTGTCCACGGTGCCGGACACCGGCGCCGCCGGCGACCTCGGGAGGACGCTCGCCACGGTGGCTCGCACGCTCGGGCCGACGGTCGTCGTCATCGACCAGTTCGAGGAGTGCTGGACCCGCGCGCCGGCCGAACGATGCGACCGCTTCCTTGAGATCGTCACCCGGACGATCGACGACGGATCGGTTGACGTCCGCTTCGTCGCCACGGTGCGCGCCGACCTGCTCGACCGCCCCCTCGAGCACAGTGGCCTCGGCCAGCACGTGGGCGCCGGATCGTACGTGCTGTCGCCGCTCACGCCGGCCGAGCTCGACGAAGCCGTTGTCCGCCCGGCCGCCCGCGTCGGCGTGACGTTCGAGGACGGGGTCGTGGTCGACCTGGTCGCCGAAGCGGCCACCTACCCCGGCTCGCTGCCGTTGTTGCAGTTCACGCTCACCGAGCTCTACGAGCACCGACGCGACGGCATCATCGGCCGCGAGGCGCTCGAGGGGATCGGCGGCATGGCCGGAGCCATCGGCCGGCGGGCCGAGGAGGTCTTCGTCGGGCGCGACGAGGGGCTGCGATCGGACGCCCGTGAGCTGTTCGGCCGTCTCGTCACCCCCGGCCACAACGCACCCGACACCCGCCGCCGGGCGCTGCTCAGCGACCTGTCACCGGGGATGCGGGCCGTCGCCGACCAGTACGTGACGGCCAGGCTGCTCGTCACCGACCGCGATCCGGCCACTCGCGAACCGACCATCGAGGTCGCCCACGAGGCACTGCTGGTCCGCTGGTCGCGGCTCGTCGGCTGGGTCGACGAGGACCGACGGTGGCTGGCCCAGCTGCACCACCTCTCACTCGCCGCTCGGGCCTGGGACAACGCCGGGCGGCATGACAGCGAGCTCTACCGGGGTGTGCGACTGGAGTCGGCGGTCGAAGCGCTGGACGTCGACGGACGCCCGGCATCCGAGCTCGAACGGTCATTCGTCGAGGCCGGGCGCCAGGCCCGGGACGCCGATGTCATCGAGGCCCGACGCACCGCCCGGCGTCTCCGCCGCCGGTTGACCGCCGTGGCGGTCGCCCTCGTGCTCGCCCTGGTGGCCGGTTCGCTCGCGGTCGTCCAGCGCCGGTCGGCGATCGACGCGGCCGACTCGGCCCAGGCGACCGAACGCGCCGCCCGGATCGAGGCGCTCGTCGCGCGGGCCGAGTCGACGCGCTCGAGCCAGCGCGACGTCGCGGCGCTGCTGTCGATCGAGGCCTACCGGCTCGCCGACACCGCCCGCACGCGGTCGGCGCTCCTGACCACCGTCGCCGGCGATCAGGGCTTTCTCGACACGCACAACCTGCCGTCCGACGACGCCCAGCCGTCCTTCGAGTCGTCCCTCGTCGTCCTGAGCAGCGGCGGCGAGCGCGTCTTCACGTTCGACGAGCCGAACGAGGCCGCCCGCACTGGGATCGTGCTGGCCGACGGAGCCACGGCGTACGTGAGCGGGCTCGACGGACGCGCCAGACCCTACGACCTCGACTCCGGCGAGGTCGGCGACCCGCTGCCACCGCTCGCGGACGAGGTCGAACCGATCAACGGCGGCATCTTCGCCACCGACGCCACCGCCGGTCTCCTGGCCCACCTCGTCCCCGACGACATCACCGGCGGCACGCTCGCCGGGATCTACGACGTCGCCTCCGGCGAGTTGGCCGCCGCACCGTTCGCCGTGGGCGGCTTCGCCGAGACCGCCGCGCTCAGCGCGAACGGCGACACGCTGTTCGTCTCCCTGCTCGCCGACGGTTCGGTGCGTGCATTCGACACGGCCTCCGGAGCGTTGCGGGGCGTGCTCCCCCTGCCCGCCGGCACCGGCTCCGACGACCAGTTCGGGTTCGGCGTCGGCTTGGCGCCGGCCGGCGACGGCACCCTCGCGATCGGCTCGGCCGCCGGGGTGGTCCGCGTCGTGGACACCGCCACGCTCGACGTCGTGGCCACGATCGGCGTCGGGCCGAACGTCACACACTCGCTGCGCGGGGTCGGTGACGGCGCATCGATCGTCGGGTCGGGCCCCAACGGTGCCGTCCGGATCGATCTCACCCACGGCGACGCGGTGTGGCAGGTGGCCGACGAGCCGGAGAACTGCTGGAACCTCGGCATCGTCGCCGAGGCCGATGCCGTGTTCTGCGGCGACCAGTTCGGGCGCATCGACGTGCGCGACCTGGCCACGGGAACGGTCCGCACGACGCTCAACGGGCAGCACGGCAACACCGGCGCGCTGTGGCCGGCCAGCGGTGGGACCGAGCTGGTGAGCTTCGCCAACAACGCGCCGGTCGTGTCGCGCTGGCGGCTCGACGGAACGGGCCCGGTGACCCGTGTGATCACGCCCGGATGGGCCACGACCGCGATCAGCCCGGACGGCCACATGCTCACCGTTCGCCGGCCGCTGCAGGACGGTCGCCGCCTCAACATCGCACGCGACTTCGAGCACAAGGTCGTCGACCTCGACACGGGCGCCGACATCGTGTCCTTGGACGGGCTGTTCGTTCCCATCTGGACCCCGGACGGGAACCTCACCGGCTTCGCGGTCGGCGATCGCGGCCCAGCCACGGCCCGGTACGACATCGACACGCGCACGCTTGCCGCCGACGGCGACATCGTCGACGTGGGCAGCGCCCTCATCCCGACGATGGACCCGGGCAAGGAACGGGTCGTCGCTCCCCACACAGGATCGACACCGCTCGACGCCGAGCTGACCATCGTGCAGGACGGTCACCACGTCGGGCCGACGATCCCCGTCGAGGACTACACCTTCTCGGCAATCAGCAGGACCGGCCACCGCATCGTCGCCGCGACCCTCCACGGCATCGTGCTGTTCGACGGGCATACCGGCGAGCGGCTCGGCAGCATCCCCGGCAGCGACCTGCGCGCCGCGTTCATCACCATCGCCGATCAGCTCTTCGTCGGATCGCTGGGCGGCGAGCTCGTGCAGTACGACATCGACACGCTCGCCCCGATCCGCTCGTTCGGCGGCAGCCGCGGCGCCATCCAGGAGATCTACGGCACGACCGACGGATCGACGATCGCGGCCCGCGGCGGCGACGGCAACGTCAGCCTGTTCGACGTCGCCACCGGCACCCGCCTCGGCCCGCCGTTCACCGCCACACCCGACGACCAGTTCATGATGTCGCTGGCGATGGACGGCACGAGCCTCGCCTACGGTGGCGGGATCCACAGCGGGATCAAGGTCGTCGACCTCGATCCGGACGCGTGGATCGAGGCATCCTGCCGCATCGCCGGCCGCAACCTCACCACCGACGAATGGAGCACCTATGTCGGCGACCTCGCCGGGTACACGCCAACGTGCCCCGGGTTCCCCTCAGCCGGCTAGCCAGGTCCACCGCACAGGCGAGGGGTCCGCAGCGGCAGCCGACGCCGTGCTCGCGGCGCGCAGCGCCAGTGCGCAAGGCCGGCGCGCCAAGACGGGGTCGGTCGCGCGTGATCTGGACCACCACACCTCCTACTCGCTGGAGCCCGCGGCGACCGGGAAGCGCTCGTCGTCGAAGACGGTAGCGATCTCGAAGCGTCCGCCGAGCGCCTCTACGTACGCCCTGAGGGTGGGCAACTCCATCTCGCCGCCCCCCTTCGATGCACGACACGTTCGGTTGTGGTCGTCTCCATGAGACGGCGAGCTCGTTCTGGGTGATCTTGCGGGCTCGGCGCAACTCGCCGAGCGTGTGCTCGACGATCTCCGCGATTGCATCGGACCGCCGGCGGGCGATCCGCTCCGCGGGCATGAGATCAGCCTTGAGTGGAAGTGGGTCGAGCGTGGGCAGGCATGCCCCTCGGAGGGGACGTGTTATCTGGAGGGGTGCCCGGCTGAGGACGGCGCCGGAGGCGCCGCCCGCAGGCCGGGCGCTTGATCCTCACCAGAGCCACCTTCGGCAACCGCTCCAGTCAGCTCGCGTCCACCAACCAGCTACCCGAGTGCCACGGCTCGCGGTACGGGCGCGGGACCAACGTCGGCGAAGGCCACCGGTCATCGCCTTGACCAGGGCAGATGCCGCGACAGCGGCCAGCCCTGATAAGGGTGAGGTCGCTGGTTCGATTCCAGCTAGCCCCACACCCCCCACCCGGGCGAAAGTGGCTCTGACCAGGGACTTCGCCTACCCGCCGGCCGTCCGACCTTGACCGCCGTTGACCGCGGATGGCCGCTGGACGCCCTGATTCGTGGGACCAGCGTGGGACCAGCGTGGGACCAGCCTCCAACAACCCCGGACCTCTAGTGCAGCGAACACACGTTCGCTAGCGTGCGGTCATGCACGCCGAACAGCTCAACCAGCTTGTCGCCCGCCACGCCGTGTTCACCACCACGGCGACACACATGCGGCATCCGGGCGACGACCACGACGGGTGGCGCCGTGATTGGGCCGAGATCAACCGCCTCGTCGATGAGATCAACCGCCTCGTCAAGCTGCGCCCTCGTCCACTCGCATGACGGAAATCCCAAGGCACATCGTCAGCTTGGGAACAAAGCGACGTGCACCGAGCGTGATCGGTGGTCTGGTCAGCGGTCCAGCGACCTCGGCACGAGCTGGCAAGCCGCCCGACCGGCGCCGTGAGTGACCGAGGCGTACCGGACGATGGGGCACGAATGGGGCACGCCGAGGTCTACGAGCTCGTCTAGGCCGTGACCCTCCGGAACAACTGACTCCCAGAGTGCCTAGCCGGCGCCCGGCCTCGGCCGGGCGCCTTGACGGAATACAGAAGCTTCACCACTAACGGTCCGGGCAAACCTGCCCGACTCCGCTTGATGGGTTACACCGCGGCCTCAGTTGATAGGTGACACTCGTGCGATTGCCATCAGGCAAACCCCGGTGGCGGCCACGAGCGCTCAACGGCTCTCACGCCGGAGCGTGGTGACAGCGGATGGCCCAGCATCGTGGGCACGCCCACCGATCCGGCGGTAGGGGACGCACGCTTCAGCTCGGCGCGGCATTCCATGCTTCCGCCTGGGGCGGCCTCGGTGATCGGCTGGGGCATGCCGACGGTGCGCCTGTGGGTGGGCTCGTCATAGTCCGCTCACTGCGGCTGGAACCGATTCGCGCCGGACATGCAGCTACGTGTCGGGAGTGGCACTGGTGGCTGTGACCGCGCCCTTGATGGCCTGCCGTACTACTTCGTAGAGAAGCGGGAGCCTGCTGTGGATGTCGTCAATCGGCACGTAGCGGTTGCCGTGGGTCAGATCGCTGCGCAGCGTGTAGCACTCACTGACGAACTTGACCGGGTTGGGGACGTTGCCGGTTGGGGCTACGTGCTCGATCACGACAGAGCGGATCGCCGCTCCGATTGACTCCTTCCTCAGGTACTCCAAGCTGGTCCGTAGCGACTGCCGCTGGGTTCGGTCAGGCAGGTCGGCAACCTGGCTGATCCAATGATCCACCAGCTGGACCACCTCGGGTGGCCGTGGACCCTGGTCGGCGAGCTGTTCCAGCGCTGCGACCAGCATGAGGAACTGCGACCGCTGGTCAATGGATGAGGTTGCGCCGATGTAGAAGTCGCAGGCACGGGCCAGGTGTAGATCACGGTTCGGGGATGGGTGCTCACTGACCTCTGCGAGATCGGCCTCGAATCGGTCGAGAGGCTGATGACTCTGGAACGTCAGGATCGACCTGGAGACCACCACGTTGCCCGTGTCCTCGAACAGCGATAGCCCGTGGACGTCGGCGATGACGTCGAACCCCTCTGGGGCTTCGACACCAGGGCCAGCGCTTGGCAGAACCCGGTCCATCTCACCGACGTCCATCGGCATGTTCGACCACACCGACGCCACCCGAAGGTGCTCCTGCAATGTGCGGCCGAAGCGTTCGGCGTCGTCGCGGGAAGCGAAGCCCTTGGCTACGAACACAACCCATTGGCTCTCAGCGAGCGGCGTTTCGACGGCGGACATAACCGTGACGGTGTGGCCCCGGTAACGAATAGTGGCCCGCGCAGCCTCTGGGTCCGAGGTCTTCCAGTGGTAGTTGGGCCCGAGTTTGACCTGGACCCTGAACACCCAGCCACCCTGCGCTGGTTCGTCGTCGCTCATGCCGCTGCCTTTCACCTTGCGCGTGGTCCAGCGAGCAACCCAGCCCGGGATGCAGCCCGCTGCACTCATATCGACAGCTTTACTGACGCGCCACGTCCGACATGCGAGTGGTGTTCCGATCTCGATGGCGTCCGCCAGCCGGCGTTCGGGGGCAGTCTTGTCGTAGCGTGCATTCCCCTGCTGCCACGGCGGGCCCGGGAGCGTGCCGCACCGACCATGCGCCGCACGTTGGCTGGCGGCCGTGGCCTACCGGCATCGCTTCTGGCGGGGACCGATGCTGGCGCTCTTTGGCGTGTTTGTCGTCTTCGCGATCGTCCTCGCCATTTTGCCTTCGTCGGCGGCTCTGGCTCCATGCACGCCGATTTCGTCGCCCTCTGGCTCCTGGCCCTCACCTGGAACGCTGGTTCCTGCTACGCCCCACCGTCCGGCTGGCGGTTCGTGGCGGCGTGCTCGCATGGGCGACACCACTGCGGTCTGGACGGGTGCCCCTGTGTCAGGTGCTGGGGCGACGACTCGAGCCCGCGCTACGGCGTCGACCCAGGCGTCACAGTCGACGCTTACGGAGGCTGCTTCGTGTCCCATTTCGGGCCGGATGTCTACCGGGTGGGGTACGACGGGGAGACGGCCGACACGATCGAGCTTCACGGCGAGGCCCGGGAGTCCGAAGGGCAGGTTGAGCTAAGTAAGGCATGGCGGCCCGGAAGCTCGTGGTCCTGCTCGAGTTCGCGAAGCATCTAGTCCTGAGATAGGCCCGGATCGCAATGTCAGGCCGCAGACTGCATGAGTGGACGAGCGGTACGAACCGAAGACGATCGACGTCGCCAAGGACGCGGGCGTGACAGTCACGTTCTTCGACGGGCACATCGCTCGTTTCGACCTGATGACCCTGCGGCTGGCCTGTCCCTGTGCCACCTGCCGCGGCCTTCGCGACCGCGGGGAGGCCGCGTGGCCGAGGCCCGGGAGCCCGATGCCGCTACGGATCGAGGACGCGAGCCTCCACGGGGCTTGGGGCCTGCGCATCGCCTGGAACGACGGGCACGCCACCGGCATCTTCCCCTTCGAGTCGCTGCGGCGCTGGGACGAGAGCGGCAGTGCGTTCGGGCCGGACTCCGGGCTGGGCGGAGCAACCGGCTGACCGGAATCCCATGCTCACCGTCCAGGGCCACGCCGAGAAGTGTCGAGCGGTTCTTGGCCGGGCCCTGACGTTCGTCGCACCTCGACGCATCCCTGGGTCCGGGTGGTCAATCCTGAGACTGGGGCCATGGCGTTCGGTCGGCAGGCATGTCCGGCGGCGTCGGCGAGGCAGGTGCAGCAGCTGCTCGGCCTGCTCCAGGCCGCCGGCCACGACGGCTTCCGCGACGCCCGTGGCCTATGGGCTTCACCCAGCGCCAGGCCGCCGGCAAGTTCACCCGCGACGAGGCCGCGGCCTTATCGAGGTGCTAGAGGAGGCCGGCCGCGGCGGAGAGCCCGCCCCGTCACCAGGCCCATGCGGCTGACCCCCTGAGTAGACACTGCGCCGGATGTCGTCCGAGCAGCTCGCCGCCGAACTGCAGCGACGCGGCTGGGTGGTCGTCCAACCCTGAGCACGTTGCGCTCTGCAGGAGGAGCCAAGGAGGCGGCCGCAGACCCGGCGTTCCGGGGCAGGTGCAGGCCTTCGTCGGGAGCGTCGTTCAGGCACACTCTCCTGAACGCTGTCGGGAGGCCGGCCGACTCGTGTGCGGTGTCCTGGGGCAACAGCACAGAACGGCGCTACCGCTCACCGTCAACTCGCGCGTCGTTCGGCTTCGGTCCTGATGCGATCGAGCGACCCGCGGACTGTTGCCTCCCACTTGGTAGCGACCTGGTCAGCCCACCAGCGGCCCAGCCCCCAGAAGTCCGCACCGAGCTCGCCGGTGTACTCCAGTCGAGTGGCGCCCCGGTCCGGGTGGAGCGTGAACCGCTCGACCACATGAGGAACCGGGCCCCGCACCAACCGGAAATCGATCGTCTCGGGACGATCGAACCGGACCGTCTCGACCGTCGTGGTGACGATCCCCCCGCCAACCGGCGTCCGATGGGCGGCGAGCACCATGTCGCTGCCTCGTTCCAAGACCTCGATCTCGTCGGCGATTGCCCGCGGCGTCCGCCCCAGGTAAGGCGCGGCGATGACGTCGAACACCGTGTCGCGGGGTGCGGCCATGCCGACGGTGATCGGCCCCAGGGGCCGTAGCGTCCGCCCGACACCACTGTCGAGCGTGATCTGGCCGCCGGCCAAGAGCCGATAGCCCACACCCCCAACGACCGCGGCGTACACCAGGGTCCGGACTCCACGCACCAGGCCACTCTTGCACCCAGCCGGCGGTCGTCGCGTGGACTTGGTTCGGGCACGTGCCCGGTTGACGTCGGTCGTGGCCAGGATCGGCACGGCACGGCGCATCGATCCACGGGCGCGTCGTTCGGCAAGCCATCCGATGCAGCCACCGCATAGGACCACCTCGTGGTGACAGCCGAGATGGACCAGGTCGGCGGGGCGTCCGATGGCATCCAAATGAACCTTGCCAAGGGGCGCTCGGTCGTGAGCTGATCATCGATCCCCGCGCCAACTCACCAGCGTGCCCTCCCCCTCGGACGAGTGTCGGGGATCAGGGCTGGATGACGACCCAGCCGCGGCGTTGCAGCTCGGTTGCCAGCTGTTCGGCCGGCATTCGGCGCAGCACCTGCTCGGCGGCCGACACCTGGGGGTTTGGCGGCCGGGGTGCGGCGGGCTCACCCGACGAGTCGGTCTCCTGGAGTTGGGCGATGAACGCCGCCGCTTCGTCGCGCGTGAACTTGCCGGCCGCCTGGCGCTGGGTGAACCCCATCGGTCCGCGGGCGTCGCGAAAGTCGGTGTGCCCGGCGTCCTGCAGGAGCGTGAGGAGCTCCTGCACCTCGCGCCGCGACGCCGGCGGCCCTGCCTGCTGTCCGAATGCCATGCCCCCAGTCTTCCCGCCTGGCCACGCACTCCAGGGGATGGCCCCGGAGCCGGCGGTAGGGGTACCCGCCCGCCGGGTGGACTGGACACATCCAGCGAAGCATGAGAGCCGTAGGCGGAGTCCGTGTCGCGAGCGCTGGTCAGGACAGCTGCCGGTCGTGTTCGAGGAGGTGTGGGTTCAACCCTGCAGACTGGGCCGGTGAACGGTTGGCGGTCGGTTGATGCTCTTCATCGCTCGACGATGCATGGCGAGGCACCAGCCCACCGTGACCGGCTGCTGGCGTTCCCCGCCGCTGGATCCGACGAACCGGCCGGCGCCGCTGAAGACATACACGGGCGTCGAGGCCATCTTGTTGCCGAGGGAGCTGCGGCAGTCGTCGTTGCCGGCCGTTGATGTGCTGTCGGGCCGCGACGTCGAGCCGGTTCGCCTTGACGACGGTCTGCTGGGCACGCTGCTGTTTCTTGCTGCGGGCATCACCCGGGTCGCGCGCACGGCCGACGGCGGTCCTGTCTGGTTCCGGTCATCGATGTCGGCGGGCAACCTCCATCCCGTCGAGGTGTACGTCGTGGGTGAGGATGTGCACCATTACCACCCCCTCGATCACGCCCTGGTTCGGCTGCGCCGAGGTGTGCACGTCTGTGACGAACCGAGCCTGGCGCTCACCGGCATCCCGTTCCGTACTTGCTGGAAGTATGGGGAACGGGGTTGGCGGCACCTGTGGTGGGACGCTGGCGCACTGCTGGCCAACCTGTTGGCAGTCGCCGATGCCCATGGCGTTCCCGCCCGGGTCCTGGCCGGCTTCCCGGACGCGGCGGTGGCCGCGCTGGTCGGCATCGACGGCGTCGACGAGGTGCCCCTTGCCTTGGTCCGGTTCGGCAGCGGTGAGCTACGCCTCCCCTCACCTGATGCTCTCGAACCGGTCACAGCGCGTGCCGATCCGGTCGCCCGTCGCGTGCTGCGCTTCCCGCTCGTTGTGGAGGCTCACGCGGAGACCGCTCTCGACCCGGACTCAGTCGCCGGCTGGGAGCAGGCGGCCCTGGCGGTTTCAAGGCCGGCACCGGCCATGGTCGACCCTCCTCCCGACCCAGACCCCCACGACCGGGTCGAGAACGTCATCTTGCGCCGGGGCTCCACCCGGCTGTTCCGCCGCCGGCGGGCGCCGTCGCGGCTGCTGGAGTGGGGCCTGCCTGCGGCCGCTCGCGCCGTGCCCTTCGACGCTGCGCCCGCGGGCACGTTGCTCGAGCACCTCGTCAGCGTGCACGACGTCGCCGACGCCGAACCGGGTGGGTACCGCTACACCGCCGCCGCAGGGTTCGAGGGCCTCACCCGCAGCGACGATCCCCGCGGCGCCGGTAGCCACCTCTGCCTCGACCAGCCGTTGGGCGGTGACTCCGCGTACACGGTCTTCCACACAGCACTTCTCGATCCGCTCCTCGAGACGTTGGGCGGCCGCGGCTATCGGGCCGCCCAACTCGAGGCGGGCGTCGCTGCCGGACGACTGGCGCTCAACGCGGTCGCCGTTGGTGCCGGAGCGAGCGGGTTGACGTTCTACGACCGCGTCGTTTCCCGGTACTTCCACACTGAGGCGGCAGCGCTGCTCGCGACCGCTGTGGGGATCCCCCAGACCAGGCCCGCCCCGAGCGGGTCGCCCGGCCAGCCCGCTGAACTCCCGGGCTACGGTCGAGTCATGGCCCGCCTCGCCGCCGGGCTCGATCGCTCGTAGGCCCGCCGACGGCATTGCCCCGACGGCGACCGTGTCACTCCAAGGCGCGCAGCACCTTGGCAAGATCGTCGATCACCGCACGAAGATCACGCGAGTCATCGCACTCGTCCACGCGACCTCGCAGTTCCCGGCCGATGACCAGGACAAGCTCCCGGTAGGAGTTGGCTCGATCAGGATCGGTGTCGCGTAGCTCGCGGGC
>Ga0209814_10000434_pt1 | contig 13614 bp, 14 predicted proteins | sample SoiMetdeltSBSDD1_FD_187597 | JGI IMG/M metagenome (GOLD analysis project Ga0209814, IMG submission 187597) | Bulk soil microbial communities from a Populus tree surrounding site in Tennessee, USA - Soil MetaG P. deltoides SBSDD1 (SPAdes) (version 2) | ecosystem: Environmental > Terrestrial >... | reverse complement strand
GATCTCGGAGAGCGCTTACCGGCGCCAGGACGGCGGCGGCGATCACCGCTGCGACGACGACGAACCACACCCGCTCCGGCATCCAGCCGCGGAGCGAGGTGACCCCGACGCCGATCGCCGCCGCCCAGAGCGGCAGCCCGTAGAAGAGGTGCCGGGGCGAGAGGTCCGGCTCGGAGCCGGCCGGGATGAGAACAAAGAGCAGCGGCGGCAGGGCGACGGCGAGCCCAAGAGCGGCGACCGCCGGCCGGCGCAGCGCCAGCACAACGAGCCCGACAACGGCCAACCCCGTGAACCAGGCGAAGGCAAGGCCGTCCCCGCCGGCGAAGGCCGAGAGCGCGGCGGTCAGCTCGCCCCAGGCATCACCGGGCGACGCGATCGCCGAACCGCTCTCCCCCACCTCAGACCGCTCGGCGAGCCGGACGTCGGCGACGAGAAACGGGATCGCCGCGACGGCGGCCACCCCGAACGGCCATGCTCGCCGGCGCCACACTACGACCGCGACGACCAGCTCCACGAGCGCCGGGATCGCCCCATACGGGTGGACGGCGGGCAGGAGCCAGGCCGCAGCGGCGGCGGCGATCACCGCGCTCCGCGTGCGCAGCTCCAGTGCGCGCACGAACAGGTCAAACGCCAGGGCGGCGACGAGGACGTAGAGCGCGTACATCCGCCCGAAGCTCCCGTAGATCGCAAGGGCTGTCGACGATGCGGCGACCGCCGCCGCCACGAGACCCGCCGCGGAACCGTCGAGCCGGCGTCCGAGGTCGAAGCAGAGAGGCACAGCGGCGACGGCGCACACGACGGACAGCCAGCGCAGCGCGTCCGCGCTCGCCTCGAACCGGAACATCGCGTGGGCGAGCACGAAGTGGAGCGGAGCGCCGCCGCGGTCCAGCATCACCGTCTCGAGCACCTCGTCGAGCGGCCGCATGGAGATCAGGCCGGCAACCGCCTCGTCCTCGTACAGCGGCTTGTCGCCGACGTCGGGCGCGATCCGGTACAGGAGCAGGCCGCACAGGGCGGCGACGGCACCGCCGGCGAGCAGCCGGTCTAAAGGAGGGCTCGGCGAAACGTGGTCTGTGCCGTCATACGCGCGCTGCTCGTCCTGAGGCCGCGTCCTCAGTCGCCTCCGTATCTCACTGATACGGAGGCTCCCTGCGTCCTTGCCTCAGAACGAGCATCACGGTCTGACGACGAGCAACGTTCCGCCGAGCCCTCCTAGAAGAGCTGATTCGCGCCCTGGAAGACCGCCGACACGGATTCGTCGGCGAAGACGTTCATGATCGTGTCGGCCAGGAGCCCCGAGACCGGCAGCACGGTCAGCTGGTCGGGCCGCCCGAGTGGGTCGAGCGGCACCGTGTCGGTGACGACGATCTCGGCGAGGTCGTCACTCGCAAGCTTCTCGAGTGCATCACCGACGAAGTGGCCGTGCGTGGCGAAGACGTAGACCTCCTTCGCGCCCGCCTCCCGCAGGGCTTTCGCGCCTGCGAGGAGGGTGCCGCCGGTGAGGATCATGTCGTCCCCCATCAGCGCGGTCTTGCCCTCGACGTCGCCGATGACCTCGGTGATCGACGCCTGGTCATGCGCGGGCCGGGTCTTGTTCATGATCGCGAGGTCGGCCTCGAGCATCTGCCCGAAGCGGCGCGCGAGCTTGGCGCGGCCGGCGTCCGGCGAGACCGAGACGACGTTCTCGCCGGAGAGGCCCTTGTCCCGGAAGTACTGCGCGAAGAGCGGCAGTGCGGTCATGTGGTCGACAGGGATGGTGAAGAACCCCTGGATCTGGCCGGTATGAAGGTCCATCGTCAGCACGCGGTCGACCCCGGCAGCCTTTTCCAACGTGTCTGCGAGCAGACGCGCCGAGATCGGCTCGCGCGGCGCCGACTTCTTGTCCTGCCGCGAGTACGGGAACCACGGCATCACGGCCGTGACCCGCTTCACCGAGGCCAGCTTCGCCGCGTTGATCATCTCGAGGAGCTCCCAGAGGTAGGCGTTGACCTTGCCCACACCGGCGCACGACTGGACGATGAAGAGGTCGGCGCCGCGCACCGACTCCTCGTAGCGGCAATACACCTCGCCGTTCGCAAACGTCTTCAGCTCGACAGGACTGCAGGCGACCCCGAGCTTCTTGCCGATGTCCTCGGCCAGATCCGGATGTGACCGCCCTGACACGAGCATCAGCCGCTTCGACGGCCCGCGCTCGAGCCAGTTCTGCGGCTTCGGTGTCGACTGCGTCGCCGGCGCCTCGAGGCCGGGCAGCGGCGCGACCTCAGTCGTCGTCACTGGTTCCCTCGCTTTGGTCGGATCCACGGGCGGCGTAGCCTTCCTTGTTTTCTTGCCGCGCCCGGGCGATCCCGAGCGCGCCCGGCGGGACGTCTCTCGTGATGACCGATCCCGCGCCAATCCAAGCACCGTCCCCAATCTCGACAGGGGCAATGAAGGCATTGTGGACACCGGTCCTGACGTTCCGGCCGATCGTCGTGCGACCTTTGGGCTGACCGGGCTTGTGGGCGAAGTTGGCGGTGATGTTCCCTGCGCCGATGTTCACGCCCTCCGCCACGTCGGCGTCCCCGATGTAGGAGAGATGCGGCACCTTGGTGCCCTCGCCCACGCGCGAGTTCTTGATCTCCACGAATGTGCCCGCCTTCGCGCCCGCCTCGAGAACAGTGCCGGGGCGAAGGTAACAGAACGGACCAACGAGCACACGCGGGCCGATCGCTGCGTCGACGGCGACCACGTGCGGGCCCACGCTGGCCCCTTCGCCCACCGTCGTACCGCCGTTCAGCACCGTGAACGGGCCGATCACGGCGTCGGCCTCGATCTCGACCGTCGGCTCGATCCATGTCGTCGCCGGGTCGACGATCGTGACTCCCGCGAGCATGTGTTCTTCGTTGATCCGGTCACGGAGTGCCGCGGCGGCCGCGGCGAGCTCGACGCGCGTGTTCACTCCTTCGGGCTCGCTCGGATCGTCGGCTTCGAATGCGAGGACGCGCTCGCCGTCTTCGACAAGGTGGCGCACGGTGTCGGTGAGGTAGAGCTCACCCTGCGCATTGGCCGGATCGAGCCGGTCGAGCGCAGGCCAGAGCGCCTCTCCACGGAAGACGTAGATCGACGAGTTGACTTCGTCGAGCGCGAGTTGCTCCGGTGTTGCGTCAGTCGCCTCGACGATCGCCCGGACGCCGCCGTCGTCACCGCGAACGATCCTTCCGTAGCTGCCCGGATCGTCCCTGCGGAAGGTGAGCACGGTGGCGGTCGCGTCGCCGCTGCGGTGGGTCTCGAGAAGCGACGTGAGCGTTTCCGGGCGAAGGAGCGGCGCATCGCCGGAGAGGACGAGCACCTCGCCGGCCTGTGCGGCGAGTGCGTCCCTTGCGGACGCGAGCGCGTCGCCGGTGCCCCTGGGACGCTCTTGGACGGCGACCTCGACTCCGTCGAACTCACCCGCGAAGTCGGGCGAGCTGACGACGACGAGACGCGCAGGCTCGAGCGCACGTCCGGCCTCGATCACCCAGTCGACCAGGCGCCGACCGAGCAGCGAATGGAGATGCTTCGGCGTCGCCGAGCGCATCCGCGTGCCGAGCCCTCCCGCCAGGACGACGGCTGCCAGCCTCGATGCGTTCACGTGCTCTCGCGCAATGGCTGGGGCGCCAGGATTCGAACCTGGGATCGCGGGACCAAAACCCGCTGCCTTACCACTTGGCTACGCCCCACCGGTCCAAGTCTGCCTGGCTACGCACCACCGGTCCAAGTCTGCCAGCGCCTAGCGGCGACTGAAGAGGACGGCGAGCGCGACGACCGCGAGAACCCCGATCGCGACAATCGTGACGGTGGCCAGGAAGAAGAACAGGACGGGAACCAGCGCGACGAGCCCCTGGGATACCGCCGCTATCCAGGCGACGTCGGACAGCGGAGGTCGGAGCCTTCTCCCGAGCCAGAGGTAGAGAACGATCACCGCGATTGCCACGACGATTGCGAGTGGGCGGCTGATCGCGCCGAAGACGAACAGGATCGCCTCGATGACGGCGATGGTGATGGCGATAGTCGTCCGCTGGCGTCGAAGCCAGCGCTCGGGGCGCGTGGATCCGTGCTCGAGAACCGGCTGCTCGATCACGCGCCGGACGCTACCACCCGGATGTCGTCACCCAGGTCTCACCGCGGGGCGCCAGTGCGGCACAGGCCGCGACTGCCTGCGACTCCTCGGTGAAGAGCCCGTAAACGGCCGGCCCGGCGCCGGTCACATCGGCTCGGAAGGCGCCCTGGTCGATGAGCTCGCCGGCCAGCGGCGATCGTGCGAGGTCGTTGGGCGGCAGCGCGGCGAGGTCGCCGAGGACGAGCGCCCTGGAAAGCTCGGCGCGGCGTTGCTCAAAGCCTTCCGCTCCGTCTCGTGCGTCGAAGGCGTCGTAGACAGCGGCCGTCGACTGCTTCCGCGCCGTGCTCGGCACGACGAGGACGACCCAGTAGTCCTGCGGCAGGTCGAGAGGCGTGAGCTCCGTGCCGTCGCCCTCGCCGAGCTGCGGCCCGGCGGTGAGGAAGAACGGGACATCCGCGCCGAGCTCGGCGGCGATGACGTGGAGCTGGTCCGAGGAGAGCGCGCCGCCCAGCGCATCGTTCGCGAGCTTGAGCGCCGCCGCGGCGTCCGAGCTTCCGCCGCCAAGGCCCGAAGCCACGGGAATCTGCTTCTCGATCGTTGCGCGCCAGTGCGGCTCGGCGCCGGCGTGGGCGGCTTCCAGCTCGAGGGCCCGGCGGACGAGCGTGTCGTCCGCAAAGCCGTGGACTCCGAGCTCCTCGGCAGGCTCGAGGCGGACCGTGTCCGCAAGCGCGATTCGTTGGAGCACCGTCGAGAGCTCGTGCTTTCCGTCGGTGCGTTTCGGCCCGACCACGAGCGCGAGGTTCAGCTTGGCGGGTGCGAGCAGCTCCGTCATCGAAGCGCAGCGGCGAGCGCGACGAACTCCGGCGGTGAGAGCTCCTCTGCGCGGGTCGTGGCAGGCCGACCGAGCGCGGCCAGCGCCTCCTCGGCCCTGCGGCGATCGGCGAGCCCGGCGAGCTCGAGGGAGTTCGGCAGCCGCTTCCGGCGGTGCGCGAACGCTGCCTCGACGACCGCCTTGAGCTCGTCCCAAACGATCGGCGGCGGCGTCTCGCGGCGGCGGAAGGCTACGAGTGCCGAGTCGACATTGGGTCTCGGGCGGAAGACCTCTCGCGACACGGGATGTGTTCCCGTTCGCACGGCGGCAAGCTGGATCAGTACGGAGACCGCGCCGTACGCCTTCGTCCGCGGCTCGGCGAAGAAGCGGTCGGCAACCTCCCGCTGCACCATCACGCACCAGAGGCCCACGGTCGGCAGCCGCTGAAGGCTCTCGACGACGATCGGCGTGGCGACGTTGTAGGGCAGGTTGGCGACGAGCTTGGTCGGCGCGGGCTCCAGTTCGGCGGCGTCCAATCGGAGCGCGTCCCCGAAGTGGAGCCGGACGTTGTCCGCGCTCGAGAACCGCTCACGCAGATGCGATTCGAGTCGATGGTCGAGCTCCACTGCATGAACCACGCCGGCGTGTCCGGCCAGGTACGCCGTCAGCACGCCCTGCCCGGGCCCGATCTCCAGCACGACGTCCTCCCCACGGACGTCCGCGAGGCGACCGATCACTCGGACGATGTTGTCGTCGATCAGGTAGTGCTGGCCGAGCTCCTTGCTCGGCGACGGCAGCTCGCTCACGCGAGGCCGAATGCGGCGTCCGCGTTGCGATCCAGCTGCGCCGCAAGCTCTTCCAACTCGACCCCGCGGAGCTCGGCCAGCGCCGCGACGGTATGGACGAGGTTCGCCGGCTCGTTCGGCCTCCCGCGCCGCGGCTGGGGAGAGAGGTACGGGCTGTCGGTCTCGGCCAGCAGCAGGTCGTAGGGAATCTCACGGGCCGCGGAACGGATGTCGTAGGCGTTCGGGTAGGTCACGTTCCCGGCGAAGGACACGTAGTACCCGCGCTCGAGCGCCGGCTGGAGCAACCCCGGGGAGGAGAAGCAGTGGAGGATGACGGTGCCGCCGAAGTCGCCGAGCGCCCGGGCGACGTCTGCATCGGCCGCTCGACAATGGATGACGACAGGCTTGCCGAGCTCCTCTGCGACCGCGAGGTGGGCCTGGAAGAGCTGGCGCTGCGCGTCGTGCGGCGCGTAGTCGCGGTAGTAGTCGAGGCCCGTTTCGCCCACAGCGACCGGATCGAGCTCTCGAAGCGCTTCGAGCTGCACGGGCTGTGCATCCCCCGCAACGTGCGGGTGGATGCCGAGAACCGGGAAAACGCCGTCCGTCGCGAAAGCGAAGTCGGCGACCCGGCCCCATCGGTCAGGCCAGGCGCCGACCTCGAGGATCCGGTCGACGCCCGCCTGCCGGGCGCGGTCGACCAACTCCTCGGGAGGGCCTGCGCACGCGAGCAGGTGCGCATGCGTGTCGATCACGCAGCGGCGGCCGGCGCCTCGACGCGTGGAAAGAGCGGCGGCGCCGGTTCGACGTCCTCCGTCTCGACGGTCTTGCCCGGCGTGACGAAGGACCACTCGAAGTCCTCGGGCTGGCCGAGTGCGTGGAGGATCCGCGGCGTCGTCTCGGGCAGATACGCGTGCAACGCGACGGCGACGACGCGGATGCCGTCGGCGAGCGCGTAGAGAACGCGATCCAGCTCTTCCGCGTTTGCGTCGTCCTTGGCCAGCTCCCACGGCTTCGAGTCGGTCACGAACTTGTTCAGCGAGCGGACGGCGTCCCAGATCGCGTCGATCGCGCCGGTGAGGTCGAAGTCATCGAGACGCTTCTCGACCTCCTGGCCGAGAGCCTCCAACGACGGGGCACCCTCGGCGCCAGGGGCGAGAGGAATCCGCCCGTCGCGGTACTTCGCGATCATTGCGGTCGTTCTCGATACGAGGTTCCCGAGGTCGTTGCCGAGCTCGCGCTCGTAGCGCTCGTGCAGCGAGTCGAGCGACACGGAGCCGTCCTGGCCGAACTGCACCGACCTTGTGGCCCAGTAACGAACCGCGTCCGAGCCGTACACGTCCACGAGGTTGAGCGGATCGATCACGTTCCCGAGTGACTTCGAGATCTTGCGCTCGTCGAGCGTGAGGTACCCGTGGACGAAGATCCGGCGCGGCACCTCGTAGCCGGCGGAAAGGAGCAGCGCCGGCCAGAACACGCAGTGGAACCGCAGGATGTCCTTGGCGATCACGTGATGGACGTGCGGCCAGTAGCGCTCGCGCAAATCCTCGCCGGGCCTCGCATACGTCAGCGCGCTGAGGTAGTTGATCAGCGCGTCGACCCAGACGTAGACGACCTGCTCCTGATCCCAGGGAACGGGAACGCCCCACGGCTGTCCCGCCCGGCTGAGGCTGAAGTCCTCGAGCCCGCCTGCGATGAAGCTTCGCGCCTCGTTGCGGCGGAAGTCGGGAAGGACGAAGTCGGGCCGCTCGTCGTAAAGCTTCAGCAGCGGCTCCTGATAGCGCGAGAGGCGAAAGAAGTAGTTCTTCTCCTCGATCAGCTCCGGGACGGTGTCGTGCTCCGGGCACTTACCGTCCACGAGCTCGTCCTCGTTCTTGAACGCCTCGCAGCCGACGCAGTAGAGACCTGAGTACGTGTCCTCGTAGATGTCGCCGTTGTCGTAGATCCGCTGAACGAACTCCTGAACGAATCGCTTGTGGCCCTCATCCGTCGTGCGGATGAAGAAGTCGATGTCTGCACCGACCTGTTCAGGGACTTCGCGCCACTTCTCCGCGATTTGATCGACGTAGACCTTCGGATCCAGCCCTTGCTCCTCTGCGACGCGGTACACCTTCGACGCGTGCTCGTCCGTGCCGGTGAGGAAGAACGTGTCCTCGCCTCGCTGCCCGTGATGGCGCACGAGGATGTCCGCCGCGAGCGTCGTGTACGCATGCCCGATGTGCGGCGTCGAGTTGACGTAGTAGATCGGTGTGGTCAGGTAGAAGGTCATGGGCGTCCATGATAGGCGCGGGGTTTGGCGCCACCGAAGCGGCCGTGGGCTGCCTCCCGCCGCGTCGGCGGAGCAGGATCAGGGCGGCCAGGGCGAGTGTTGCTGCCAGGAGAAGCGCCCACGGCGGCCGGGCATCCTGCGCAGGAGCATGCGCAAGTCTCGGCGCGTCAGGCGTGGCCACGGCAGTGGCTCCGGGCGCGGCAACTCGGACGGTTGGCCGAGACGCCGTTTCGGTCGCGGGCGGCACGATCGCCGGCCGGTCCGGGGTGGCCAACTCGCCGACCTGGCGCCCGGAACGGTGCGTGCTCGGCCGCTGCCGATGTGGCCTCCGCGCGGCACGCGACTCGGTCGGGCGCGCCGCCCGACCCCGCGACCGCGTCGAGAGGCGTCTGGTCTGCGGCGGACGCGCCACCAGCGCCGGCGCTGCTCCGGCGGGAGCACTTCCGCGCGCGAGCTCGGTCGAAGGCGCTGACTCGGTCGGCGTAAGCTCGCCAGCCGCGGGCGCCGTCTGCGGAGCGGACATCACCGGCGCCGGCGCGGCGGCAGGCGGCGGGGCAGGCAGGCGCGGCGGAAGCAGCGTCAACGGATCGACATAGCCGCGCGGATCGTCCGCACGTCGCGTGCCGAGCTGGACGTGGGGAACCGATGCCGGCTCACTAGCCGCTGCGATCGTCCCGACGGTCTCGCCTTCCGCGACACCGTCCCCGACCGAGACGCTCACCGAGCCGAGCTGCGTGAGAGTGACGGCCCAGCCGTCCGCGGTCCGGATCGAGATCGCCCGACCGTTCGACGGCAGCGACCCGGCGAAACTCACGTGCCCGGCAGCAGGCGCCGGGACGTCAGCGCCTACGGGGCCGGCGATGTCGATCCCGCGATGCCCGGAGGCCGTGTACGCACCGCCGCCGTAGTCGAATGGCCTGATGACCTCCCCGGTCGCAGGCCAGGTCCATGCGGAGCCGGTGGGTGGAGCCAGCAGCGCAATGAACGCGATCGTCGTTGCCAGTCGGGTGAACATCGAGCGAAGCTAGCAAGGCACCCGGCTGTTGTCCAGAGCGGCTACAGCGAGGTGTCGTACAGCCGCTTCTTCGGCACGCCTGTCAGCCGCGAAACGACCTCTGCAGCCGTCTTTCGGGACGTCCCTGCGCGGAGCAGGTCCGCGACGGCCGCGAGCGCGTCGTCCTGGTCGGCAAGGCCCTCGATCGCACCCGGCCCGACGACGACTGTGATCTCGCCCTTTGTCCCGTCGGCAAAGCGATCCGCCACGTCGGATGCGGGCCCGCGAACGACTTCCTCGAACCGCTTGGTCAGCTCCCGGCAGACCGCCACCGGCCGGTCCGGAAGGGCGTCCGCAAGGCTTGCGAGGGATCGATGCAGACGGTTCGGCGACTCAAATGCGACAAGAGCGTGACGCCATTGCGCCAACTCACGCCAGAGCGCCGACAGCTCCCCCGCGCCGCGCGGGAGGAAGCCGACGAACTGGTACCGATCGAACTCGAAGCCGCTGGCCGCGACCGCGCTCTCGACCGCCGACGGCCCCGGCAGGACGGTCACCGGCACCCCGGCCTCGAGCGCGGCTCCGACGAGCCTGGCGCCCGGGTCGCTGATGCCCGGCATCCCCGCATCGGAGACGAGCGAGATCCGCTCGCCTGACACCAGGCGCGGCAGCAGCTCGGCGGTCCGCTTCGCCTCGTTGTGCTCGTGGTAGCTCAGGAGCCGTGCGTCGATTCCGTGTCGAGCGAGTAGGCCGCGCGTGTGGCGCGTGTCCTCGCAGAGGACGACGTCCGCCCCCCGCAGCTCGTCGAGCACGCGCAGCGTGATGTCGTCGAGATTGCCGATCGGGGTCGCGCAGACCGCGAGGGGCACGGCTAGGCGGGTTCGTCGAGCGTCTCGAATCCGACGAGCGCGGCGCCCACCATCCCCGCCTCGTGGCCGAGCTCTGCCAGCACGATGCGCACGACCTCCCGCGGCAGGGGAAGCCCCTCGACCGCCAGCGTCTCCCGCGCCGGGCCCAGGATGAGCTCGCCGGCGTCGGCGAAGCCGCCGCCGATGATCACGAGCTCCGGGTTGAAGATGTTCACGAGCGAGCCGATGCCGGCTCCGAGCCTGTGCCCGAGCTCGGCCAGATCGGAGATCGCTCCCTGATCGCCGCCCTCGGCCGCGTCGACCAGCCGACGGGCGTCGGCATGCTCACCGAACCGCGCCCGGGCAAGCGCATTCGCGGCTGACCCGGCCGCGAACGCTTCGAAGTGGCCGTGGCCCGTGCAGTCGCCTTTGCACGGAGGGCCGCCGTAGTCGAGGACCATGTGCCCGAGCTCCGCGCCTCCGCCGACGGACCCGCGGAACGGCCGGCCGTCGAGGATCAGCCCCCCTCCGATGCCGGTTCCGAGCGTCAGCAGCACGATGTTCGAGGCCCCCTTCCCCGCGCCCAGGCGCCACTCGGCGATCGCCGCGGCGTTCCCGTCGTTGTCGATCCCCACCGGGAGCCCGAACCGATCCCCCATCCGGCCACGAAGGTCGACGTCGCGCAGCGGGACGTGGACGGACGAGACGGCCCTCCCGGTCCGCTGGTCGATCTGGGACGGGACCCCCAGTCCGATCGCTACGACGTCCTCACCCAACAAGGTTTCGACGACCCCGTCCAGCGCCTCGAGAAGGTCTTCCTCCGAGGAGGTCGGGGTAGCAAGCGCGTGACGCCGGTCGACCGTGCCGTCCCGTCCGACGACGCCGGCCAGGATCTTCGTCCCGCCGCAGTCCACGCCGATGGCTCGGGAGGCGCTCACGAGCGGCGGCTACGATACCCCGCCGGATGGCCCGCGAAGACAAGCCGTACCGCGTCTACCGCGGAGGCCGTGCCACTGGCGGCGTGCCGACCCTTCAGCGCTCGCCGAAGCCCGAGCGTCGGAAGAAAGCGCCTCGTGAGGCGCCGAAGCCGCGTCGCTACGCCGGCCCGGGGCCTGCGAAGAAGCCGCGCCGCTTCAGCAACGGGCGGATCGTCACGCTCCTCGTACTCGGGCTGATCCTGTTCCTGATCGGCTGGACGGTGGCCGGCTACCTGGCGGTTCGTCGTGGCGTCGAGGAGGCCAACGACCGCCTCGGCGAGCCCGCAAAGGCTCAGCTCACGCCCGTGGACGGCTGGATGCTCTCGGAGCCGAGCACGACCCTGATCCTCGGCAGCGACCATTCGGCGCATCCCACCCGGCGCGGGAACCGCCTCGCCGACTCGATCATGCTCCTCCGCACGGACCCGGACCACCACGGGATCACGTATCTCTCGATCCCCCGTGACCTCGAGGTCGAGATCCCGGGCTTCGGCCACGAGAAGATCAACTCGTCGCTTCCCAACGGCGGGCCGGCACTCACGATCCGGACGATCCGCGAGGCGTTCGGGATCGACGTGAACCACATCATCCTCCTGGACATGACGGCGTTCCGGCAGGTCGTCGACGCGCTTGACGGAGTCGTAGTCGACGTCCGTAAGCCCGCCGTCACGAAGATCGAGTGCCCCTACCCGAGCGCAGAACGGTGCCAGCGATGGCGCGGGTGGCGCTTCGGCCGCGGCCGCCACGAGCTGGACGGCCGCCACGCACAGATCTACTCCCGAATCCGGACGAACCTCCTGGACCCGAGCGAAAGCGACCTCAACCGTGTCGGCCGCCAGCAGCAGGTCCTGCAGGCAACCCTGGACAAGATGGTCAGCTTCGGGACCTTCCTCCGGCTGCCGTTCATCGGTGAAGAGCTGGTCAGCCCGCTCACGACCGACCTCTCGACGAACGAGCTCTTCCAGCTCGCCTGGCTCCGGTTCCGCTCAGCGGAGGATCGCACCATCTACTGCCGCCTCGGTGTCACCGGCGACGGAGACGACAACGCCTCGGTGCTCCTGATGTTCAGCGGCCGCTCGGCCATCCAGCCTCCGAGCCCGATCTCGGGCGCCGGCTGCCTCCGCGGGACGCCGCTGACCTAGCTTGCTTCCGTGGCCGGGGTCTTCTTCTCCGGCTCTTTCTTGTCGCCGCCGCCGGACTCCGGCTTGTCCGCCTTGTCGCCGTCGCGGGACGGCTTGCGGCCGCCGCGCCCGTAATCGGTCGAGTAGAACCCCGAGCCCTTGAAGTGGACTGCAACCGGGTGCAATACGCGAGTCACCGGGCCCTCGCCGCACTCCGGACATGTCTCAGGCGACGGCTCATGGATGCCGTGAAAAAGCTCGAAAAGATGCCCGTTAGGGCACTTGTATTCGTAGATCGGCACCCTTTCAGAGGATAGCGGCGCCCTAGGAGGACGCCTGCTGCCGCTCCTCCACGCTCTCCTGGTAGCACGGCGCCCCCTCGAAGGCGGCGAGGCCGACCGGACGGCGGTCGCGCCTGCGGCGCCGGCGCCGGGCCGCGGCCAGGACCGCAGAGGCGCCGACCGCACTGCCGATCAGGAAGGAGCGCAGACGCCGCGCCTGTGCCTGGCCGTCCATGGGACGATCCTAGGCGTGCAACGGGTGATCTGCACCCTCGGCGACCTGCTGCTCGACGTCGTCGTGAAGCTGAACCGGCCGCTCGCCGAGGGTGACGACACGCACGGGGAGACGCGGGCCGGCGCCGGTGGCCAGGCGGCGAACGTCGCCGCCTGGGCTGCAGCGCTCGGCGCCGAGGCGCGCTTCATCGGGAAGCGCGGAGCCGACGGCGCGGGCGAGCTCGTCGAGTCCGATCTGCTCCGGCGAGCCGTCGACGTCCTCGGACCGCCTCCGGTCGGCCGGAACGGTGTCGTGGTATCGCTCGTGGAGCTGGACGGGAGCCGGACGATGGTCTCGGACCGAGGCGTCGCACCGACCCTCGCACCTGACGAGGTCGAACCCGAGTGGTTCGAGGGCGCGCACTGGCTCCACCTCTCCGGCTACTCGCTGATGGTGGAGCCGATCGGATCGGCGGCCGAGCGGGCGGTCGAGCTCGCGCGCGGGGCCGGCGCGCGGATCAGCGTCGATCTCTCGTCGGTCAACCTGATCCGCGAGTTCGGCCGCGACAACCTCGCCGAGCGGTTCGGGCGCATTGCGCCCGATGTCGTCTTCGGGAACGAGGCGGAGCACGAGGAGCTGCCGGTCGCCACCGAGCTCCGGATCACGAAGCGCGGCCCGCGCGGGGCGTCGATCGACGGGCGTGACCTGCCGCCCGTGCCGGGCGACGTGCTGGACACGACCGGAGCAGGTGACGCGCTCGCGGCCGGTTACCTGGTCGGCGGCGCCGAGCTCGCGATGGAGGCGGCGGCGAGGTGCGTCGCCAACCTGGGGACGATGCCGTGATCCGGATCTCGGACGAGGTGCGCGAGGCCGACGCCGTGGTCGCGCTCGAGACGACGATCGTCGCTCACGGCTTCCCGCCGGAGGAGGGCGTGTCGGTCGGGCTGGAGAGTGAGCTGCGCGTCCGCGCTGCGGGGGCGGTGCCTGCGACGATCGGCGTGCTGGACGGTGAGATCCGGGTCGGACTGACCGAGAGTGAGCTGGAGCGGTTCGACGCGTCGGCGCGGAAGGCCGGCCCCAGGGAGCTCGGCGTCTGCGTCGCGCGAGGCGAGACCGGGGCGACGACCGTGGGCGGAACCCTCGCCGTCTGCCGCGCGGCCGGGATCCGGTTCATGGGCACCGGCGGGATCGGCGGCGTCCACCGCGGCACGCGGTTCGACATCTCGGCCGACCTCCTCG
>Ga0209814_10000431_pt1 | contig 13634 bp, 11 predicted proteins | sample SoiMetdeltSBSDD1_FD_187597 | JGI IMG/M metagenome (GOLD analysis project Ga0209814, IMG submission 187597) | Bulk soil microbial communities from a Populus tree surrounding site in Tennessee, USA - Soil MetaG P. deltoides SBSDD1 (SPAdes) (version 2) | ecosystem: Environmental > Terrestrial >... | reverse complement strand
GCCCCGGGTCGCTCACCTGGGCGGACAGCGTCCTGGGTGACCTCGGGGGCGACCCCGGACAGGTCGGTGACGACCCTGGCCCCCCGCCGGGACGTCGGCGGCGGACACCGGGCTGACCCGCAGGACCTGCCGGCCGACCTGGGCCTTGAGCTGGTCCGGGGTGCCGGCGGCGACGACCCGGCCGCGGTCGATCACGACCACGTCGTCGGCCAGCTGGTCGGCCTCCTCCATGTACTGGGTGGTCAGCAGCACCGTCACCCCGTCGCCGGTGAGGTCGCGGATGACCTCCCACAGGTCGCTGCGGGCGCGGGGGTCCAGGCCGGTGGTGGGCTCGTCCAGGTACAGCACCCGGGCCGGCCGACCAGGCTGGCGGCCAGGTCGAGGCGGCGGCGCATGCCGCCCGAGTAGGTCTTGACGGCCCGGCCGCCGGCGTCGGCCAGGCTGCACTGCGCCAGCAGCTCGGCCGCCCGCTGCCGGGCGGCGGCGCGCGACTGGCCGAGCAGGCGGCCGATCATCAGGAGGTTCTCGACGCCGGTGAGGCTCTCGTCGACCGCCGCGTACTGGCCGGTCAGGGCGATCAGCCGGCGGACCTGCTGGGCCTGGGCGACGACGTCGTGGCGCCGAACCGCTTGACCAGCCCGTGCGCCTCGATGGTGTTGTCCATGGATGCTCCTTCGCCTGGTTGCCGGCAGCATCCTGGACCCGGCCGCTGACAGGCCGGTCACCTCCGGCTGACACGCCTACACCTGGGCGGCGAAGCCCTCCACGGTGGACTCCTGAGAGCGTTCGCCGCGGGTCAGGCGGCGGTAGACCAGGAACCCCAGGGCGATGGCCACCAGGGAGGAGCACAGCATGATGGTGGCCAGGGCGTTGAGGGCCGGGGTGGGGCTGGAGCGGGCGCTGTTGTAGATCTTGACCGACATGGGCTCGGAGGCGGCGTCGGCCGACAGGTAGCGGACCAGCACGAAGTCGTCGATCACGTCGGCGAAGACGAGCACGGCGCTGGCGAAGATGGCCGGGGACAGCAGCGGCAGCAGGACGTGGCGCAGGGCCTTGACCGGGGAGGCGCCCAGGTCCATGGCCGCCTCCTCGTACTCGCGGCCGATCGACAGCAGCCGGGCCCGGCAGATGATCACCGGGTAGGAGAGCTGGAAGGTGACCAGGCCGAGCAGCTGGGCCGTGGGGCCCAGCTGGACCGCCTTGAGCAGGTTGGTGAACAGGAACAGCAGGGCCACGGCCAGCAGGATCTCCGGGAGCACGAACGACAGCAGCATCTGGAAGTTGAAGCCGGCGGCCAGCCGGCCGTGCCAGCGGTCCAGGCCGATGGCGAAGGCGACCCCGATGGGCACGGCCACCAGGGTGGTCAGCACGGCCAGGCGCAGGCTGTACACCAGGGCATGCTGCAGCTCGGGGTCGTGCCAGACCGACAGCACCGGGTCCTGCCAGTACCAGCGCAGCGAGAAGCCCTGCCAGCTGGAGCGGGAGCGGCCGGCGTTGAACGAGAACCAGACGGCGATCGCCACCGGCAGCACCGACCAGGCCAGGTACCCCCAGACCAGCGTCTCCAGCAGCCGCGGCTTGCGCCAGGGGTCGGTCAGCCAGCGTCGCATGCCCTCACCGCCCCGCTTCCCGGGCGGCGCGGCGGGTGGAGCGGATGTAGCCGAGCATGGGCACGGCCAGCAGGGCGATCATGACCAGCACGAGGGCGGCGGCCTGGCCGCCCTGGCCGGGGCTGCCGATGGCGTCGTTGACCAGGTTGCCGACCATCGAGGTCCGCGGCGACCCCGACAGCAGGTCGTTGGTGAAGTAGTCGCCGAACATGGGCAGGGAGGTCACGACCAGGCCGGCCAGGATGGCCTGGCGGGACAGGGGCAGGGTGACCAGCAGGAAGGTCCGGCGGCGGCTGGCCCCCAGGTCGCGGGCCGCCTCCAGCAGCCGCTGGTCGACCCGGTCCAGCCCGGCGTACAGGGCCAGGACCATGTAGGGGATGTAGCCGTAGACCAGCCCCAGGGTGACGGTGACCGGCTGGCCGGCCAGCCAGGGGAACGGCTCGCGCAGCACCCCGACCGAGACCAGCAGCCGGTTGACCATGCCGTCGCTCTCCAGCAGGTTGACCCAGGCCAGCATGCGCATCATGTAGCTGACCCAGAACGGGGCCAGCAGCGCCACCAGGATCAGGCCCTTGCGCCGGCCGGCGTAGCGGGTCACGTAGTAGGCGACCGGGTAGGCCACCAGCAGGCAAAGGACGCTGGCCGCGGCCACGTACACGAAGGTGCGCACGAATGCCGGCCCCAGGAAGCCGCCGGGCCCGAAGACCCGGTCGTACAGCAGCTGGAACTGGAACGGGTTCCACTGCACCGGGTTCCACACCGGGACAGGGGTCCGGAACAGCGGGTCGACGGCCCCGAAGGCGATCGACAGGACCACGTAGAACGGCAGCAGGAACAGGACGACCAGCCAGACCATGCCCGGGGCGGCGAACGCCGGCCAGAACCAGCGGGGATGCCAGGCGCCGGCGCGAGCTGAGGCGCGACGCGCACCCCGGGTGGGTGGCCAACGCGGCAGCTTCGGCCCGGCCCGACCGGACTCGCGGGTCGCCGCCGGGGCCTCCTTGGTCGCCACCGGCTATGCTCCGGCCTTGAACTCCTGCCAGACCGCGTGCCAGCGGTCGTCGACCTCGCCGGGCAGCTCCAGGTAGCGGAAGCCCGTCCCGAAGTAGGCGGGCAGCACGGTCGCGGGCTTGAGGTTGGCGGGCAGCAGCTCCTGGGAGACCAGCTCGGCCGGGTTGAGCTTGTTCTGGGGCGGCTGGTAGCCGTTCCAGCTCATGTTCTCCACGGCCACGTCGTGGTCGAGCAGGTGGTTCAGGAACAGGTGGCCCAGCACCGGGTTCTTGCCCGTGCGCAACAGCACCAGCAGGTCGCTGTTGACCGGGCCCTTGCCGTCGGCCGGGAACCAGTAGCGCATGACGTCGGCGCTCTGGCCCTTGGGCATGTAGTACTGGGCGTTGACCATGTCGCCCGACCAGGCCTGGGTGATCCAGGTCTTGCCCTCGGGCAGGTCGATGTAGTCGTTGGTGTTGACCCGCGGCCGGACCGTCTTGGCCAGCTCGACCAGCTGGTCGCGGGCCAGGTTGAGGTGGTCCTGGTTGCCGGTGTTGAGGTCGGTGATGCCGTTCTTGAGCAGGGTCATCCCGATGGCCTCGCGGTAGTCGTCGAGGATGCCGACCTTGCCGCGGTACTGCTCGTCCCAGAGGGCCTCGTACGGGTTGGGCAGCCTGGCGATGTCGTCCTTGACCTTGTCGACCCGCCAGGCGACGCCGGTGGTGTAGATCGTGTAGGGCACCGAGTAGTTCCAGCCCTGGTCGTACCAGGGGTTCTGGAAGGCCGGCCAGACCTGCTCGATGTTGGGGATGTAGGAGTGGTTGAGGGGGCGCAGGAAGTTCCCCTGGACCAGCTTGCCCAGGTAGTCGTAGGTGGGGAACAGCACGTCGAAGGCGACCTGGCCGCCGCGGAGCTTGGCCACCGCCTCCTCCATGTTCCCGTAGGTGGAGACCTGCACCTTGACGTCGTACTTCCTGTACTTCTTCTCGAAGTCCTGCACGACCTTCTTGTAGATGTACTCGGTCCAGTTGTAGACGCGCAGGGTCGCGCCCTGCTCGGGGGCCAGGCCGTCGGCGATGCGCCCGGCGTCGGCCGGGATCGGCCAGGTGACCGGGTTGTCGGGGCTGGCCAGCTGCGGGCCGCCGGTGCCGGGGGCGGCTCCGGTCTCGTCGCGCTTGCCGCAGGCCGAGAGCAGCACCCCGCCGGAGACGGCCAGGGCGGTGGCGGCGGAGCGGGAGAGGAAGGCTCGGCGGCTCATCCTGGCCATGGCTGCCTCCTGAGCTTGCAGGTGGGCCGGAAGCTACAATAAACTGACTGTTCAGTCAATGTTCCGGCCGCCGTTCCGGGGAGTCCGTTCCGTGGGGCAAAGCTATCCGATGACGGAGGCGGACCGGGAGATCCAGGCGGCCGCCCGGGCCCTGGCCGAGGAGCTGCTCCCCCACGAGGTCGAGGCCGAGCTCCACGGCGGCGAGCTGCCCGACGGGCTGCTGGAGGCGCATCGGCGCCGGGTCGCCCAGCTCGGCTTCGAGGCCGTCAACATGCCCAAGGAGCTCGGCGGCGGCGGCTTCACGGCCTTCCAGCAGGTGCTGGTCCAGGAGCAGATCGGGCGGGTGACCAACGCCCTGGGCTGGGTGGTCCACACCCCGGCGTCCTGGCTGCCCAAGGTGGCCAGCCAGGAGCAGCTGGACCGCTGGGTGGTGCCCACCATCCGGGGCGAGCGCCGCGAGTGCTACGCCATCACCGAGGAGGGCGCCGGCTCCGACGTGGACGCCATCACGGCCACGGCCGCCCGCGACGGCGACGGCTACGTGCTGAACGGGGTCAAGTGGCACGTGACCTCCTTCAACCACGCCGACCACGTCTTCTTCCAGGCCAAGCTGGCCGGCGGGGCCAACGCCGGCGCCCACGCCATGTTCGTGGTCGACCTCGACACCCCCGGCATCCGGGTGGTGCGCACGCCCGCCTACAGCCACACCTACCCCTACCACCACCCGGTGGTCGCCTTCGAGGACGTCCGTGTCCCCGCCGGCCAGCTGATCGGCGCCGAGGGCGACGGCATGACCTTCGCCTACGAGTGGTTCCGCTACGAGCGGCTGATGATCGCGGCCCGGGCCCTGGGCGCGGCCGAGCGGCTGATCGAGGAGGCGACCGCCTTCGCCAGGGACCGCCAGGCCTACGGCCAGCCGATCTTCGGCTACCAGGCGATCCAGTTCATGCTGGCCGACTCGCTCACCGAGCTGTGGGCGGCCCGGCTGATGACCTACCAGACCGCCCACGGCATCGACGCCGACCTCGACGTCAAGGTCCAGCACGCCCAGTGCTCGATGGCCAAGCTGTATGCCTCGGAGATGGCGGGACGGGTCGCGGACCGGGCCGTGCAGATCTTCGGGGGCCGGGGCTACATGCGCGAGAACGTGGCCGAGCGCTTCTACCGGGAACTGCGGGTGGACAGGATCTGGGAGGGCACCTCCGAGATCCAGCGGGCGATCATCGCCGACCAACTCGCCAAGCGGGGTGTCGGCCGGCTGACCGGATAGGAGACGGCCATGACGGTGCCGGTTGCGGTCGGGGCCCGCCTCGACGAGCTGATCGCCGCCCAGGAGGGGCGGTTCCTGGAGCGCCAGCCCCGCTCCCGGGCCCTGCTGGAGCGGGCCGGCCGCTCCCTGGCCGGCGGGGTCACCTCGAGCTGGCAGATCTCCCGGCCCCAGGCCGTCTGGATCAGCCACGGCCGCGGCTCCCGGGTCTGGGACGCCGACGGCATCGAGTACGTCGACCTGCACGGCGGCTACGGGGTCATGGCCGTCGGGCACGCCCACCCGGCGGTGGTGGCGGCGGTGTCCGGGCGGGTGGCCAAGGGCACCCACTTCGCCCAGCCGACCGCCGAGGCCATCGTGGTCGCCGAGGAGCTGGCCAGGCGCTTCGGCCTGCCCCTGTGGCGCTTCGCCAACTCCGGCACCGAGGCCACCATGGACGCCGTCCACCTGATGCGGGCCATCACCGGGCGGTCGCGGATCGTCAAGGTCGAGGGCTGCTACCACGGCCACCACGACTCGGTCCAGGTGTCGGTGTACCAGCCGCTGGAGGAGCTCGGTCCCGCCCACGGCCCGGCCAGCGCGGTCGCCTCCAGCGGCATCCCGGCCGAGATCGTCGAGCTGACCTCGGTCGTGCCCTTCAACGACCTCGAGGTCGCCGAGAAGGTGTTCGCCACCCACCCCGACGAGATCGCCGGCATGCTGCTGGAGCCGGTGATGATGAATGCCGGCATCATCCCGCCCCAGCACGGCTACCTGGAGGGCCTCCAGGAGCTGACCCGGCGGCACGGCGCCCTGCTGGCCTTCGACGAGGTCAAGACCGGCGTGACCGCCGCCCCGGGCGGGGCGGTCGAGCGCTACGGGGTCACCCCCGACATCGTCTGCCTGGCCAAGGCCATCGGTGGCGGCCTGTCCACCGCCGCCATCGGCGGCACCCGGGAGGTCATGGACCACATCACCAGCGGCCGGTACGACCAGGTCGGGACCTTCAACGGCAACCCGCTGGCCATGGCCGCGGCCGGAGCCGCCCTGACCGAGGTCCTGACCCCGGACGCCTACCGTCGCATCGACCGGCTGCAGCGGCGGATGGTCGAGGGGGTCGAGCAGGTCCTGGACCGGACCGGTCTGCCCGCCTACGTGGTCGCGGTCGGGGCCAAGGGCTGCGTCACCTTCTCCCCCACCCCGGTCCGCAACTACCGTGACTTTCTGGCCATCGACGACCGCTGGAGCCACTGCCACTGGCTGTACCAGCACAACGGCGGCGTGTTCCTGCCCCCTTGGGGCAAGGCCGAGCAGTGGCTGCTGTCGGTCCAGCACACCGACGAGGACGTCGACCGGTTCCTGGCCAACTTCGCCGCCTTCGCCGAGGCCGTCGGCCGCTGAGGGCCGCTCGGTCCGGTTACGATGCCAGGGCGGAGCGTGGCGGAAAGGGGCGTCGGATGGGCGGAGGCGAGGTCCGGCTGGTCGGGCTGGAGAAACGCTTCGAGGACGTCACCGCCGTCGACGGCATCGACCTGGACGTGCCCGGAGGCGAGTTCTTCGCCCTGCTCGGTCCGTCGGGCTGTGGCAAGACGACCACGCTGCGGCTGGTCGCCGGGTTCGAGCAGCCCACCGCCGGGCGGATCCTGCTGGACGGGGTCGACATGGCCCGCACCCCGCCCCACAAGCGCAAGGTCAATACCGTGTTCCAGAGCTATGCCCTGTTCCCGTTCCTGGACGTGGCCGACAACGTCGCCTTCGGGCTGCGTTTCCAGGACGTCGGCAAGGCCGAGGCCAGGCGGCGGGTCGGCGAGGCGCTGGCCCTGGTCCAGCTCGAGGGCCTGGAGCGGCGGCGGCCGGCCCAGCTGTCGGGCGGCCAGCAGCAGCGGGTCGCGCTGGCCCGGGCCCTGGTCCTCAACCCGTCGGTGCTGCTGCTGGACGAGCCGCTGGGGGCCCTGGACGCCAAGCTGCGCAAGACCCTCCAGGTCGAGCTGAAGGCCCTCCAGGAGGCGGTCGGGGTCACCTTCGTCTACGTGACCCACGACCAGGAGGAGGCCCTGACCATGTCGGACCGCCTGGCCGTGATGGCCGGCGGCCGCATCGAGCAGGTGGGCGCCCCGGCCCAGCTGTACGAGGAGCCGGCCACCACCTATGTGGCCGGCTTCCTCGGGGTGGCCAACCTGTTCCCGGCCGTCAGCAACCCGGTCCCGAACGGCGGCGGGCGCTGCCGGCTGCGGCTGGGCGAGTTCGAGCTGGAGGCGGCCGGCGGCGACACCAGCTCCTCGGGCGCGGTCCAGGTGGTCATCCGGCCCGAGCGGGTGCGGCTGGAGCCCTACGGCTCGACCGGCCCCAACCGCGTCCCGGCGATGGTCGAGCGCCTCGTCTACCAGGGCCCGGCCACCCAGCTGGTCGTCCGCCTGGCCAACGGCGCGTCCCTCCAGGCCCTGGTCCAGAACCAGGGCCAGCCCCTGTCCTGGCAGCAGGGCACGGCCATCGCCGTCCACCTGCCTCCCGACGCCCTGCGGGTCCTGCCCGAACCGGCCTGACGCCGCTACCCGGCCGCTCTCCCGTCCGGGGCGCTGCGCCGGACGGCCTGGGTGACGGCCGCCCTGTCCTCGGTGGTCCAGGAGAAGCCGAGCTCCCGGGCGCAGGTGTCCATGCACAGCTCGAACATGCGCTCGCGGGAGACCTCGGGGTCATGGAGCACGACCTGGATGGCCAGGCCGTCGATCAGGGCGCCCAGCCGCAGAGCGAAGACGTCGGCGTCGAGGGCGGCGAATTCGCCGGTGGACTGGCCGGCGCGGACGATCTCGCCGATGGTGGCCCGCCAGCGCCGGTCCATGGCCGCCCGGTCCCTGGCCACGTCCGGGTCGCGCGGGGCCCTGGCCCACAGGTCCAGCCACAGCACCCACTCGTCGAAGTCGTCTTCGGCCTCCCCCACCGAGCACGAGCAGCGCACCAGCTCCACCAGCCGGTCGCGGGCGCTGGTCAGCTCGGCCACCGCGTCCGCGGTCTGGGCGTAGAACTGCTCGTCGGCGAAGGACAGCGCCTCGGCCAGCAGGACGTCCTTCTTGCCGAAGTAGTAGATGACCAGGGCCGGGCTGGTGCCGGCCTGGTCGGCCACGTCCTTGATGCCGGTGTCGCAGAGGCCGTTCTCGGCGATCACCTGCACGGCCGCCTTGAGGATCTGCCGGCGTCGCGCGTCGGAGAGCTTGCGTCGTGGGCTCATGCCTGCTCCAGGGGTCGTCGTCGCGGTGCAGTATGGCCGTTCGGGCTTGTCGGTCGCTCGCCCCACATCTTAGACTGAACGTTCAGTCAGTAACAGGGTCGATCGGGAGGCGGCATGTCGGCCTGGGACGCGATCGTCATCGGGGGCGGCCACAACGGGTTGGTCGCGGGCGCCTACCTGGCCAGGGCGGGGGCCCGCACGGTGGTCCTGGAGGCGAGGCCCAGGACCGGGGGCGCGGCCGCCACCGACGCCCCCTGGCCCGAGGCGCCCGAGATCAAGGTGACCCGGCTGTCGTACGTGATGAGCCTCATGCCGCCCATGATCATCCGCGACCTCGACCTGGAGCGGCACGGCTACAGGCTGTTCCCCATGGGCCCGGCCTACCAGGCCTGGCCGGACGGCCGTTCGTTGACCATCTACGACGACGACGCCCGCCGCAACCACGAGCAGATCTCCCGGTTCTCCAAGCGCGACGCCGACGCCATGCCGCAATGGGACGCCTGGCTGGAGGGCCTGGCGGCGGTGCTCGGGCCCCTGCTCACCCAGACGCCGCCCAGGATCGGCTCGCACCGGCCCTCGGACCTGCGCGAGCTGCTCCGGCTGGCCTGGCGCTACCGGGGCCTGGACGTGCGCACCGTCGGCGACGTGACCCGGCTCATGACCATGAGCGTCGGCGACCTGCTGGACGACTGGTTCGAGTCCGAGCAGGTCAAGGCGAGCCTGGCCATCAACGGGGTGATCGGCACCTGGGCCGGGCCCGACTCGCCGGGCACCGCGTATGTGATGGCCCACCACTCGATCGGCGACGTGGGCGACGGCCACCTGGGAAGCTGGGGCTTCCCGGAGGGCGGCATGGGGGCGGTCGCCGACGCCATCCTCCGCTCGGCGCTCCAGCTCGGCGCCACCGTGCGAACCGACGCCCGGGTGGAGCGGGTGCTGGTCGAAGGCGGCCGGGCCCAAGGGGTGGTGCTGCGGGGTGGCGAGGAGCTGCGCGCCCCGGTGGTGGTCACCGCCATCCACCCCAGGACCACCTTCCTGGAACAGGTCGACCGGGCCGAGCTGCCGGCCGACTTCGTCACCGACATCGAGCACTGGAAGTCGCGCAGCGGCGTGGTCAAGATCAACCTGGCCCTGGCCGAGCTGCCCGACTTCACCGCCGACCCCGGCACCGAGGTCGGCGAGCACCACACCGGGTCGGTCGAGATGGCCCTGTCGGTCGACTACATCGAGCAGGCGTTCCAGGACGCCAAGCAGGGCCGGGGCGCGACCCGGCCGTTCTCGGACGGCTGCATCCCCACCGTGTTCGACAAGACCCTGGCCCCCGAGGGCATCCATGTCATGTCGCTGTTCACCCAGTGGTGCCCGCACGAGTGGTCCGAGGCCCCCCACACCGAGGAGCTCGAGGCCTACGCCGACCGGATGATCGACTGCTACGCCGAGCTGGCCCCCAATCTGAAGTCCGCGATCCTGCACCGCGAGGTCATCGGGCCCTGGCAGATGGAGCAGGAGTGGGGGCTGGTCGGGGGCAACATCTTCCACGGCGAGCTCTCGGCCGACCAGCTGTTCCACATGCGCCCCGCCCCCGGGTACGCCGACTTCCGCAGCCCCATCGCCGGGCTCTACCAGGCCAGCTCGGCCACCCACGGCGGCGGCGGGGTCTGCGGCATCCCCGGGTGGCAGGCCGTCCGGGCCGTCATGGCCGACCGCAGGAAGGCCAAGCGCCGGCGGTGACCCGCCTCGCCCCGCTGCTCCAGCCCCGGTCGGTGGCGGTGGTCGGGGCCAGCGCCCGGCCCGGGTCGTTCGGGGATCAGCTGGTCGCCCAGCTGCTCGGGGGCGGCTACCGCGGCGCGGTCCACCTGGTCAACCCCCGCTACCGGGAGGTGGCCGGCCGCCCCTGCCACCGGTCCCTGGCCGACCTGCCCGGCCCGGTCGACCTGGCCGTGCTGGCCGTGCCCAACGCCGCCCTCGAGGCCCAGCTCCAGGCGGCGGCCGCCGCCGGGATCCCGGCGGCGGTCATCTTCGCCAGCTGCATCGAGGGGGATCCTCCGGGGGGGCCGCAAGCGCCCCCCCGAACCCCCCCGAGCCGTGCCATCGGGCCGTTGGCCGAACGCCTGCGGGCGATCGCCGAGGCGGCCGGGATGGTGGTGTGCGGCGGCAACGGCATGGGGTTCTTCAACCTCGAGCAGAGCTTGAGGGTTTGTGGCTTTCCCGAGCCGGCCGACCTGCCCGCCGGCCCGGTGGCGGTGGTCAGCCACAGCGGGTCGGTGTTCTCGGCCCTGCTCCACAACGACCGCGGGCTCCGGTTCAACCTGGTCGTCTCGGCCGGCAACGAGCTCGTGACCAGCGCCGCCGCCTACCTCGACCACGCCCTGGAGCTGCCAAGCACCCGGGTGGTGGCCCTGTTCCTCGAGACGGTCAGGGAGCCGGCGGCGTTCCGGGCCGCGCTGGCCAAGGCGGCCGCCCGGGCCGTCCCGGTGGTCGCTCTCAAGGTGGGTCAGGGCGGGGCGGCCAGGGCCATGGTCGCCGCCCACTCCGGCGCCCTGGCCGGCGAGGACGGCGCCTATCAGGCCCTGTTCGACGCCTACGGGGTGGCCAGGGTGGCCACCCTGGACGAGCTGGCCGACACCTGCGAGCTGCTGGCCGGGCGCCGGGCCGGTCCCGGCGGCCTGGCCGCCATCCATGACTCCGGCGGCGAGCGGGCTCACCTGCTCGACCTGGCCGAGCGGCTGCGGGTGCCGCTGGCCGAGATCTCCGAGGCGACCCGCCGGAAGCTGGCCGCCGTGCTCGAGCCCGGCCTGCCCGCCACCAACCCGCTGGACGCCTGGGGCACCGGCAACGACGCCGACCAGATCTTCGCCACCTGCATCCGGGCCCTGCTGGAGGACCCGGCCACCGCCGCCCTGGCCCTCAACCTGGACCTGACCACCGAGCCCACCCCGGACACCAGCTACACCGGCCTGGCCGTCGACGCCGCCGCCACCACCGCCAAGCCCGTGGCCGTGATCGCCAACCTGGCCTCGGCCGCCGACCCGGCCGAGGCCGCCACCCTCCGCGCCGCCGGGGTCCCGGTCCTGGAGGGCACCGCCACCGGCCTGGCCGCCTTCGGCCACCTGCTCGCCTACCGCGACTTCCTCGCCCGCAGGGAGGGAGTGGACGACCTGGGGCCCCCTTCCTCCGGGTCCGCCTCGACCGGGGCTGTGGACAACCCCGCGCACCCTCGTTCCCGGTGGCCTACGCTCCCCCACCGGGGGACCCGGCTGCGGCCGGTCCAGGTGCCGCGTGCCCGGGGGCGGGGCGCCGGAAGGCGGGGCGCCCGGGACCGGTGGCGGCGGCGCCTGGACGAGGCGGGACGGGCGATCGGTGAGGCGGGGCGGCCGCTGGACGAGGCCGAGGGGTTGGCCCTGCTGGGCGACTGGGGGGTGCCGGTGGTGGCGGCCGAGGTGGCCACCGGGCTGGAGGAGGCGCTGGAGGCGGCCGGGCGGGTCGGGTGGCCGGTGGCCCTCAAGACGGCCGCGGTCGAGGTGGCCCACAAGTCGGACGTGGGCGGGGTCCGGCTGGGGCTGGACGGGCCCGAGCGGCTGGCCGTCGCCTATGCCGACCTGGCGGCCAGGCTGGGGCCGCGGGTGCTGGTCGCGGCCATGGCCGACCCCGGGGTGGAGCTGGCCCTCGGAGTGGTCGCCGACCCCCAGTTCGGGCCGCTGGTGATGGTGGCCGCCGGCGGGGTCCTGGTCGAGGTCCTGGGCGACCGCCGCTTCGCCCTCCCCCCGGTCGACCAGCGCCAGGCCAGGGCCATGCTCGACCGGCTGGCCGTCCGTCCGCTGCTGGACGGCGTCCGCGGCGCCCCCCCGGCCGACCTGGACGCGGTCGCCCGGGCCGTGGTTGACCTGTCGGTCCTGGCCGTCGACCTCGGCGACCGGCTGGCCGCCCTCGACGTCAACCCGCTGGTCGCCGGCCCCGACGGCTGCGTGGCGGTCGACGCCCTGGTGGTCGCCAGACCCGGCTGAGCCCGGCCAGGGACCGGGCCGCCCGGGACGCCGGGGGCCCTGCGGGAGCGGGCGTTGCGCGAGGCCAGGGCGGCGGCCCGGCTCAACCACCCCGGCGCCGTCACCCTCCACGACGTGGTCGAGGCCGACGGCCGGCTGTTCCTGGTCATGGAGTTGGTCGAGGCGCCGACCCTGCGCGACCTGGTCGAGCGGTCGGGGCCGCTGCCGCCGACGACGGCGGCCCGGGTCGGGCTGGAGCTGCTGGAGGCGCTGGACGCCGCCCACCGGGCCGGGATCGTCCACCACGACGTCAAGCCGGCCAACGTCATGGTCACCGCCGACGGCCGGACCAAGCTGGCCGACTTCGGCATCGCCTCGCTCCAGGACGACACCCAGCGGACCCTCGGCGTGGCGGCCTCCGGGGCCGGCGACCGGACGTTGACGGCCGCCTTCGGGTCGCTGCCGTACGTGGCCCCCGAGCAGGCCGGCGACCGGCGGGCCGGCCCGGCGGCCGACCTGTGGGCGCTGGGGGCGACGCTGTGGTTCGCGGTCGAGGGCGCGGCCCCGTTCGAGCGGGCCAGCCCGGCGGCCACGCTGCACGCCATCCTGCACGACCCGCCCGGGCGCCCGTGGCGGGCCGGGCCGCTGGAACCGGTCCTGCCGGCCCTTCTGGCCAGGGACCCGGAACGCCGCCGGGGCGAGCCCCGCCCACCGCGGCCCCGGCGGCGCCGCTGGGGGCGGCGGCTGCTGGTGGCCGCGGGCGTGCTGGCCCTGGTGTCGGTGGCGGCCAACCTCGGGGAGGCGGGCCGCCGGGGGGACCAGGGCCCGGCCGGGCCGGGCGACCCGGTCCGCGACGGCCAGTTCCAGTTCGTGGTCCGCTCGGTGGACTGCGGGGCCCGCTCGGTGGGCCAGGGCATCGCCCGCAAGCGGCCGCTGGAGCAGTTCTGCCTGGTGGCGCTGGAGGTCGAGAACACCGGCAGCGAAGGCCGGACCTTCGGCGGCGGCAGCCAGTACCTGTTCGACGACGCCGGCAAGCGCTTCGACCCGGACCTGGACGCCACCGTCCGCCACGGCGACGGCCGGCTGCTGTCGACCCACCTCAACCCCGGCCAGCGCCTGGCGGGCACCCTGGTGTACGACGTCCCCGACCCGATCGACCTGGCCAGGGTCGAGTTCCACGACGGCCCCTTCAGCGGCGGGGCCAGCGTCGCGCTCGGCTAGCGCGTGTCGCGCTCGCCGCCCAGGGCCACCACCGTTCCCACCACCGCCTGGGGCGAGGCGAACCGGCGGGCCAGCCGCCCCGTGCCCGGGT
>Ga0209814_10000430_pt1 | contig 13637 bp, 16 predicted proteins | sample SoiMetdeltSBSDD1_FD_187597 | JGI IMG/M metagenome (GOLD analysis project Ga0209814, IMG submission 187597) | Bulk soil microbial communities from a Populus tree surrounding site in Tennessee, USA - Soil MetaG P. deltoides SBSDD1 (SPAdes) (version 2) | ecosystem: Environmental > Terrestrial >... | reverse complement strand
GGGCGTCGAGAGCAGCGAAGCCCTGCTCCCGGAGCTCGTGGCCCACCTGCGTGAGCACCGTGCTCAGCTGCGCGAGGACTGGGCGCGCCGCATCACCGAGGCCGGCCTGTTGACCGCCATGACGTCGGAGGAGGTGTTCGACGAGGCCACCAGCGTCTACGACGCCTATGTCGGCGTGCTCGAGACGGGTAGCGTCGAGGCGCTCGAGGACTACGCGCGCAGCCTGTCCGAGCGCATCATCCCCCGGGGTGTCGAGACCGACGAGGTGATCGGCATCGTGCTGTTGCTGCGCGACGTCCTCGCCCGGTCGCTTTTTGAGAAGTACCAGTCCGACTTCGAGATGCTCAACTGTGTGCTCGACGCCTACGAGCCTGCCGCCAACCGCATCGCCAACACGGTGAGCGTGAGCTTCGTCCAGGAGCGTGAGCGGGTCATTCGTCAGCAGCAGGAGGCGATCCGCGAGCTATCGACGCCGGTGCTGCAGGTGCGCGAGCAACTCGTCATCCTGCCGATCATCGGCGCCCTCGACAGCCAGCGGGCGCGCCAGCTCACCGAGCAGCTCCTGCGCTCCATCCGCACGAACCGGGCCAAGGTCGTCGTCATCGACATCACGGGTGTGCCCGAAATCGACTCGACGGTGGCCAACCACCTCGTCCAGACCGTCGACGCCTCGCGCCTGATGGGCGCGAGCGTCATCATCACGGGGTTGTCGGCCGACATCGCGCTGACGCTAGTGACCATCGGAACCGACCTGTCGAAGGTGAACGCCGTCGGCGACCTCCAGGGCGGGATCGAGGTAGCCGAACGCCTGCTGGGCTACGAGGTCACGAGGTCGCAGCCCTCCCCCGCGTCGGTGGAGCTGCGCTGATCGTCGATGGCTGTCCCCATCCTCAAGCAGGGCGACTACCTCATCGCCACGATCCAACCGGAGATGACCGACAGCGACGCGGTGCACCTGCGCGACGACCTCATGCGGCGGATCGGGGTCTACCGGTCGCGGGGGGTCATCGTGGACATCACGTCGCTCGACGTAATGGATTCGTTCGCCGCCCGGTCGCTGCGCACGATCGCCCACATGGCGCTGCTGCGGGGGGCCGACACGGTCGTGGTCGGCATGCAGCCCGAGGTCGCGTTCGCGATGGTGCAGCTCGGTCTCCGGTTCGAGGACGTGCACACCGCCCTGGACCTCGAGGAAGGCTTGGCCTTCCTCGACCTCCGCCCGGGCGCGTAACGATGCCGCTGGGCCGAATCCGAATCGTTGTCTCGACCGACGGTGACATCGTCGTCGCTCGCCTGGCCGGTCGTGAGCTGGCCATGCAGGTCGGCTGCACGGCCACCGACGCGACCTTGGTCGCCACAGCCATCTCCGAGGTAGCGCGCAACATCGTGAGCCACGCCGGCAAGGGAGAGGTCCTCATCAGGGCAGTACCGGTCGGCGCGAATGCACAGGGAGCCATCGAGGTCGTAGCGAGAGACGAGGGCCCCGGCATCGTCGACGTCGAACGGGCCATGCAGGACGGGTACTCGACCGGTCATGGCCTCGGCCTCGGCCTCCCCGGGGCGCGCCGACTGATGGACGAGTTCGAGATCGTCTCCGAGGTCGGAATTGGGACAACGGTCGTGATGCGCAAGTGGTGCACCCCTTGACGGTGCCTGGTACGCCCGCGCGGGATGGCTCGTGCGTCGAATGGTCGGCTGCCGGCCGAGCGCTGCCGGGCGAGGCAGTGTCGGGTGACGCAGCCCTGGAGGTCGACCTCGATCGCGGCGGTGCACTACTTGCCGTGGTCGACGGGCTGGGTCACGGCGCCGAGGCGGCCGCCGCGGCCGAACGGGCGTGCGAGGTGGTCGGCGCCGCCGCGAGCGAGCCGATCGACGAGGTGCTGCGCCTCACCCACGACGCGCTTACCCACACCCGGGGTGTGGCGATGACGGTTGCATCGATCACCTGCTCGGGCGAGATGCGCTGGGTCGGGGTCGGGAACGTCGAGGCGCACGTGCTCCGGCGCGACCGGCATCGATCGCGACGTACCGCCAGCGCCGTGCTGTACGGCGGCGTGCTCGGGTACCGGCTTCCGGCCGTGCGGGTGTCGACCCACCAGCTCGAACCCGGAGACATGGTTCTCATGGCCACCGACGGCATCGCACCCGACTTCACCGACGACGTGGCGCTCGCTGATCCGGTGGCGCGGGTGGTGGCGACGGCGCTCAAGCGGTGGGCGCGCCCCACCGACGACGCACTCGTCGCGGCGGCCCGCTTCCGGGGGACGCAATCATGACGCCGGGGCGCGACGACATCGCCGCCAAGTACCGGACCGGCCTGTCACGTATGTGCACGCGCCCGACGAAAACCGGACGGGTCATGCCTACGATCTCCGGCACCGTGTCGTCGAGACGCCGATCGGCTCGCTCCAGCTCGCGGCGATCCGCCCACGGCCCTTCGTGGCCGACGACCAGACCCGCCATCGCCCAGTGGCGTCGATGGAGTTCCTGTTCGAGAGCCTGCCGACCTTCGAGATGACCCAGCGCGGGTACCGCGAGGCACAGGACTGGGCCGCGTTGGCCCACTGTGACCGGAACGCTGTCAGCCGGGCGCGTCAGACACCGAGTTGTGGCCTCGCACACCGCTTCGCGAAGCCAAGGTCGACAGGTTCGGCGAGCATCACGTGTGGATCGGGCCCATCTAGGCCGACGGCGCCGGCGTCATCGGGTGGACACCAATCTGACCACGCCGCAAGGTCGACGAGGGCAAAAGGGCACGTCAGGTGCTGCTCGCCTGACCCTCGCAAGAGGAGCCTACGAAGTAGGCAAGGCCGGACGAGACGACGGAGTGGATAGTTGAGTTCTACCGGAGCACCTGGAACTCGCCGACGCAACGATCGACGAGCTCCCGCTTTCCGCCGTCGGACGAGTGGGGTGGTGGGGAGACAGTCCGGTCACCTCCATCGCGTTTTCGTCCACATGACCTGTGAGACGCAGCGCCACCCGGTCACGCCGACATCATCCGCAAGTCGATCGACGGCGCAGCCGGCTTCCTCAGGGCGAGCGACAACTTGCACATCAGCAATCCCGCCTCATGGCGGACGTTCCACGACCGGATCGAAGAGGCAGCCCGGCTCGCGGACGGACGCTGACCATCCGGCTGTCCCTCAAGTGCCGTTCCGGGCGCATGCGCCGAGGCCCGGCCAGGCCAGCACTGGCTGGAGCGGGGTAGGCATCTAGGCCGACCGTCACCCGTCTCGTGGGGCTGACTGTCAACGATGTCCTGGGGACCGCACAGGCGGCGGCAGCGTGATCCATCAGGCACGGGGTGGTCGTGCGCGACTACCACAGGTCGAGGTCGGTGGTGTAGACGAGTTCGGTGCGGTCGCCGGCAAGGACGGCGGTAGCCATCTCGACAACACGTCCCGTCATCCGCCGAGCGGTCGACCGTGGGCTCGTTCTGCAGGCTGAGGACTGGCTGAGGACCGGCAGTGCGGAGGGGTGACCGTCGTACCTGGTGAGACGGCGTGTTCGGGCCGGTTCTAGCGCTTGAGCGACGTGTGCTTGAACTCGTTCAGCTGAGGGAAGTCGCCGAGTAGGTCCAGCACCCGCTCGATGGTGCGAATGGCAAGGTCGGCATCGCCCTGGGGGCGGTGCATGAACCGCACGAACACCGCCTGATCGCCCTGCATGAACGTGGGCACGCCCCAGGCGTCGAGCTCATCGGCCGAGGCCGTGTGCTCGATCCTCACCTGCTCCAGTGCTGCGCCACTGGCGATCTCGGCCATGACTGCGTCCGCGTCCACGCCCTGGCTCTCGAGGACGCGCCGCACCTCGTCGGGGTCTTCCAGGTGCTTGCCCTCGTCGTGGCGCAGGGCGAACAACGCCTCGTGCACGTCGAGGAACTGCTCGGGGAACTTGTCCCGGACGACGACCCCCGCCTGCAGGGCCAGCAGGCCCCGGTCGTCATCGGGGCGGACCCAGATGTCGGGCTCGCCCTCGGGCACATGCACCTGCCCCAGCGAGAACGGAACGAAGCGGACGTCCCAGCCGGCACCGCCCCTCAGACCCTCGATGATGTGCTCGTGGGCGTTCCGGGCGAACGGGCAGCGGTAGTCCCAGTTGACGGCGAATTCAGTCATCGATTGGGTAACCGATGTGACGGCCGTCGCATTCCCGGCGTTCGGACGTGTTTCCCGCTCTTGGCGCTGAAGCGCCGGGCCGCTCGGACGTGCTTCCCGCTCTTGGCGCTGAAGCGCCGGGCCACTCGGGCCCGCGGCTGCGTGGGCGCAGCCTCAGGGGAACGACGTCGGCCACAGCCGCTTCGCCAGCTGAGCCAGGGCGATGCCCAGCACGGCGCCCGCCACCACGTCGGAGGGGTGGTGGATCTTGACGTACACCCGGCTGGAGGCGACCACGGCGGCGATGGCGTAGTAGAGCGGCCACAGCGGGTCGTCCTGCGACAGCAAGCCGGCGGCGGTGAAGGCGGCCGAGGCGTGGCCTGACGGAAAGCTGGAGGTGCGGGGCCGGCGCAACTTGCGGGGACGTTCCTGCTCCCAGGCGGGCCGGTGGCGCTTGAACAGGCTCTTGACCGGCCCGTTCACCAGGGCGGACTCGACGCCGAGGATGGCCGCCACGCGCACTGCATGCTTCAGGCCCCGGTCCGGCCCGAGCGCCCGCGTGGTGCTCACCAGGTGCCAGATGAGGCTGAAGTCGCCCAGCTCGGAGGCGGCGTACATCAGCCGGTCGAGGTGCGGATGCCCGCGCAGGTCGTCGACCCGCGTGTCGATGGCGGTGTCGAAGCGGGCGACCGCCCGGGTGAGGGAGTGGAGGGGCTCCGGCACGCGGGCGGAGCCTAACGCCGGCCTCGGCTCACGCCGGGACGGGCACGAGCTCGGCCGCGGCGGCCCGAGCGGACTCTCGCTCGGCGGCCAGTTGCTCGGACACCCGCCGGGCCTCTTCGGGGTCGCCGCCGAAGACCGGGCAGTAGGCCTGGAAGGGGCAGTAGTCGCACAGGCGGGACGACTGCGGCCGGAAGTCCTCGCGCTGGCAGGCCCGCTCGACGGCTTGCCACAGCGCGCCCAGCGTGCGGCGGGTGCCGCGGGTGGTGCGGTCGGTGGGCTCGGTGGTGATGGCCAGCGGGTTGCGCAGGTAGAGCAGCTGCACCCGGCGGGGCCGCCGCCCGAGGATCTGCTCGCACAGCAGGGAGTAGATGTGCACGCCGGCCAGCCGCTTGCGCTCGTGCTGCGTGGAAGGCGGGGCGCCGGTCTTGTAGTCGGTGACCACCAGCTCGCCGTCGTCGTCGAGCTCGAGCCGGTCGATGATGCCCCGGAGGCGGATGCCGTCGAGCTCGGCCTCGACCCGCAGCTCCAGCCCTATGGCCCGGACCCGGCGCGGATCCTCCAGCCGGAAGTAGGCATCGACCAGGGCTTCGGCGTCGGCGTGGAAGGCAGCCTCGTCGTCGCCCTCCAGGCCCAGGCCCGTGTAGTCCGGATGATCGCGCAGGGACGCCGCCGCCTCGGCCAGGCCCGACCGGGCCGCGGCCGGGGTGCGCTCCTCCGGGGGCAGGACGAACAGCCGCTCGAGCGCGGCGTGGACCAGCGTGCCCTTGGTGGCCGCCACCGACGGCGGCTCGGGCAGGCGGTCGATGACCGAGAACCGGAAGGCCAGGGCGCAGTCGGTGAACGACGCCACCTTCGACGGGCTGAGCGACCTGGGCACCTCGTACGCCATGGACGGAGCGTACGCGCGGGGTATGACAGCGGCGGCGGATGCTATGTGCTCAGCTCGGCCCGGACCGCGGCGGCCATGGCCGCGGGGTCCTGCATGGGACCGAAGTGGCTGAGGTCGGGGAAGCGGTCGAGCCGGCCGTGGGGGATCGCCTCGACGACCAGGGGCCCGAAGCCCGCCGGGCCCGCGCCCTCGGCGCCGATGGCCACCGTGACCGGGCAGTGGACCTCCCCGAGGCGGGCGAAGGTGTCCTGGCCGAAGCCGCCCTCGAACACCCGGGCCTCCACCTCGGGCAGGCATTTCAGCTCCACGGCGTCGCCGTCGGGCTGGTCCCGCAGGCCGTAGGCGACGTATGCGGCCAGAGCCGCGGGGTGGAGCGAGTCCAGCGGCGGCTTGGCCGCGAAGTTGTCGTAGGCCGCGGCCCGGTCGGTGAACCAGGGCCGGCGGCGCCGGGCCGCTTCGGCCATGAAGTTGACCCGCGGTCCCTCGTCGACCCGCCAGGGCGAGACGATCGGCTCGTACAGCCAGAGGCGGGCGAAGGTGCCGGGGCGCCGGAGCTCCGCCATGAGCAGCGCGGTGCCTCCCATGGAGTGCCCCACGCCCACCAGCCTCCCGGCCGGGACGTCGAGCTCGTCCACCACTGCCAGCAGGTCGTCGGCCATCCCCTCCCAGTCGAAGTCCATCGACGCCGGGGACGTGCTGTCGCCGTGGCCCCGGAAGTCGAGCGCCCAGGCGTGGGCCACGTCCGCCAGCTCGGCCGCCATCGGCGCCCAGGTCATGCCCAGGAACCCGGTCGGGTGGCAGAACAGCGCCGGCACCCCCTCGCCGCCGAGGTCGTGGAGCGCGACCGTGACGCCGTCGGAGGATGGCACCAGCCGCGCCGATCCCGGGGGCGGGACGGGGGAGGGCGAGACCCAGGGCATCGGTCCATGCTGGCAGCGAGGGTGCCCGTCCGACCAAATGGGGTCCGGGCGCCGGTAGGGTCGGCGGCCGATGCCGGACACCACCGTCGAGGCCGTGCTGGCCGCCAACCGCGCCTTCTACGAAGCGTTCGAGGGCCGCGACCTCGATGCCATGTCGGACCTGTGGCAGCACGACGACGACGTCGTGTGCACCCACCCGGGGTGGAAGACGCTGCACGGCTGGGGGGCGGTGGCGGGCTCGTGGTTCGCCCTGTTCGGCGGGCCCCAGCACCTGCAGGTCATCCTGACCGACGAGCGCGTCCACCTGTCCGGGGACCTGGCGTGGGTCACGGTCGACGAGAACCTGATCGGCGACAACGTGGGCGCCACGGTCGCTGCGGTCAACCTGTTCCGTCTCATCGACGGATCGTGGCGGATGATCCTGCACCACGGGTCCCCGGTGGCGCCTACGGGCGCCTGACACCCTGGTGGCAGATCGGAGATGGCACCGAGGTAGTCTCCGGGTCCCGTGACCGAGGCCACACTGCCGACCGACGGCCGGGCGGCGCGCGCCGCGCGGACCCGCGACGCCATCGTCGACGCCAGCATCGCGCTGGTCGAGGCGGGCGACGTGCGTCCCACTGCGCCCCGCATCGCGGCGCGGGCGGGTGTGTCCGTGCGGTCGGTGTTCCAGCACTTCGACGACCTGCCGTCGCTGCACACCGCCGTGGTCCAGCGGGTGGTCGAGCGGCTGTCGCTGCTGGTGGTGGCGGTGGATCCTGCGCTGGCGCGCGATGCCCGCATAGACGCCTTCGCCCGCTATCGCGCCGCGCTGCTGGAGGCGGTGACTCCGTTCCGGCGGGCCGCCGCCGTGCACGGTCCCTTCGCCCCCGAGATCCGGGAGGCCGTCGCCCAGGGCAACGTGTTCCTGCGCTGCGATGTGGATGCCACGTTCAGCCCCGAGCTGGACCGCCTGCCGCCGGCCGAGCGCCGCGAGCTGCTCGACGCCCTCGCGGCGACGGCGTCGTGGGGCATGTGGGACAGCCTGCGCAGCGAGGCCGGTGACTCGGCCGCGCAGGCCCAGAAGGTGCTGCGCCGCACCCTGCGTGCGCTCCTGACCGGGCCGCCGCCGGCGGTGTAAACCTGCGGCCCTGCTGCGGCGAGTACACGCCATGGACGCAGCAGGAAGCGCGGCGCTGGGGCCGCCCGGAGCCGGGGGGACGTCGGTGGCGCCAGGCAGTCACACGCCAGCAGACTTCGACGCCTTCGCCACCCGCGAACGCCGGCCCCTCGTCGCCTTCGCCTGGACGCTCACCGGCGACCGGGGGGTGGCGGAAGACCTGGTCCAGGAGGCCCTGGAGGCTGCCTGGCAGCGCTGGGGCGAGGTCAGCGGCTACGACCGGCCGGGCGCGTGGGCCCGGCGGGTGGTGGCCAACCGGGCCGCCGGCCGCGGGCGCCGCGCCGGGCGCGAGCGCCGGGCCTACGGGCGCTGGCTGGGCGGGCGGGCCGACGAGGCCGAGCCGGAGATGCCGGACGGCCACTTCTGGGCCGAGGTTCGCAAGCTGCCCGAGCGCCAGGCCCAGGCCGTGGCGCTGTTCTATCTGGAGGACCTGCCGATCGCCGACATCGCTGTGGTGCTCGGTTGTGCGGAAGGCACCGTGAAAGCCCATCTCCACCGGGGGCGGCTGCGCCTCGCGCACGCCCTGGGCCTGGTGGACGCACAGGACGGAGCCGAGCGATGAGCCCCGACCACGAGGATCTGGACCCCATGAGCGAGCCGGAGATCGCGGCCCTGGCCGCGCTCGACCGCCGGGGCCGCGCCGCCGGTGCCGCCCTGATGACCGCGGCCGAGGCACCGCCCGACGACATCCGGCTGGTCCGGCTCCCGGACGGCCGGGCGCACCGCCGGCGCCCGGGTCGGCCGTGGTTGCTGGTGGCCGCCGTGCTGATCGTGGTGGCGGCCATCGCCGGCTCGCTGCTGGCCCGGCACGACGACGAGTCGCCTCCGGTCACCAACGGCCAGCCGTCGTACCTGCTGCCGCGCTGGCTGCCGGAGGGCTACGAGCCCTTCCTGGTCCTGACGACCGCCATCGCCCAGCAGTACAACGACGCGCCGCCCGACGGCCAGGTGGTGGTCTACGGCCTCCCGAACGAGGCGGACCCGTGGGGCGGCGCGACCATCACCGTGGCCCGTCTCGAGACCGTGTGGTCGCAGTCCTTGGAGGGTGAGCCGGTCACGATCGCCGGTCGACCCGGCGAGCTCCAATCGGTGGGCGACGTGGAGTTCGTGACGTGGGGTGTGGATGGTGCCACCTATGCGGTGGTCGGCCAGCGCCTGCGCAGTGAGCTCGTGCTGGAGGCAGCCGAGGCCGCCGGCCCCGAGCCCAGCCTCGACCCGGCCACCCTGCCACCCGGCTTCGACGTGATCGCCCGGGGACCGGCCAGCTCCACCCTCGGGGTCCCCTCGCAGCCGAGCTTTCTGGCGCCGGACACTCTGGTGGCGTACTACGGCCCGGCCGGGGCCGGGGCCGGGGACGCTGAGCGATTCATAAGGATCGTCGAGCGACCCGGCGACGCCGTGGACGTCGACCTCGCCCGGCCGTGGGCAGCCGAGTCCCGGACGGGCGAGGTGCGGGGCGGGCATGCGGTCATCGGCTCGACGCAGACGCCCGGGTTCCCGTTCGAGCGTTACGTCCAGTGGCGTGAGCCGTCCGGCCTGCTCATGACCGCGGTCGGCCGAGGCGTGTCCGAGGACGAGCTGCTGCGACTGGTGGCCGAGCTGGGCCTGGCCCGGGACGGCGAGATCGAGGGCTTGCTGGCCGAGCATGGCATCCAGAGCCAGAACGCGGTAACGGAGGGCGACGACTCGGCCACCGAATCGATCCCGGCGGAGTCCATCGTCTCGACCGACGTGGCCACCGGCGACCGGGCGGGCACCGGCTGGACCCTCACCGCCACGTCCGCGGAGAGCGGCGACGTGGGCTTGGAGCTGCACATCGGGGGCGAGGTCGAGTCCCTCACCTGGGATGCGGTGGACGGGCCGGGCGACATGCGGCTGAGCCCGCAGGTGGTGTACGGGCAGACCGAGCGGGCGGTGTTCGCGGCGAGCGACGGTCTGGTCGCCCGGGCCACGATCGAGCACCTCGGGATGGCGAGCCCCACGGAGATGGCGATGTACCCCGTGGCGCTCGACGGTCAGGCGTTCACCGCGTTCATCGGCTTCGTGCCGGTCGAGGACGAGACCATCATCACCGTGACCTCCTACGACGCCGCCGGCGGGGAGCTGGAGCGCGCCGAGATCGGCTCGCGAGGGCAGACCCAGCCGCGCCCTTAGCCCAGGGACTTGAGGGCGAGCATGAGCTCCTCGTTGAGGTTGGCCGGGACCTCGTAGCCCTCCTCGTCCTGGATCTCGTCGAAGCGGTCCCTCACGGTCTCGGCCGTGAGGGCCGTGTCGGTGATGCCAGCGGTCACGCCGATGAACACCCGGGCCACGCGGCCGCCGCCGACCGAGTAGACCTCGCCCGAGACCGGGCAGGTCTCGTGGGCCAGGAACGCCACCACGGGCGTCACCATCTCGGGCAGGAGCTTGTCGGCCACCGGGCCGAGGATGTCCTCGGTCATGCGGGTCTTGGCCACGGGAGCGATGGCGTTGGCCTTGATGTTGGACTTGGCGCCCTCGACGGCCAGCACCCGGGTCAGGCCGACCAGGCCCATCTTGGCCGCGCCGTAGTTGGTCTGGCCGAAGTTGCCGAACACGCCCGCGCCGGACGAGGTGTTGACGATGCGGCCGTAGCCCTGCTCGCGCATGGTCTCCCAGGCCGGCTGGGTGACGTTGAAGGCGCCCCGCAGGTGCACGTCCAGCACCGGGTTCACCTTGTCGGCGTCCATGTTCTTGAACGAGGCGTCGCGCAGGATGCCGGCGTTGTTGACGATGATGTCGACCCGGCCCCAGGTGTCGAGGGCGGTCTGGACGATGGCCCGCCCGCCCTCGGGGGTGGCCACCGAGTCGTAGTTGGCCACGGCCTCGCCGCCCGCGGCCGCGATCTCGTCCACCACGGCCTGTGCCGCGGTCGTGCCGCTGCCGGTGCCGTCGACGGAGCCGCCCAGGTCGTTCACCACCACCAGCGCACCCCGGCGGGCGAGGTCGAGCGCGTGCGCGCGGCCCAGGCCGCCGCCCGCGCCGGTGATGATCGCAACCTTGCCGTCGAAGCCCAGATCAGCCATGCCGCGCAGGTTAGAGGCGGGCTCGCTGGGCCTCCGAATCGCTAGAAGCGTCGGTGGGAGCGGGCGTCGAGCCACGATCCGAGGGCCAGGACCAGGTACACCCCGGACAGGGTGGCCGCCACCCACGCGAAGCCCTCGGACACCGGGACCAGGGCGGCGCACACCAGCGCGGCGGCGAGGAAGAAGGCGGCGCGGCGGTCCATCAGGCCCTCATGACAGCAGGTCGACGGCCTGCATCGTGAGCCAGGCGACGGCGAAGGCGCCCGGGATGGTCAGGACCCAGGCCCACACCACCCGGCCGGCCACGCCCCAGCGCACGGCGGACAGCCGCCGGGCGGCCCCGACGCCCACGATGCCACCGGTGATGGTGTGGGTGGTGGACACGGGGATGCCGCCGATCGAGGTGGCGAACAGCGTGATGGCCGCGCCCGACTCGGCGGCCACGCCCCCGACAGGCTGGAGCCGGGTGATCTTGGAGCCCATCGTCTTGACGATGCGCCAGCCCCCGGTGAGCGTCCCGAGGGCGATGGCCGTGTGTGCGGACAGCACGACCCACACCGGCGTGCTGGAGCCGGGGGCCAGGTGCCCGGTCGCGATGAGCAGCGCCAGGATCACGCCCATGGTCTTCTGGGCGTCGTTGGCCCCGTGCCCCAGGCTGAAGGCGGCCGCCGACACCAGCTGGCCCCGCCGGAAGCCGCGGTTGAGGCGCTCGATGTTCCGGTTGCGGTGGAACACCCAGTAGATCGCCAGTGTGATGAGCAGGCCCACGGCCAGGCCGAGCAGCGGCGACAGCACGATGAACACGCCGATCTTGCGCAGGCCCTCGGTGATGAGCACGCCGAAGCCGGCCTTGGCCACCGCGGCCCCCGCGATGCCGCCCACGAGGGCGTGCGACGAGCTGGTCGGCAGGCCCAGCCAGAACGTGATCAGGTCCCAGGCGATGGCCCCGATCAGGCCGGCGAAGACCACCCCGATCGACAGCACGCTCTGCACCACCACGTCGTTGGCGATGGTCGATGCGACCGCGGTCCCGAACACCAGGAAGGCCACGAAGTTGAAGAACGCGGCCCAGACCACGGCGATCCGGGGCGTGAGCACGCGCGTGGACACGACGGTGGCGATGGAGTTGGCGGCGTCGTGGAAGCCGTTGACGTAGTCGAAGCCGAGCGCGACGGCGATCACGAAGATGACTGCGAAGTCCATGGGGGAGAAGTGGTGGGGGAGAGGTGGGCAGTGGGCGTCAGGCGTGCTTCAGCACGATCGACTCGACGACGTCGGAGATGTCCTCCATGGTGTTGAGGGCCGCCTCCATCGACTCGATGACGTCCTTCCACCGGATGACCTCGAGCGCCTCGAACTCGCCGCCGAACAGCCGGGCGAGGATGCGACGGTGCACTGCGTCGCCCTCGCTCTCCAGCCGGTCGATGGCGTCGAGGTGGGGCTGCACGCCGCGCATCGACTCCAGCCGCGTCATCAGCTGGCACACCTCTTCCGCGCACTGCACGACCAGGTCGGCCTGCTCCTTGAGCTCGGGCAGCGCGGTGGTGATGCCGCTGACCTGCATCCGGTGCGACACCTCGAGCAGGTCGTCGACCACGTCGTCGAGCTCCTCGGCCAGGGCGTGGATGTCCTCCCGGTCGAAGGGGGTCACGAAGGTGTTGTTGAGCCGGGTCACGATTGTGCGGACCAGCTCGTCGCCCCGGCGCTCGCACTCCTTCACCTGGTCGTGGGCCTCGGGGTTGGTGGGGTCCTGCAACACGTCCCGCAGGCGGCGGGCGCACTCGGCCACGTTGGCGGCCGAGTCGTTGAACAGGTCGAAGAAGGCGTCGTCGCTGGGGACGAGGCGGAACCGCACTAGGCCAAGCCCCCTGTGGCCAGGTACTGGATGCGCTCGGAGATGTGCACGGCGTGGTCGCCGAGGCGCTCGTAGAACCGGGCCAGCAGCGTGGTCTGGAGGGCGTCGGGCAGGCTGATGTCGGCCTTCTCCAGCTCGCTGACCAGGCGTTCCTGCAGCATGTCGAGCTGGTCGTCGGCCGAGTCCAGGTCCGCGTGCGCGCTCACGTCGCGCTCCACCCAGGCGTCGGCCGCGCGTCGCCACATGTTGGAGCAGATACCCCCCATCTGCTCCAGCAAGCCCCGCACTACTGGTGTGAGGCGCAGGGCCAGACCGGCCGCCGCCCGCTGGGCGATGTGCTCGGCCAGGTCGCCGCTGCGCTCGAGCTCGGGCACCACCCGCAGCACCGAGACCAGGAAGCGCATGTCGCCCGCCATCGGCGTCTGGGTGAGCAGCTCGCGCTCGGTCAGCTGCTCGAGCTCGGCCTCCAACTGGTCGACCAGGCTGTCCTTCTCGGTCAGCTCGCGCGCCGCTTCGGTGTCGCCCGCCAGCAGCGTGTCGGTGGCGGCGGCGACGCTCTCGGTCACCAACGCGAACAGGCGCACGACCTGCACGTCGATCTCTTCCAATTGCTGGTGGAATCGGCGGCGCAGCTGCTGGGGCGGCTCGGACACGGGGGAACGCTATCCGGCGTTCATCATCCGGTCACATCGCTGCCCGGCGAGCGCGATGCTCGGGGTGGCGCGTCAGTTGCCGGCGCGGGCGTCCGTGGCGTAGGCCTTGAGTGCCTTGTAGTCGACCTTGCCGTTCGGGGCGCGGCCGATGGTCTCCACCCGGAACACGTACTTGGGCGCTTTGTAGTTGGCGAGCTTGGTCCGCACGTGGGCGATCAGCTGGTCCGCGGGGACATCCTCGTCGTCCGCGGCCTCCACGACGGCCGCCACCACCTCGCCGAACTTCTCGTCGGG
>Ga0209814_10000428_pt1 | contig 13671 bp, 13 predicted proteins | sample SoiMetdeltSBSDD1_FD_187597 | JGI IMG/M metagenome (GOLD analysis project Ga0209814, IMG submission 187597) | Bulk soil microbial communities from a Populus tree surrounding site in Tennessee, USA - Soil MetaG P. deltoides SBSDD1 (SPAdes) (version 2) | ecosystem: Environmental > Terrestrial >... | reverse complement strand
GGCGCCACCGCGTTCTCGCCGTACTCGCTGATCGATTGCTCGGCGCCGGGTTTCTGGGATGAGGCCGAGGAAAACGCACTTCGGCTCATCGGCCGCACCGAGCAGCGACAGGTGGAACGTGCGTTCTGGACCGGTGTGGCCGGACTGCAACCCGTCGTGTACCCGCACCTCGCCGCAAACACGGCACTCGTAGAGGGCATGGTGACGTTGCAGACGGCGGCCGTCACGGTCACCGGCGGCGTCGTTGACGTCGTCGAGGGCATCGGCCTACTCGAGGAACGACTCGCCACTTGCTACGACGGCGTCGGCGTCATTCACGTGCCGATGTCGGTGACTCCTCCGCTCGCCGAGGCGATGCAACTGCGCCAGATAGGCGGGAAGCTGTTCACGTGGAACGGAAACCAGGTGGTCGCCGGTTCGGGGTATCCGGGCACGGCGCCCGACGGCACCGCACCACCGAATGGTACCCGCTGGATCTACGCCACCGGCGCGCTCTTCGGTTACCGATCGGCGGTGAAGTTGATCGGCACCAACGGTGAGATCCTGACTCGCTCGAACAACACGGTGACCGCCATCGCCGAGCGAACGTACGTCATCGGGTGGGAGTGCTGTCACTTCGCGATACCGGTATCCATAGGTGGCCTCGGGGCCGGCGCACCCGGCGTACCGGGCTAGGGAGAGTGAGACATGGTCGCCGAGTGCGTGAATGCCATCCACGGCGAGGTGGTGCGTCTCGTCAAGTTGGACGTCTGCGGCAACCCGGTCACCGGCGCATCCAGCGCCGTCGTGGTCACCGACGGCTTCATTCGTATTACCCCGTCACCGCAGTATCTCGACGGACAGGAGCACCAGCAGGTCAAGGCCAACGGCCAGCTGTGTAACTACAAGCGTGACAAGCCGCAGCTGACCCGGGTTGAACTGCTCATCGACTGGTGCGTGCTCGATCCCGACGCCATCGTCATCGTCACCGGCGACACGCTGATCGCCAACGCGGGCACGACCGGCACCGGCGTCGCCTTCGGCGAGGGCCTGGTTACCGCGCGGTACTCGCTCGAGACGTGGCAGCAGGTCACCGGCCCCAACGCGTGTGACCCGACGACCGGACTTCAGCGGTACGTCTACTGGGCGTTTATGAACGTGGGCAACGGCAAGGTGAACCAGTTCACCTTCGAGAACGCGCCGTTCGAGTTCCACACCACCGGTGAGACCGAGAAGATCGGGCCGCTGTGGGGTAACGGTCCCGGTTCGGCCGGTCCGTGGATTCCGAGTGCGATCACCAACCTCACGAAGCACTACCTCTACAACGTCACCACCACCCCGCCGCCGGTCTCGGCGTGCGGTGCCGTGGTGCTCGCGTAAGGACTCGTTTACCGTGTCGGCGACGGGATACACGTCCGAATTCCCGGCGCACGACCACGACGGCGCGGACATTGTCTCGGGTACCGTGGTGTATCCGCGGCTCGATCAAGACGTTGCGTTCGCGGACACCGTGTTTCTCAACCGACCGAACAACGGTGGCGTCGAGGGTGCCGATCTCTTTCAGTTTCGTTATGACGGTCAGCGGGGTGGGTACCTCAATGGTTTCGCGTGTCTGCGTGCGCGATCACCCGTCGCGAACCAGTACGCGTTTCGCGCCAATGCGCACTCGGGCGCCGGGCTGAATCAGGCCATCGGCTCGTTTGCGTTGTCGGACAACACCGACATGTTCGTCACGTACGTTAACGGCGACTCGGTGGTTACCCGTGACCTGATCGTGCAACGAAACGTGATCGTCGTCGGACTCGTCGCGGCCAGCGGCGTCGTCACCGGTTCGAACATGCAACCCGGCGCGTGGGTCGCGCCGTCGTTTGGCACGAACGTCGGGGATGTCGGCTCACCCCACGCCGCGGCGGGTAGCCGAGTCGAACCGTTGATGCAGGTGGTACGCCTACGCGGTGAATTAAGCATCACCGGCTCGATCGCGCAGGACGCGACGCTTATCACGTTACCCGTCGGGCACCGGCCACCGGTGCAGAACACGTTCACGCTACGCACCGGCGGTACAGGTGCCGCGAACACCTTTCTAGACGTGGACTCCGACGGCACCGTGTCCGTTCGCGCGGCACTGGTCTCCGGGGGTAGAGTCAACCTCGACGGCCTCACGTTCCCGCTGACTTAGGAGGCGCCGTGACGACGAACGTGGTACGCGGCACCACCGTCACGCTGGTCGTGGAGTGGTTCGAGTTCCCGGGTGGACCGGCGGTCAACGTCACCGGTGTCGGCATCACGGTAGAGGAGGTCGACGGATCACCGGTGATCGTTGGGCCGACCACCGTCGGCGTCGCTAACCCGGCCACCGGCATCAACACGTACCCGTGGGATACGTCGCCGAGTCTACCCGTCGGTGACTACCTCGCTGTTTGGAACGGCACGGATCCCGACGGTGAACCGGTGCAGGCCAGTGAGTTGCTGCACGTGTTGACGACCGAGACGGACGTCGGTACCGGGCCGTGTGCACCTTGGGATCCGATCTTCACGTGCGTCGAGTTGTCCGCGGCGGCCGCCACGGTCACCGGCACGATGCTAGAGGTTGCCACCGAGGTGCTCGACGCCCGCTCTGGACGTCGTTTCGGGTTCTGTACGGTAACCCTACGGCCGTGTCGGAAGTCGTGCTCTGGGGACATTTGGCCGCCCGGCATCGGTACCACGTGGTGGGAGTGGAGTTACGGCGGTGGCGGTGGTCCGCGTCCGTACTGGTGGGCCGGTGCGTGGTTCAACGCGACGTGTGGCGTCTGCTCCGACTCGTGCTCATGCACGGCGTTGAGTCAAGTCTTACTGCCGGCGCCGGTGAGTCAGATCATCGAGGTGAAGATCGACGGCGTCAGCGTTCCGGCCAGCGGGTGGTCCCTACAGAACTCGCGGTTACTGGTGCGCACGGGTGGTAACGAGTGGCCCGCCTGCAATGATCTCACGAAGCTCGACACCGAGGTCGGCACGTGGTCCGTCACCGCGTCGTACGGTGAGGAGGTACCGCAACTCGGCCGACTGGCCGTCGGTGAGCTTACCGCCGAGCTGGCGAAGGCGTGCGTCGGCGAGGAGTGCGTCTTACCGCGCAACGTGACGACACTTACCCGGCAAGGTGTGACGATGGAGCTACGTAACCTAGCCGATGCGCTGGCCGGGCTCAGTCTCGGCTACTTCAGCGACCTGTTCATCGACACGGTCAACCCTCACCGACGCGAGCGTCGTGGCCAGGTCTACGATGTTGAGCAGATGTTCCATCGGCGTGTGAATACGTGACGACGTCGTTTTGGGTCCCGCTGAACGTCATCCAGGTGGTGACCGGCGTCGGCGCGTGCATCCGTACCGAGGTGCAGGCAACGCCGGCCGGCGACGTGCGCCGGTACGTGGCGATGCAGCCCGGCGACGTGGCGTGGGATGCGTGTGACTGCGGACTGCTCGCGCAGTCGATCATCTCTGAGTTCCCGGCCGACACGTTCGCGGCGCAGACGTCGGGTACGCCGCGCGGCAACTGCGGCCCGCCGCTGGTCGTGGTATCCGTGCAGGTGCACCTCATTCGGTGCGTACCGGTGTCCTCCGACGCGGGTGTCCCGCCGACACCGGCTAAGTTGGTCGAGTCGGCCGTGAACCAGGCACACGACGCGTACGCGTTGCGGAAGGGTGCGCTGTGTTGTCTCGCCGGGTACCGGCGCGAGCGACCGTCACGGATCACGAACTTCGAGGTCGGCGCGGTGACGCGTGTCGGACCCAGCGGTGCCTGCGGCGGACTGCAGATGTCGTACCAGTTCGGTTTGCACAACGCCTTCAACTGCTGCGGGTGACGCCGTGCCCGTTAGTGTCACGCATAAGATCAATCAGAACGCACTTCACGCGCTGTTGACCAACCCGCGTGGCGGCGTCGTCAAGGATCTGCTACGTCGAGGTGTCAAGGTGCAGAACCGGGCACGCGTGCTGCTCTCGGGTACGGACGCTCGCCATCCGAAGCGGGTTGACACGGGTAAGTTCCGGTCCAGCGTTTTAGTCACGCTGTTCTACGTCGGCGGTCAGCCGCGCGTGCGGATCGGCACGGTGGATCGACGCGCCCGCTGGATCCACGGTGGCACGGGCATCTACGGGCCACACCGGGCACGAATCGTACCGACATCTCGTCGGGCGTTACGCTTCAAGGTCGGCTCGAAGACGGTCATCGTGAAATCTGTTAAGGGTATGAAGCCCAATCCGTTCCTCGCCGATGCCCTGATCGCGGCTAAGGATTGATAGCGCGGGGTCGATATCTCCGTCGGGCGTTGTACCGTCGCACTAGGACACAACACACGGAGGGCCGACGTGACGGACGAACACATCGATGAGATCGATATCGTTGATTTTTCGATCAGTCGTAAGAGTAAGCCGTTCAAGGTAGACGAGGACGTGTTTCACGCACACCCGATCATTCCCATTCCTGCGATGCAGGACATGGTGCGCGCGGCGCGAGACATGAGTAAGTTGCTAAGTCCCGAGAGCGGTGACATCGACGCGATGGTCGAGGGCATCGCTAAGATCTTTGACGTGCTGCTGCCCGAGGATGAGGCACACCGGATGCGTGAGCGTATCAACTCGCGTGACGGTCGCGTCGCCATCGACCTACGACTGCAACTCATGCCCATCATCAATCACCTGATGGGAGCGTACGGGCTCCGCCCTACCGAGCCGTCGTCGGACTCGTCAGCTGGGTCACCGGACGACGGGTTTGGCACCACTTCACCGGTTGGTGCGCCGCTCGTGGTATCGAGCCAACCGCTCTAACACCCGATCGGTTCCTCGACCTGGTGCACCACTACCTGCGACTGCAGGTGCCACCGGACGACAAGGAGAGGGGCGCGACGTTGGCACGACTGGACGAGATGTTACTCGGGCCGCCGGTGACCACGACCGGCGCGCCGACGACCGTGGTCGCCGGACGTCCGGTCGATAAGCGAGGCATTCCGGTGCCGTCGTGGTGGCCCGGCGCGCTCGAGGCCGCGCGCAGCAGCACCTTCGCCATGACCGAGATCAAGATACCGGGTAGGTAAGCCGTGACCGCCCCGCTGGCCGGACGTCCGATCGACTCCGCGTCGGTCGAGATCGAGCCGGATCTTCGGGACTTCGAGCGACGACTACGGCGCGACCTCGACGACGCTTTTCGCACGATGTTGCGTCAGGTACTGCGCGCAACCGAACGGGTCGAAGAGGACTTTCGCGAGGCCGGACGGAGTATCTCACGCTCGTTCGAGCAGGCCGAGCACTCGGTAGCGGAGTCGCTCGACGACGTGGCGGATGAGGCACGCGACGCCGGGCGTGCCATCGCACTCGACATCGCCACCGGTGCCGAGGTCGCGCAACACGCGGTCGACGACATGGCCGACCACGCGGTGCGCGACCTCCGGCGCGTCCAGCGTGTGGCGCGCGACACCGGACGCAGCTTCATTACCAACATCCGCGAGACCAGCACGAGCGTGTTCGACACGCTCAACCGGTTACGACAGAACCTACTCGGTCTCGGCACGGTACTGCCGTCACCACTCATAACGCTGATTCTGGCGTTGATTCCGGCGATCCTCGGCCTGGCCGGTGCGCTCGGCGATCTCATTGGACTTATCGGTGTTCTGCCCGCGGGCATCGGCTTTCTCGTCACCACGATCGCACCACTCATTCTCGCGTTCCAAGGACTCGGTGAGGCCGTCGAAGCCGTTGTGTCCAAGGACCCAGAGAAGATCAAGGAGGCGCTGAGCGGGCTCGCACCCGCCGCACGCGGGTTCGTCAGAGAAATTCAGGCACTACTTAAGCCACTCGGTGAGCTGCAGGACGCCGTGCAGGAGGCGTTCTTCCGGCCGCTCAAGGGTGTCTTAACGACGCTGGTTCGTGAGTCGCTTCCGACGTTACGCACCGGACTGACCGGCGTCGCATCATCGCTCGGTACGCTGTTCGCGGGCGTGGGCAAGATGCTTGCCGATCCAGACATTCTCGAGGCGATCGGCGACGTCTTCGAGTCAACGGCACGCATCATCACGCAGGTCGGACCGGGACTGATCGAGTTCCTCGGTACGTTCTTCGGTCTGATGGAACACGGGCTACCGTTTCTCGAGCGCATCATGGCCGGGTTCGTTCGACAACTCAATTCGTTCACCAAGATGCTCTCGGAGGGTATGCGGGGCGAGGGTTTCAACGAGTTCATCGAGGATGCACTGTCGACGCTGAAGGAACTCGGTCGACTCGCCGGCTCGGTGTTCCGCCTGTTCGGCGCGCTGATGGGGCCGCTGGATGACGCAGGCCGTGATCTCATACACACACTCGGCGACATCATCGATCGGTTCACCGAGTGGCTCGGCACCGTCGAGGGTCAGCGGTTCATCGAGGATCTCATTGTCGCCATCGTGGCAACCGGTCGGGTGCTCGGTTATCTGGTCAACGCACTCATCTTCACCATCGAGTTCAGCCAGAAGCTGGCCGACGCCGTCTACGCGGTTATCCGTTGGTTCAACCGCGCCGGCATGGAGATCGCGGCGTTCTTCCGCATGTTAGGCGACTGGGTGAATGCGGCGGTGACGTGGTTCCAGCGGCTACCCGGGATGATCGGAGCGGCGCTGGCCGCGCTTCCCGGTATGATCCTCAACTTCTTCGTCTTTCTCTTTGACCAGGTGACGACCGGTATCGGTTTCGGCATCGGACGTATCACGAGGTTCTTCGCCGAGCTTCCCGCACAGATTCTCGCGCTCATTAAATCACTGCCTGGTCGTGCGGCGGCCACGTTTGAGCAACTACGCGCCGTGGTTGTGAGTATCGTGGCCGACCTGTGGAACCGCGTCGTAGCCTTCTTTGCGCAGGCACCCGGGCGGGCGCAAGCCGCGATCTCATCACTGCCGGCACGCATTAAGTCGGTACTTCTATCGCTCGCCAGTAGCATGTACTCGGTGGGTCAGGCGATAATCCAGGGTATGATCAATGGCATCGTGTCGATGATCACAAGTGCGATTGATATCGGTAAGCGTGCCGTATCGAACATCATCTCTGGCATTCGACGTGGGCTCGGTATCGCGTCTCCGTCGAGGGTCGCCGCCGAGTTGATCGGCCGTCCCATTATCGAGGGTATCGGCGTCGGTATGCGTGATGAGACGCCGAGCATTCGTGACATACTCGATCAACTTGTGCCGATCGGAATCGGTGGGAATGAGAACAACACCGTGCACAACACACCGGTTAGTGTCACGGTCAATTTCGTCGGTGGGGCACCTTCCGAGCAGGAGGCGCTGACCGCCGGAAGAGCCGTCGGTGAGGGAATCGCGGCGACGCTCGCGGCGCGCGCCGTACGAACCCAGGTGAGGACCACGTAATGGGCAACTACAACCCACACGCCCCGTTCCACCTCGGTCAGGAGTGGGTGCCGATTCGTGACGAGAACCTCGTGTACTCGCCCGACGTCAACACGGTCGAACGTGGTCACGGATTCACCACCACGCAGGGCTGGGCGCTGCAAGATGCGCGGTTTTATCTCAACGAATTGCCACCAGGTCGTGCGCTTGGGCAGGTGTACCTGGCGACGCTCTATCGACGCGGTGAGGAGACGCTCACCGGGCCGATCAAGAAGGTCATCATTCCCTGCAACGCCGTGCTTGTGTCGGGTGGCGCCACGGTCGTTAACTCGGTGAACGGACCTGATGCGGTCGCCAATCCCTCGGATAACAAGTACATTAGCTTCAACGCCATCTCCGAAGAGGCACAGTTCTTCTTTGCCGCGAATCAGTACGTGCAGCAACTGGCAGGTAAGCGTATTCTCGGTGTCGATGCGCTTTACGTCGCGGCCGTTAACGCCACCCTGTCCACGGGGGCGATACCACCTGAGAGTCAACGCGGCATCTGGTCTCTCATCTCGCCGAGTTTTCCCACCAGTGAGGTGGGATACGGCCACACCGAGCTCGCCGAGACACTCGTCATTGCGGATCAGATCTTTCGTAAGCGTCTCGGTGAGATCGATCACTTCTGGGATGTCAACTCACCGGCGGGAACACCCGAACGTCTGCCCTGGCGATTTCAGGGCCTGCAGAACATGGAGATCGGTGCCTCCCCCACGACCCGGTTCGCGCTGGACTACAACCACGGCAGTGCGCTCGCAAGTGAGGCAACGGTCATCAGTTACGTCGCGCTCGAGGTGACATACTGTGAGGAAAATCGCATTATTTACGGCGGCACCTCGTTCGGTGAGTCGGGGTTCACGACGGCACATCGCAACTACATCTTCGGCGCCAACATCATCACACTACGCAATACCGCATACGCGCTCAACCCGGTGATCGCGCCTGACGACTACGTCGTGGTGTTGTCTTCGGCCGACATCGGGGACGCCGGCGGCACGGGTGGTCTCGAGGGTCGCGTCATCGCGAACAGTCCCTACCCGACGCTCAACGCCGCACGTCAGTACTACGCACTGCCACCTCATCCCGGTGTGCAGGTGAACGTCACACAGGTCGAGGACGATACGTTCACCGAATCTGAGCTCGTGATCCTACCGCAACTATCGGTGCACGTCACCGGCACCGGCGGTCCACTCACCGACGTGCACGTCTACGGTCGACAGGCCAAGGCACCGGTGTATAGCTCGATCACTGCCAGTCAGCGAATCGACGGCGCCGCCGTCGGCGTCACCGGCACGTACCAGCAAGTCCGCTGGTACTCGCGTCGGTTCGGTGAGACAGTCATTCCGCTTAAGTTGTCGTCGACAACGATCACGGGCGCCGGGCAGACCGTGCAGATCACGCCTGATGAGCACGACGCACTACCCGAGATCGTCGATGGTTGGCGCGAGGTAACCCTGCGCTTCGTCACGCCGGTGAGCATGGAGACGGCGACGTGGGTGTGGTCGGCCAGCGGTGAGGCATCGGGTAACCGGTGGGAGGTGCTTGGCGCCACCGCACCGGCGATCTCTGGTGTGCCGGGTAACCTACAGCAGCAGGTACCGTCCACGCAACGTCTCGGCCCCGCTACGTACATGCCACCGCTCGGTACCACCGACACCTTGACGTGGCAGTCACCGGCGATCACCGGTACCGCGTCCGATCCGGCCAGCGACGCCGTGCTCATCTTTGCGCAGGATCCACCGACGATCACCGGTCTCGCGGTGGTCGAGCAGACGCAGGCGGTCACCGGCATTGGTCTCGACTGCGGTCTACCGCCGAACTGCGTGCCGACCGGCATCGGGTATCACCGCGTGACGTGGGAATCTGAACTGCAGGCGGAGTGTGCCCTGTTCAGCACGGTGACCGTAACTGGCTGGCCGGCGACCGAGTCGGGACACGCGTGGACCCCGCTGGCCGGGACGTCCGAGGCCGATTTTCACGCGGATGGCACGCGTGGCATCATCGTTATACCGACCGGTGACACGGCGGCGCGCAACTACATGTTGCCTGTCAACCACTGGGACGTGGATATCCTCGTCACATTCACGCCGGCGCAGATATCGGCCGTGTCACCGCTTAATCTGCAGATCCGATTTAGAGACCGGGGGGACAACGACTACTACCGGTGGTCCGTCGTCTTTGACGATGACGGCACGATCGACACGATCATGTCGTCGATCATCGGAGGCGCCACCACGACCCTTGACTCGTCGACCAACGTCATGAACTACGTCGCCGGCGAGGAGATACACGTTCACGTTCAGGCGTACGGTTCGGCGTTGAAGGCACGTCTTTGGACCGGCCCAGTCGAACCCACGCAGTGGACGGATGAGGCCACCGAGGCGACGTTCGCGTGGGGACGCACCGGCTTCCGCTTCATACTCAGTGCCGGCAACACCAACACCAACCCGACCGCCTACGTCACCAATCTGTCCGTGACGCCGCGTCGACTCAACGACGCCGTCATCGAGATTCAACGGTTCGACACGATCGGCGACGTGTGGGAAACGATCGCGCTCACCGGCCCGTGTCTCTCCGAGTTCCGCGACTACGAGGCACGCGTCGGCGTCACATCTACCTACCGGGCACGGATCCGTGATGTGTTGAACTTCTACGGCCCGTGGTCGAGTGAGGTGTCACACACGCTCGCCGCGCCCGGCGTGGCCGGTGTCGACGTCGCCGACAACATCTTGATCTTCACCACCAATGAGGTACAGGACGGCTCGGCTAACCTGGCGTATGTTCCGGTCTGGGAACGCTCGCCCGAGGAGTCGTTCACGTTCCCCGAGGCGGAGACGGTGGAGTTGCAGCGCATGTACGGTCGTGACTACCAAGTCGCGTTCCGACCGCTGGAACGAGGAGGTGAACGGTTCCAACGGGTGCTGCTCGTGCAGGCCGCGGCGGTGTCGCCGCCGGTACTCAACCGGGTGGACCTATCGCTGCGCGATCTGGCGTGGGCCGATGTATCATACGTCTGCGTGCGCACCGAGGAGGGTGACCGCTGGCTGGCCACGGTCATCGTACCCGACGGCGTCGTGCGTTCGGATCGCACGCTACAACTCGCGCGGATCGACGTGATCGAGGTTACCGCCACACCCTCGCCCGTCGACGCAGGTGTGGTGATGCCGTGACGCTCACCACGATACCCGCCGACGATCGACTCGACCTGGCACCGCACGTCGGCCAGCGCTCCGCCACGTTCAGATTCCGGCTCGTCGATGCCGTGACGGGTGCGCCGCTGGGTGATCTCACGCCGCTACGCGACTCGCGTCCCACGCTCGTGCACGACACCACGCGCACCATTAAGCGTAGTACCGACCTGCGGTTCGAACGCGCGGATACGGCGGCGATCAACACACTAACCGACCGCATTACGATCGCGATGTTGATCGGCGGGGTGGAGCATCCGCTCGGGCGGTACATGTTCATCGACCAGGTGCGCCGGCGGTTCACCGCCGGTATTCGTTCGGACGCGGCGATCGTAGACGAAATGTTTATCATCGACCAGCAGCTCGACCGGGCGTTCACCGCGCGCACCGACGTCATCATTCTCAACAACATCAAGGTACGAGACTCGGCCGATCGAACACTACGAGAGTTTCTCAACCGGTATCCCGTCACCTACGACATCGCCGAACCCACGCCTTTTCCGGGCGTCGGTTCGTGGTCGGCGGGTATCTACGGTGGGCAGGTGGTCGACGCGCTGGCCGTGCAGGGAGACTACTTCTCGCCGTGGTTTGGCAACGACGGTAAGATGCACTTCATTCGTTCGTTCGATCCCGCCGATCACGTCGTGGACCTGGACTTCGATACCGGTAACCGGGTGATCCGTGGTTCGGTCGCCGAAAGCGACGACCTACTACAGGCACCTAACCGGTTCGTCGTTGTGTCGAACTCGAACATCTTTGAGGATCCGGCCGTCGGTACATATGACATTCCGGCTACCGCACCTCACTCCATTCAGAACCGTGGCTTTGTCATCTCGGATGTTCAGTCACTGCAGCTCGGCACACCCGATCAGGCCGCCGCGGTCGCGCGGAACATCGGTTTACGTCGCACCGTGTTCGAACGAGTTGCGATGGACACAGCTCCCGATCCACGACACGACTCGTACCAGGTCATTCGGTGGCGTGGTTTCAACTGGCTCGAACTGTCGTGGTCACTGCAGCTCTCTGAGGGTGGAAACATGCGTCACATCCTACGAAAGGCTTACACCGGTGCCTAATCGCGAGGACATCGGCATCGCCGTGCAGGAGTTGCAGACGGAGGCACGGCGTCTCGGCCTGGTGTGGGATCTACGCCCGGCAACGATCACCGACGATCGAAACATGATCGGAGTTATCGACGGCGACGAGGATGTCGCCACCGAACTTTTAAGTCTGATCGGTCGGCCGGTCACCGGCACACGCGTCATGGTCATGGCCGTACCACCCAGCGGTAACTACGTCGTCGGTTACGCGAGCCGCAACCAGCTCGCCGTGGGACAGTCTACGATTCGCCGGGTCGTGGAGGACATCTCCGTTACCTCAGACATCACACCTGATGATCACGTCTTTGCGATCTTTGAAGATCTGCCCATGGCCGCAGAGTTTAAAATCTTCGGTTGGCTCTGGTGGATCAGTACCAGCGGCACGCCTGACATTCGGACACAGATCGAGGGCGCCACCGACGCGGTAGGTGAGACCTCGTTCTTCGCGCAGGGCACCGGCGCCACGGTCGCCGAGGGTTCGATCAACACCGGCGTCGCATCACCGCTCGCCACCAACCACGTGCGTGGCTCACTTAACGGCGCACTGTCCGGCCTGCTCGTCGGGTGGTACAACACCGTCGCCGAGATTAATGACTTGAAGTTCGAGGTGGCACAGGGTACGTCTAGTGGCACGGCCGTGGTGCTCAAGAAGGGGTCGTGGGTCGAACTCACGCGCATGGCTTGAGTAATATATAGTGAACACATGCTGACCATCGTGCCGTCACGTGGACGGCCGCAGAACATCGCGCGTCTGGTAGACGCGTGGTCCACGGCCGAGATCTCGGACCTACTGGTTGTTTGCGACGAGGATGACCCGGAAGTGGCGCGTTATCTACCACTAGTTGGTCGACGCGGCGTGAGTCTCACGATCACGCCACCTCTCGGCGGCTTAGGACCGACGCTCAACTTCTACGCGGTGCTTCACGAGACCGATCACACCGTCATCGCATTCATGGGTGATGATCACGTGCCGCGCACACAGGGTTGGGACACACGACTCCTGACGGAGTGTCGTAACGGCGGCATCGCATACGGTGATGACTTATTCCAACGACAGAACCTACCCACCGCGGTTGCGATGGATGCACGCATCATTCACGCGCTTGGCTTCATGGTGCCGCCAGGTATCACTCACCTCTACATCGACAACTTCTGGAAGGAACTCGGCTCGGCCCTCGGCACGCTGCACTACCTGCCAGATGTCGTTATCGAGCACGTACACCCCGCCGCGGGCGGTAAGGCGCCGGATGACGAGCGCTACGCGTTCGTCAACTCGACGGCCATGTGGCACCACGACGGCATCGCCTACGAGACTTACATGAACAACCACTTCTGGGACGACGTTCGCAAGGTCAAGGAGGCGCTGGCTTGAGAAGGCAGTTGAGGCCGTTCTACTCGGCCGAGGAACTCGCGCGAGTCTACTCGCGCCCCTATGATCACACACGGTGGGAGGATCACCGGACGCGCATCGCGCTGACGACGCGACTCGCCCGTTGGTACGCCGACTCGTACCGAGTGACGTCGATCGCCGACCTATCGTGCGGTGACGCCGCGGTTGTCCGTGCACTCGGCGCACCCGAGCGACTGTGTTACACGAACGATCTGCTGCTCGGTCGTCCGATCGAGGAGGCTGTCCTCGACCTCGAACCCGCGGTGGACCTGTTCATCTGTACCGAGACACTCGAACACGTCGAGCGACCCGACTGGCTACTCGAGCAGATCCGGCAACGGGCACGGATGCTTATTCTCTCCACACCCGACGGTGAGACTACCGCCGACAACCCCGAGCATTACTGGGGCTGGGACGTCGACGAGATCGAGAAGATGTTACACAATGCCGGCTGGAAGGTCGATCGGCTGTTGCTCTACGACACCCAACTCGTGTATCGGTTCGGCATCTGGGGGTGCCTGTGATCTCGTCACCCGACGTAACCGTCGTCATACCCACGATCTACGAGCGACGCGAGCTGCTCAGTCGCGCGCTCGACTCGGTGCTCAACCAGACACTCGCAC
>Ga0209814_10000423_pt1 | contig 13724 bp, 9 predicted proteins | sample SoiMetdeltSBSDD1_FD_187597 | JGI IMG/M metagenome (GOLD analysis project Ga0209814, IMG submission 187597) | Bulk soil microbial communities from a Populus tree surrounding site in Tennessee, USA - Soil MetaG P. deltoides SBSDD1 (SPAdes) (version 2) | ecosystem: Environmental > Terrestrial >... | reverse complement strand
CTAATAGGATATGCTGATGATGGACAGAAAACGTCAGAGACCCTGAGAGGGCTAAGACGGTCAGGTAAAATCCACCCTCATGTTGGTGTTTATTTTTACTCTTCCGGGAACCCGAATGCCACTAACAGACTTTACATAAGTTGTAATGCTGGTAGGGTTCTTAGACCTTTATCTGTTGTAAAGGAAGGAAATAGTCTGGTTACAGAAGAAATAATCGAAAAGATTAGCAAGCGGTTTCTATCGTGGTCCGATCTTCTTTACATGGGAATAATTGAGCTTGTGGATGCAAACGAAGAGGAAAATTGTTACATCTCCATGGATAAGAGCAAACTCGAAGTTGATCATACCCATTTGGAAATATTCCCGTCGGCAATACTTGGGGTAGGTGCTTCGATTATCCCGTATCCTGAACACAATCAATCTCCAAGAAACACCTACGAAAGCGCGATGGCCAAACAAAGTCTAGGGTTTTCAACGCCATTAATGAACGCGAGTACCTACGTCAGACAACATTTCATGCTATATCCTCAAACACCGACCGTCAGTACCAAAGCTATTAGTTTGCTAGGCCTCGACGATCGTCCTACGGGTCAGAATTGCGTAGTGGCAGTAATACCATTTGAAGGATACAATATTGAAGACGCAATCGTTTTCAACAAATCGTCTATCGAAAGAGGACTTGGGAGAACCTTCTTCTATCGGGTATATGAAGCAGAGGCTAAGCAATATCCAGGTGGAATGAAGGATAGTTTCGAACTCCCAGATTCTGATGCAAATATTAGGGGTTACAGGGGCGAGAAAGCGTACAGGCTTTTAGAGCACGACGGCGCAATTATGCATGAAGCCGTTGTAACTGGTGGAGACATTTTGATTGGCAGAACTTCTCCTCCAAGGTTTATGGAAGAATATAAGGAATTTGAAGTCAAGGGACCATATAGAAGGGATACGTCGATTGGTGTAAGACCATCTGAAAACGGCGTTGTTGATACTGTCATAATGACTCAGTCTGTCGAAGGTGGTAAAATGTATAAAATACGAGTTCGTGACATGCGAGTTCCAGAAATTGGTGACAAGTTTGCATCACGGCATGGTCAGAAAGGAGTAATCGGTATGTTAGTGAATCAAGAGGATCTTCCTTATACCGAAGATGGAGTAGTTCCTGATATTATGATAAACCCTCACGCCTTTCCTTCTAGGATGACTGTAGGACAGTTTATGGAGTCACTAGGTGGGAAAGCGGCTTCTCTCAGAGGCACGATAGTAGATGGGTCAGCATTTCTAGGAGAAAAATTTGACAACATGAAAAGTGTCCTAGAAAAGCATGGTTTCAAGTATACTGGGAAGGAGTCAATGTACGACGGACGGACGGGAAGGAAATTCCCAGCAGATGTGTACATTGGCGTAGTTTACTATCAGAAATTGCATCACATGGTAGCAGATAAGATTCATAGTAGAGCAAGAGGGCAAGTGCAGATGCTCACAAAACAACCGACGGAAGGGAGAGCGAGAGGAGGGGGGCTCAGATTCGGCGAAATGGAGAGAGACTGCCTGATTGCATATGGCGCCTCTATGATGCTAAAAGACAGGTTACTTGAAGAGTCAGATAAAGCCGAAATAAACGTATGCGAAAGATGCGGGCTCTTGGCCTATTATGATGTTAAGCAGCGACGTTTCATATGTAGGGTTTGCGGTGAAAAGTCAAAGATATCTTCGGTAGTTATCGCTTATGCATTTAAGCTCCTCTTGCAAGAAATGATGAGTCTTAATGTAGCCCCCAGGCTGCTTACAAAGGAGAAGGTATAACTTAACGAAAAAAGGTGGACTTGGTGGCGATGGAAGAACCAGTTAAAATTCTCGGCGGAATCAAATTCAGCATTTGGTCTCCGGTCGAAGTCCGAAAGTTTAGTGTTGCTGAAATAACCGCTCCAGAAACTTACGATGAGGATGGAATGCCGGTTCAGGGAGGGTTAATGGATAACAGACTCGGAACACTTGAACCAGGCCAAAAGTGTGCAACATGCGGAAATACGTCTGCAAGGTGCCCGGGGCATTTTGGCCACATCGAATTGGCCGAACCCGTGCTCCATATAGCGTTTATCGATGATATCCATAAGCTGCTCTTAATTACATGCAGAAGTTGCAATAAAATCAAATTGCCGACTGAGATTCTAGCACGGTACAAAAACATCCGGGATACCAAGGCCGCTTATGCTGTAATTACTTTGGAAAATATAAAGGAAGAAATTATAGAAAAAGCAAAGAAGGTTAAGGTTTGTCCTCATTGTCAAAAGGAACAGTATGATCTCATATTTACGAAGCCGACAATATTCGTGGAAAAAACAGAAGCGGGTGAAAATAGACTCCTCCCTATAACAATCAGAGAACGACTTGTACATATTCCTGATGCCGATCTGGTCCTCTTGGGTTATGATCCCACTACTGCCAGGCCAGAATGGTTCGTACTGCAGGTCTTGCCCGTACCTCCGGTAACAGTTAGACCCTCGATTATTCTAGAGACTGGAATACGTTCTGAAGATGACTTGACTCATAAGCTCGTTGATATTATACGCGTAAACCAAAGGCTCAAGGAAAGTAAGGAGGCCGGAACTCCTCCTTTGATCGTTCAGGATCTGGTAGACTTGCTTCAGTATCATGTTACGACATACTTTGATAATGAAGTTTCAGGAATACCGCAGGCTCATCATAGATCTGGTAGACCACTTAAAACACTTACTCAAAGGCTGAAGGGTAAGGAGGGAAGATTTAGGGGATCTCTATCAGGAAAAAGAGTAGATTTTTCCAGTAGAACAGTAATATCTCCTGACCCCAACCTCGCCATTTCGAATGTTGGAGTACCAGTCGACGTAGCAAAGAAACTAACCATTCCTGAGACTATCTCTCAGTGGAACATGGATAGGCTAAAGGAACACGTAATAAATGGTCCAAATATCTATCCCGGAGCCAACTATATTATTCGTCCTGATGGCGTCAAGATAAGACTTGACTATGTCAACGACAGGAAGGTGTTGGCCGATTCCATTGCCCCAGGTTTCATGGTAGAGAGACACTTGTCGGATGGAGACATTGTAATTTTTAATAGGCAACCTTCATTGCACAGAATGTCGATTATGGCCCACTATGTTAGAGTCTTGCCCTATCGAACATTTCGATTGCACCCTGCGGTTTGCCCTCCTTATAACGCTGACTTTGATGGTGATGAAATGAACCTTCATGTACCCCAGAGCGAGGAAGCCCGCGCGGAGGCTGCACTGCTGATGCGTGTACAAGACCAGCTGGTTTCCCCTAGATATGGTGGACCAATTATTGGTGGCATAAGGGATTTCATTACGGGAGCCTTCATTTTGACTCGGGATGATACTACTTTAAGCCGAGAAGAATTTGCAAACCTAGCACTTATTGGTGGTTACAAGGGTAATCTGCCTGAGCCGGATATAAGCAAAAATGGTACGAAGGTCTATTCGGGCAAACAGCTCTTTTCATTATTCTTACCTAGAGATTTTAATTTTATTATAACCTCGAAATGGACAAAGGCAACTAAGAAAGAAGGCAAGGATGTAGTTATAAAAGCTGGCCAGCTGATTAGTGGTGTCATCGATAAGGCTTCCATAGGAGCAGAGGAGCCTGACAGCGTACTACACAGAATAGTTAAAGACTATGGCAATGATCGTGCCGGGAGATTCCTGGATTCAATATTAGTTATGCTCAAAACTTTCATAACACATAGGGGCTTCACGTATGGATACTCTGATCTGTGGCTGAGCGAGGACACAAAAAAAGAGATTGAGACTGTCATTGAGAAAGCATATCAAAAGGTTTACGATCTAATTCGGCAATATAACGAGGGAAGTCTGCCTCTCACGAGAGGTCTTGCCCCGGAGGAAGCTTTAGAATTATACGTGGTAAACGAACTGTCAAGAGCAAGGGATAGGGCAGGTAGAACTGCTGATAGAGCTTTTCCTGACGAAAATTCGGGAATAATCATGGCTTCCACAGGAGCACGCGGCTCAACACTTAACATCGGCCAAATGACTGCAGCCCTTGGTCAGCAGTCTATTAGAGGGAAAAGAATACAGAAAGGGTATCATAATAGATCCCTGCCTCACTTTAAGAAAAATGATAGTAATCCTGATTCAAAGGGTTTCATTAAATCAAATTACAGAGATGGTCTCAGTCCTCTGGAATTTTTCTTTCATGCCATGGGAGGAAGAGAGGGCCTTGTAGACACTGCAGTCAGAACACAACAATCTGGGTACATGCAAAGAAGATTGATTAATGCACTAGAGCACTTGAAAATCGAGTATGATCATACAGTACGAGATCCTCATGGCAATATCATTCAGTATCTGTATGGAGAAGACGGAGTTGATCCAGCGAAAAGCGACCATGGTGAAGCAGTTAACATCTCTCGACTAATCGAGAGTGAATCTGTGGTAGATGAGGGAAGAAAGGCGAGTGAAGCTGAGGTTAGAAACATCCTTTCTAAATACGAAGCTAACTTAAATCTAAAGATGATAAACTCTCTCGAAAACGCTTTTTCACAGAATAGATTGAGTAAAGATGGAGTAGAAAAAGTACTAAAGAAGACCTTTGAATTGATTCAGCGTGCGCTGGCTGAACCTGGAGAGGCAGTGGGAGTAGTCACAGCTCAGTCAATTGGAGAACCAGGTACCCAGATGACATTAAGAACATTCCACTTCGCTGGGGTTAAGGAGAGGAACGTCACGCTTGGGCTTCCAAGACTTATTGAGTTAGTAGATGCCCGTAAGAAGCCAGTAACTCCGACGATGGATATTTATCTGGACAAGGAACACAGGGTTTCACGAGAAAGGGCCCTCGAAGTAGCACAAGAGATAATCTTCACCAAAGTAGGGGATCTGATACAAAGAACAGATACAGACTACACTGGAATAGTTAGCTTGTATTTTTCTCCAGAAAAGCTCAATGAACGAGGGGTTGACTTCAAGGATATATATGAGATATTGAAGGGTTCTAAGAAAAAATATGATATTTCCATGAATGAAAAGAGGTATCTAATGAAAGTAACAACCCCTGAAGAATCGGACGCACAAATTATCATAACTTTGAGGAATAAACTTCTAAACACAAGGGTAAAGGGTGTCTCCGACATTGAAAGGGTGACGATAGTAAAGCAAGATGAGGAGTGGGTGATCCAAACAGCCGGATCCAACCTCGCGAAAGTCCTTTCAATAGAGGGAGTGGATACGACCAGGTCTACAACCAATAATGTATATGAAATATGGCAAACGCTGGGTATTGAAGCCGCGCGCACAGCACTCATAAAAGAAATAACTAATACCTTGGAAGAGCAGGGACTTGAGGTAGATACTAGGCACATTATGCTTGTCGCAGATTTAATGACATCGAAGGGTTACCTGCAACAGATCGGTCGTCACGGCATTGCAGGCACAAAGACATCGGTGCTTGCGCGCGCTGCATTTGAAATAACTGTTCCGACTATTGCAAGGGCATCGTTAGAAGGTCAGGTTGAGGCACTGAAGGGCGTTACAGAAAATGTAATCGTCGGGGCTACTGTTCCGGTAGGAACTGGAATGGTAGACTTGTACATGAGTGTGGTAGAGGAGAATGGTAAAGAAACTAGAAAAGATAGCTAGGGAAGCGATTTCATCCAAGAAATATAAAGCTGGGACAAAAGAGGTCATGAAGTCAATCAAGGGTACAAAACTTTTAATTATTTCTGAATCTATGGAACAGAAACTCAGGGAGAAACTGGAAGCTCAAGCTTCCAGTTCAAATGTTCCACTTTATTATTTCAGAGGCAGTTCGTTGCAGCTTGCGAGATTGTGCGGAGTCCCATATAGGGTTTCAGCAGTATCCCTTAAAACTGGAAACATAGAGGACATTAATGATATCCTGAGCGAAAAAGAATAGGAGAATTCACGTAATTTGATTATGGAGATGGAAAAATCCGAACTCATTAGTTCTTGGTATAGCCGACCTGGGATTTCTGTTGAGCCTTTTTTTAGAACAATTCACGAAGCTATTACGAATTCACCCCAGTCCACGAAATCTAGCAAGTGTCAGTCATTCTGCCTCTTTTTATTTTTCAATTTCGTCTATTGGCGGAAACAGCAGATAACCTTTATAGACGGATCAATTTGAGGATCATTAATATATTCATGATGGAACTTCGTACACCAGCTTCGTATGTTTGCGATAAATATGGTACAGCCGTTTCAGAGGAAGCAATCGATGACTGAAAAAATTAAGTTAACCTCTGATGAGTTACGACTTATGTCCTTGTTCCAAAATGTAACTAACGCGACCGCCAGAGATTGCATAGTTGACACTAGGATGGACAGGGTAATTTTTGTTGTTAATAGGGGGCAAATGGGGCTTGCTATTGGAAAAGGGGGAACTACCATTAAGCAACTACAAAATGTTGTTACTAAAAAGGTTGAATTGGTAGAGCATTCCGAAGAAGCGCCTGAATTCATAAGTAATATATTAAATGGGGAAATGATCCAGCAAATTCAAATTACAGAGAAAATGGATGGAACAAAACAGGCCATAGTAGTTGTCGATCCTAAGAAAAAAGGTGTTGTTGTCGGAAAAGACGGACGAAATGCAGAAAAGGCAAGATTGTTAGCTAAGCGTTACTTCCAAATATCCAGCCTTCTCATTGTAAGTCCGGAGCAGTCCCCTAATATCCATAACAAGGTGAATATGTGATGGGAAATTCTCCTTTGGGCCTATTTGCAGGCAGGGTGCTAAGAGCAAAAAGAAATCGTGCTAGATGGGCAAATAAATATTATAAGAGAAGAATGTTGATGCTTGATAAAAAGGCTAATCCTCTAGGAGGAGCACCCCAGGCTCGTGGGATTGTCCTTGAAAAGGTAGGTATTGAATCAAAGCAGCCTAACTCTGCAGTTCGCAAATGCGTTAGGGTGCAACTCATAAAGAATGGTAAGTCTGTAACTGCATTTCTGCCTAAGGATGGCGCGCTTAATTTTGTTGACGAACATGATGAAGTCGCCTTGGAGGGCATCGGAGGATCTATGGGTGGCGCAATGGGGGACATTCCCGGAGTTAGATGGAGAGTATTCAAAGTAAACGGGGTATCACTTCTAGAGCTTGTTAAGGGCAAAAAGGAGAAGCCAAGGAGATAGTACATGCCATCCAAAGACCAACCAAATGTTTTATTATTTAACAAGTGGGACATTCGGAAAATTGAAGTGCACGATCCAGGACTGCTTAACGTAATATCACTCAAACCAGCAGTTGCCATACCAAATACCTTCGGCAGACACGAACATCAACGGATGAAAAAGGCTGAAGTTCACATTGTGGAACGCCTGGCAAATAAGCTGCTTCACTTTGGCAAGAGGTATGCGAAAAATACTGGAAGGATGGGAGGCAAGAAGGCAAAAATATTTAAAACCATAGAAGCGGCGCTTGACATTCTAAACCTAGAAACCGGAAAGAATCCTATGGAATTACTAGTAAAAGCGGTTGAAAACGCCTCTCCTAATGAAGACACAACCAGGATAGTATACGGAGGAGTAGTCTACCATGTCTCAGTAGACGTTGCTCCACTGAGAAGGGTAGATCTGGCCCTGCGATTTATAGCGGAAGGGGTAAGAGTATCGACTTATTCCACCTTGCAGTCGATAGAGGAAGTATTAGCAAGAGAGATTATGTTGGCATCTGCAAACGATATGTCAAGTTATGCAATAAAGAAAAAAAACGAGCAAGAACGTATAGCTATGTCATCACGTTAGGGGTACACTCATCCTACTGCGATCATAAAAGCAAATTTATAGAGATCCATTGAAGATTCAATCTCAGGCATTAAACCAAGTAAAGGTTTGTCTCTAAAAAACACGAACTAATTGGAAGATTGGTACTAGAATTCTATCAAAATCAAAGTTAAATAACGAGATAATATTACTCAAACGGTATCGATGAGTAGTAAAGACGAATTCCTATTCAAGAAATCTGCACTAATGGGCACAAAGGCTGGCAAAGAGATCCTAAAACAAGGGATACTTAGAGAAAAAGGATACAAACAATTCTACAAATACAACAGCAATACGGAGGACCGATTTCAGGATTTTACGAAACGCTTTCTTCTATCGCTGCATACCCAGATTATTTCAGATCCTAATCCATTGGGTACGATGAAAAAATTCGTAGAGGAAACAGCATCAGCAGATCTCGCACTAGAGGACAACAAGATATCCGACATAAGGGCGAAGCTATCTAAACCTGAAATTCTGGCGGACAGAGTAAATAGGATCTTGAACTCCAATTTTGTCAAAATGACGTTTCCAGTGCTAGAAGCCTTGTTTGATGCAGCTTCATTATATTACAAACAAAATATACCTATCGATACGAAAAATGCGATAGTTGATGGTCATCTTATTGCAATAGATCTTAGCGAGCCAATGGATAGGATCATAGATAGAGATGAAGATCTCGAGTATCTTGATGATTATAGGCTAATGAATCCCTATATTTTGGAAATAGCCAGAGAGAAGATATCTCAAGGTGGTGATGTAATGCTGAGGTCGTTTGAGGATGGGTTTAAAGAAGCTAGAATTGGCCAATCAATAGATACGAAGCTAAAGATGAAACCCGATTCCATAAATGACGAAAACATGATCGATTGCTACAAGAAATACCGTGCCGTATTGGGAACGGCCGGCAGGAATATGGCATTGAATATGAAACCGTTGAGTGAGATTTTTAGTTTTGGGATGGCAAAAGCCGGAGAATCAGTCGGATGTGGTAATGAGATTCAAGATGCGATAAAGAACGGGGCAATAAAGACTCCCTCTTGGCCATTATATTTCTTTTTTGCAACAAATGACGTCAAGAAGTCTTTTGAGCTAACAATGAAGAAAAGTGAGAGCTATCTGAACGAAGCTAGGCTGAGTCTGGAAATGTTGCCTCATGATTTCGAATATAAGCCATTTTTAGAGTTTCTGTTCTTGACTGTAAGTCATTATAACCAATATTGGTACAATGATCTTAACAGGAGAGATTTATACCCCTTACTACACAAGAATTTAAGCATACCCTTAAGGATTTAATGACCTCACGCCACTTTGAATTGCCTTTGATAACTGTTGTCCTCTTTCAGGACGGGGTGCCATGATCTGGTCTGATGTTTACAGACCTGCCAATATACAAGATATGGTAGGTAATGAAGCCGCGAGAATGAGCGTGATTAAGTGGCTTATGAATTGGGTCGATGGTACAAGGCCAATATTACTGATCGGTCCTCCTGGAGTAGGGAAGACTACCCTAGTTAAGGCATTAGCGTATCAATATAGCTATGATCTAATAGAAATGAATGCAAGCGACACGCGTAACAGGGCTGTCCTCACGGAGACTATTGTCCCGATTTTGACAAACCGATCTCTAATTGCGGAAAAAACACTATTATTCTTAGATGAAATTGACGGAATTTCTGGGAGGCAGGACGCCGGCGGGATAGAATCTCTAATAGCACTAATCAAAGAGCCAACCGTACCTATTCTCATGGCTTCTAACACTAAAGATTCTAAATTGAAAGGGCTGGCCAAGTTCTGTAAAGTTGTCGAATTTGATAGAGTGCATCCTAGCCTCCTACTACTCTACCTTGACCGCATTTTAGAACTTGAGAAAAGAAATATGAGATTCGAAGATAAAGCTGCTGTTTTGAAGACCGCTAATGGAGATCTCAGATCATTACTGAATATCTCGCAGGCTAGGATGTCAGGATACGAGTCTGCCCGAGATTTGCCTTTGGAGATTGACATAGCCCAGGCTGTTGCTAATTTTTCTACGGCTAATACGATAGTTGAAGCTAAGCAGATTTTAATGAGTGTTGACGGAGGGTACTCCGATCCACGCTTCGGTCAATCACCTGAAGATAGGCGAAAAGATATTCTATATGCATTTTTTTCTTCACTAGTAAATTCCAACATTGATTCAGAAAAGATGGCGGAAGCACTTGACGTGATATCGATGTGCGACACGATAGTTGGGAGGGCATATAAGAATAGACACTGGACTCTGTTGAAGTACTTGAATGATATATTGTCATACGCCCTGTTCAACGCACTCTCGGGCCAAATGCTAAAGTACAGCCAGTACAGCTTGCCTTGGCAAATATCCGCCCCCTTGATTTCTAGACATCTTGCAATAAGAGGTTTAATCGATATTTTAGCTGATGAGGCTAACACTTCTGTGAGTAAACTGAGTGCGACATATGTTCCTTATCTTCTCCACATCTTGCTGCGTCACGGATTCAGTATTTCGAGATTTGTCGAAGGATTGGGCCTAGAGCCCAAGGCGAGTGAATCTCTTATAAAAGCAATAACAGGTCTGAAATTCAGATAGACTTGCCTATTATGGCATCAGAAGATTGAAACCTTTCACTGAATCCATAGTAGCCTACGAAGAGAATACCTAACGCATTGTGTTGTGGTAGATTACTTGATATGAGGTAAACCAGGATTCATCCAATGTAGGTGTAATACTCCCTTTATCCAGTCGGATTGTCTTAGATGAGAGAGCCTAATCGTGGTTCGATGTATTCACATGGTGATTTCCAGTAAAATCATATCCATAACGCATGTTGCCGATCACCTTATGGTTATGTAGAAGGGTTTCTTCGTCTTGCGATCGGAGCAAAGATTATTAGAAGAACTGGCCTAGACTCATCATTTGGCTACCGAATATGAGCGCAATTTAGGAAAATTAATCATTGACAAGTGCGAAAAGTTAGAAGAATTAAAAAAGAACGAACGTGGCAATACCGTGGACATGCTAAAAATCGAAGAGGAGATAGAGACTTTGCGGTCTCTCTTCGAAAACTACAATCTTGGGATGGGATACTTCCGAAGAGCTCGTGGGGGCCGTAGCGGTCTTAGAGAGTGAAAATTAATCCAACCCGATTTATGACGAACCAAATTCCGTAAAAATTTTCTAATTAGTTATCCAACCTTTCTAATCAATTTATATATCTAACTTCTCGGAATATTTACACCGTCATGCATGAGGAGAAAATTAAGAGATTATACGACCTGAAAAAAGCGTCTGAGGTTGGAGGAGGCGAGGAGAAGATCGCTGCACAACATGCAAAAGGAAAGCTAACTGCAAGAGAGAGAATTGACCTATTGATGGACCCTATGACATTTGTAGAAATTGACAAATATGTCATTCATAGGGGCGAATCAGAGAGTCAAAAATACCACGGTGATGGCGTGATAACAGGTTTCGGACGTATTGGCGGTCGCCTCGTTTTCGCTTACGTATACGATTTTACAATTTTGGGTGGTTCTCTTGGCGAAATGGCTGGCAGGAAAGTGGTCAAATTAATGGATCAGGCGTTGAAAGTCGGAGCTCCTCTAATCGGCATAATCGATTCAGGCGGCGCAAGGATACAAGAAGGTGTACTAAGCCTAGATGGGTATGGTGATATATTTTACCATAACACCCTTGCATCGGGATACATTCCCCAGATTACAGCAAGTATAGGGCCATGTGCGGGAGGTGCTGTATACTCTCCGGCGATGACAGACTTTGTCATTATGGTGGAGAACGTTGGACAGATGTTTGTCACAGGACCAGAAGTCGTAAAAGAGGTTCTAAGCCAGGACGTGTCTTTTGAAGAATTAGGAGGGGCCCGAACACACGCGTCAAAGTCAGGAGTGGCACATTTCATTGCTAGAAATGAATTTGAATGCATGGACAAAATTAAAAGCCTATTGTCTTTCTTACCCCAGAATAACACTGAGGAACCTCCTTTGGTTGATGGTACTGATGACCCGAATCGGATCGAACCAAATTTGATAAACACCCTTCCGGAGAATCCCTATCAACAATATGATATGAAAAAAATAATAAGCTCGATTGTAGACGCGGGGGATTTCTTAGAGGTCCATGAGTTGTTCGCAGAGAATATTATTGTAGGGTTTGGACGAATGAATGGTAGAACTGTCGGAGTTGTTGCTAATCAGCCATCATATTTGGCCGGCGCATTAGACATTAACTCCTCTAATAAAGCAGCAAGATTCATACGATTCTGCGATTCATATAACATCCCAATAGTAACGTTAGTAGACACACCAGGATATCTTCCGGGGGCAGACCAGGAACACAACGGAATAATTAGACACGGGAGTAAGCTCCTTTACGCATATTGTGAGGCTACGGTACCTAAAATAACATGCATAATCGGAAAGGCTTACGGGGGAGCATATATTGCTATGGGAAGCAAGAATCTCAGGTCTGACGTCAACTACGCCTGGCCAACCGCTGAGATAGCAGTTTTGGGTCCCGAAGCAGCGATCACGATTATACATCGCAAAGATTTGAAGCAGTCGCCTGACGCTTCAGCGACAAAGAAAAAGCTCGCAAAAGAGTATAGAAACAAGTTCGCCAACCCCTATATAGCGGCTGAAAAGGGTATCATTGATGTGGTAATCGACCCTATGGAAACGAGGCCATACATCATTCGTGCCCTCGAAAGTCTAACAAACAAAAGGGAAACAGGGCCACTAAAGAAGCACGGGAACATTAATCTTTAGGGGATGATGTGAAATCACCGGAAAGATATCCACAATACTAATCGCTAACCGCGGCGAAATCGCACTACGAATAATACGAGCCTGTAGGCATATGTCGATCAAATCGATAGCTGTCTATTCAGACGAGGACCAACGTTCCCTCCATGTGAAGTTCGCCGACGAATGTTACCATATAGGTGCGGCCCCCCCTTCCGAAAGCTACCTTAACATCAATAAAATCATCGAAACTGCAAAGAAGGCGGGCGCAGATGCAATTCATCCGGGTTACGGCTTCCTATCTGAAAATGAGAGCTTCACAGAAAAGTGCGAAAAAGAAAATATTATTTTTATTGGTCCAACGAGTAAGGCAATGGAACTTACCGGCGACAAAATGAAGTGCAAAGTGATAATGAAAGATGCGAAAGTTCCAACCGTACCGGGAAGTGATGGGACCGTAGAAGATGTTCAAGAAGCCATCAATATCTCGGCTGAGGCCGGATATCCGGTGCTGCTAAAATCGGCATTTGGAGGAGGAGGTAGGGGCATTAGAATGGCCTCTGATGAAAAGCAGCTGAAACAAGAATATGAAATGGCCTCGGAGGAATCTAGGGCCGCGTTCGGGAAATCTGCTCTCTTTATCGAGAAATATCTGGAAGATATCAGACATATTGAATTTCAATTATTAATCGATTCTCATGGGAATGGAAGACACCTATTTGAAAGGGAATGTTCAATCCAGAGAAGACATCAAAAACTGATAGAACTTTCACCGTCTCCTGTGGTTGATGCTAGAATAAGAGAAAAAGTAGGCGAAATAGCTGTCAGAGCTGCCCAGGCCGTGGATTACCTTAATGCCGGAACAGCCGAATTCCTGAGAGATAAAGAAGGAAAATTTTACTTTATTGAGATAAATTCAAGGCTGCAAGTAGAACACCCAGTAACCGAATTGGTAACGGGACTAGATCTAGTAAAACTCCAGATACTAATTGCACAAGGTGAAGAAATAGATTTCAAGCAAGAGGAATTGAAGATGCAAGGAGCGGCAATTGAATGCAGGATTAATGCCGAAGATCCATTTCTAGATTTTGCCCCTTCTGTAGGGCCCGTCCCAGATTGTAACTTGCCTTATGGTCCCGGTGTGAGAGTTGATTCCTATCTCTATCC
>Ga0209814_10000419_pt1 | contig 13812 bp, 15 predicted proteins | sample SoiMetdeltSBSDD1_FD_187597 | JGI IMG/M metagenome (GOLD analysis project Ga0209814, IMG submission 187597) | Bulk soil microbial communities from a Populus tree surrounding site in Tennessee, USA - Soil MetaG P. deltoides SBSDD1 (SPAdes) (version 2) | ecosystem: Environmental > Terrestrial >... | reverse complement strand
GCATGTCTCGGTTCATAATGGCGCTCTCCGAAGACATCACGGAGCGGAAACAGGCGGAAGAGGCGCTGCGGAAGAGCGAGGAGCGGTGGCGCACTCTCCTTGAGATCAACAACGCCATCATTACAAACCTAACGCAAGAGGCCCTTCTTCACGCTGTTACCGAAAGCTTGCGTCGTGTCATTCCGTTCGACCGCGCCGGCTTCTCGCTCTACGTCCCGGAAAGAAAGACGTTCCGCTTACTTGCGACGGAGAGTGAGTTCTCGTCAGATTACTTCCGGGTTGGGCTGGAGTTAAGACGAGGAGAAGGCGTTTCGACCTGGGTGTTCGATCATCAGCAGCCCGTACTGCGCCGGGACCTTGAAAAGGAACAGCAGTATCCAAACGATCGGCGTCACCTCGCGGACGGCATCTACTCCTACTGCGTGGTTCCTCTAATCATCAGGGGAAAGAGCATCGGCACTCTGAATGTGGGAAGCAGGACAAGGAACCAGTATTCAGAACGCGATCTAGAGTTCCTACAGGAGGTAGCAAGCCAAGTTGCGCTGGCTGTCGAAAACATGCAGTCCTATCAAGAGATCGCGGCATTGAAGGTGAGGCTGGAGAAAGAGAACGTTTACCTCCAGGAGGAGATTCGCACAGAGCATAATTTCGAAGAGATTGTCGGGAACAGCCCCGCTCTTTTGGTGGCACTGCGTAAAGTCGAACAGGTCGCTCCAACGGACTCTACCGTGCTCATCTACGGAGAGACGGGAACTGGGAAGGAACTCATCGCGCGGGCGATTCACAACCGTAGCGCCCGTAAGGATCGTCCGTTGGTGAAAGTGAACTGCAGCGCCATCTCTGCGGGGCTTGTTGAGAGCGAACTCTTTGGTCACATCAAAGGAGCCTTTACCGGCGCCCTCGAGCGCCGGAGTGGTCGCTTTGAGCTAGCCGACGGCGGCACCATCTTCCTCGACGAAATCGGAGAGTTGCCTTTGGAAACCCAGGTTAAGCTATTGCGCGTTCTTCAGGAGCGTGAGTTCGAGCCGGTGGGCAGTAGCCAGCCTGTGCGCGTGAACGTGCGGGTGATCGCTGCTACAAACCGAAACCTGGAGGAATCCATCAAGACCGGCAGTTTCCGCGACGACCTTTTTTACCGTCTGAACGTCTTCCCCGTTGAGGTACCCCCGCTGCGCGAGCGGCGCTCTGATATCTCTAAACTCGCGATGTTCTTTGTGTTCCACTACTCGAAGAAGTTCGGCAAGAACATCGAAGGAATATCCCAAGACACGATGGACCGGATCTCCGGCTACTCCTGGCCCGGGAACGTTCGAGAACTGCAAAATATCATCGAGCGGGCAGTTATTCTGTGCCAACAGCCGATTCTCGAGCTGCAACCTGATCTGGCCCCGATTTCTGCGCGCGGAGTCCTCCCCCAGGCTCCGGAAGGATCTTCTAAATCTGAACCGGCTCTATATTCACCTCCTGCTCTCTCTACTCTGAAAGACGTGGAGCGTGGTCACATCATGGCTGTACTGAAGCAAACCGGCGGAGTTATCGAGGGACCGAACGGGGCGGCGAGAATTCTGAATCTGCATCCGAATACGCTGCGCCACAGAATGAGCAGATTAGGAATCAAGCGCTCCACCCACCGCATATCGTAGTCTCCTACGAAGGAAGCCCTGTAACGGGCCACCGAATATGGTGGGCTCACCTTCCGTCACTACTCTCTCCCCCGCTACAAATGACTCTTTTCCAGTACGATAGACCAGAAACCTACCAGCTTTCGCGAGCGGCACACGGCTTGCTCTGATTTCCGACGAGATGGTCATGCGATGCTTAAGGAACTCAGCTGATGTTCCTTGGCCCGCAACCAAGTAGAAGAATCTGAAATGGAAGAGCAAACCAGCCCCGGAAATTTTGAGAATAGCGTCCTGCCACACCTGGATGCAGCATACAATCTAGCACACTGGCTGACGCGCAATGGCCAGGACGCGGAGGACGCGGTCCAGGAGGCGTGCTTGCGTGCGTTCCGATTCTTTGGAAACTTCCGGGGCGGAGATGCTCGCGCCTGGCTGCTAAAGATCGTGCGCAACACCTGTTACAACCAGCTCCAGAATAACCGGCCACAGGAACTAGCGACGACGTTCGACGAAGAAATCCACAGTGAAAAAGGCGGTTCCATGACCCCTGAAACGTTGCTGCTGCGGAGTGCTGACAGTCAGTTGCTCAGACGCGCTCTGGAAGAATTGCCTATGAACTTTCGGGAGGTGTTCGTCCTACGCGAATTGGAGGGATTGTCTTACAGGGAGATTGCTGAGGTCTCGAACATTCCCCCAGGCACTGTGATGTCAAGCTTATCCCGTGCACGCGAACGACTCCGGCAATCTCTCACCAATCTTCTGAGCGAAGACGCCGCACGAGAAGCGGCGTCAGCTAGTACCGACGAACACCAGCGGACTGACTCGATAAATTGAATCGGTAGATTAGCTGACTGGGACAAATGTGGCTCGCTGCTACGAATTGAGTGCAGCAGGGCAGCTTAGACAGATCGCAAATTTATGTCTAGCCGAAGCAAAAAAATGGCCGAACTCAACCGGAATCGTATCGACTTAGGCCAAAGTCCGCCAGCGGCCTTCAAGCGTGCGAAGGAAGAGGTGATGGCGCACCCAGAACAAGGAGGTCGGTTTATGACGATGAATCGCAATGTAGAGAAATTCAATAGCACAATCGGCGATCTCGTCGTCGCATTGAGCGATGCGGCATTTGAAGTTTGTGCGGAGAAGAGGGACGCTTATCTTCTTGTGGCCTTGGCCCTCAAGCGTCTTCTTGGTAGAGCACAGCGAGATAGAGCCCCAATCGCGACCCAGTTACTAGCTACATATCCGAGCTCGCTCGTGGTCGCCCGCTCAGCCGCAGCGCCGCTCCAACCCTTTATTAACTCAGGCACGTGTTCCTAGACGTAATAAAGGAATCCCAACATTTGCCGAAACGGGAAGGAAGAGCATCCGTGCTTCGAATCAGCAAGGTGTACGAGAATCCATCTGGCGTCAAGCTGAAGCTTGAGGGAAGGATAGTATCTGAATGGGTTTCAATCTTGGAGGAAAAGATTTTGGAGTGTCTAAAGAAAAACGAGAAGGTGCTCCTGGATTTTTCCGAACTCAGGTTTGTAGATAAACATGGCGTGGAGATGTTGAGAAGGATGTCGTCCGAAAAGATTGAAATCGTAAACTGCCCTGGATTTATTGAAGAGCTCTTAAAAGAAGGAAGCCAATGAATTCCACGAAGGCGATTTCTAAGGGATGGCGGGTAGTCTTTTCGGATAAGTGGAAGCGAGACCTGAGGGCAGGTCCCTAAAGGGATGCCGCATGCAGGGGCGCGTGAACTTCCGATTCCCATGGCCGAGATCTACTCTGCTGGCGCCGTTAGCGAAGATGGCGCCGGCCACCACGCTCTCGAGGAAATCGTCCGGGAAGTACGCCGCCGAGCAGATACCGCCAGTCAAGCTTGGTGATCGCGGAGAGATGAGGATGAGCCCAGGACCGACACGGATCCTCATTTTGGGCGGCGGCTTCGGTGGGGTGTACACGGCACTAACCCTGGAACAGCTCCTCCGGCATGACCTCCGACGTGGGGCCGTCGAGCTCACGCTGGTTAACCGAGAGAACTACATGGTCTTTCAGCCAATGCTCCCGGAAGTGATTTCTGGCAGCATTGGCCTCGTGGACACGATCGCCCCAATTCGACGTCTGTGTCCAAACACGAATCTCTACACCCGCCCGATCGAAAAGGTCGACATCCAACGCAGGCACGTTCTCACTGCCGCCGGCCTCGGTACGCGGCCTTGTGAGCTCGAGTACGACCACCTCGTCATCGCTCTAGGCAACGTCACGAGCCTCGCTGACCTGCCCGGGCTTGCAGAGCACGCGCTCCCGTTCAAATACTTGGGGGATGCGCTCACCCTGCGCAACCGTGTCATCCACACCCTGGAGGAGGCGGACATCGAGCCTGATCCTCAGGTGCGTCGCGCCCTCCTGACGTTCGTCGTCGCGGGCGGTGGCTTCTCTGGCGTCGAGGTTGTGGCCGAATTGAACGATTTCGTCCGGGCCGTCGCGCGGAACTTCCGCCACCTCAATGCTGGCGACATCCGTGTCATTCTCGTGCACGCAGGCGAACTCATCTTCCCGGAGCTTCCACGGTCGCTCGCCGAGTTTGCTCAGCGCCTACTGAGCAAGCGCGGCGTGGAGATCCGGCTGCGCACGCACTTGGCCGGAGCCACAGCCGAGGCTGCACTGCTCGAGGGCGGGGAACGCATCGCCACGCGGACACTCGTGAGCACGGTCTCCTCTGTGCCGAATCCCCTGGTTGCATCTCTGCCCGTGAAGAAGGAGCGCGGCCGGATCGTCGTCGATAGCCACCTGGCAGTCCCGGACTCCCCTGGGGTGTGGGCCGTGGGCGACTGCGCCTTTGTCATTGACGGGGAGAGCGGGGAGCCGTGCCCACCGACGGCCCAACACGCCATCCGACAGGCGCGGCGCCTTGCGGAAAACCTCGTGGCCACTTTGCGAGGCGCGGCGAAGACGAGGTTCGCGTTCACAGCGCTCGGCAAGATGGCGTCACTCGGGCACCGTTCCGCAGTGGGCGAGATCCTTGGGGTGCAGGTCTCAGGGTTCCTCGCGTGGTGGCTCTGGCGGACGATGTACCTCATGAAGCTCCCCGGGCTCGACCGAAAGATCCGAGTTGCCACGGATTGGACCCTCGATCTGATCCTGCCGCCCGACATCGTCCAGCTCACAACCGAGAAGCCGCTCGCGATCCGGCGGGAGCACTTCGAGCCGAATGAGACCATCTTCCGCGAGGGCGACTGGGGTGACTCACTGTATATCATCCTTGACGGCGAGGTCGAGATCACGCGAGATGTTCCAGGTCGAGGCGATATGCCGCTCGCCCAGCTGAGGCGTGGTGAATGCTTCGGAGAGATGGGACTGGTCAGGCAGATGCCACGGTCGGCGACGGTCCGCACCGTGACCCGAGTCAACGTCTTGGCGATGGACCGCTATGCGTTCCAAGCCCTGTTTGCGCACCTGCCGCCGCTCCGGCTCTTTTTCGAGCAGCTGATCGAGCTGCGCACCAAGTAGCACTGGTCGACGCTGGGAGCATTGCAGGTTTGAATTCAATTAGCCTTCACCGATACGGGCGGTTCTTTGTATGGCGCTTCAAATTGATTGGAAACTCTTTCTATCGACCTTGGCTTTGATCTTTGTTGCTGAGCTACCAGACAAGACAGCTTTTGCAACTCTGCTTTTGGCGACTCGAAAACACCCATTGGCGATTTTTATCGGTGTAGCCATGGCATTCGTCATTCAAAGCGTCATTGCCGTCAGTTTTGGAAGTGCTTTGGGCTTACTACCGAGGCAATGGGTGAGCATTGGTGGTGCTGTTTTGTTTATGCTATTCGCGGTTCTGATGTGGCGGAGAAAGGACCACGAGGAGGAAAACCTCCATTTGGAAAACCAAAAATCTAATTTTCTGCGAACTATTTGGAGTTCTTTCGTAGTTATTTTCATTGCCGAGTGGGGCGATCTTACACAATTAGCCAGTGCTACACTTGCTGCGGAACATAAAAAACCCGTGACCGTCTTTCTTGCAGCAACCTTGGCTCTTTGGACAGTGACAGCCCTCGCAATACTCGTTGGTAACAGGGCTAAAAAGGTCATTCACCCGGTCCTTCTTCAAAAGATTGCAGCAGGAGCATTTGCCTTGGTTGGGGTTATCCTTCTTTTTCGAGCTTGAGGATTCTCCTCGTATCGGCGATTCGATTCCGTCCCTGGCCACATCTGCTCCCCAACAGATTCCATGGCTTAATATCCCTCCCATAAGAACGAAAGTTTTCAGGCTGGTAAAATTGCGGCTGCTTTGTGGCTGTACCTCTCAATTGGTTGCCTTCGCATTGATCGGAGTAACAGAGGAGGATTCTTTTGCTTGACGTTCAACGTAAGTCTATCGTCGTGGCCGGTGGCATGAAAGAAGCCATCGATATGGCCTCATTCGGGGCCCCCAATGGCTACTTTGTTGATATGCCCCACGAGAAGAAAAGAGACGGCACGAATTGGGAAATCGTTTCTTCGATTAATGCTGAAATGTGAAGAATGATCGCCTGAGGCAACTCTTCGACTCATGACCATCCCCATTCGGGCCATCGGTCTTAGTCCGCCATCGCCGCAACTTCTGTTCCGATGGCGTTAGCCCCAGCGCTTCAACAGCGATTCCTAGTCTGCGGGCTTCGTCGGCGCACGCACTACATACTTTCATGTCTATTACATCAGTATAGACGCGGCACGTCGCCTCCGCGTCTTTCAAGCATCGCTGACACTTCATTTTCCAATCTCCGTAAAGCTAGTCAGTCCTTTCAAATTTCTCTTGAGGAAACTTGTTGGATCGAGCTGCTCACAATAGGAGTTTTGGAATAGGAACCCCATGTCATACCGCATCCCCATCTATAAGAACTACAAAAACTCCCTCGAGTTTGTACGTCCCTTCTACAAGCCCGCGATCAACAGCCATCCGTTGGATCCCGAATCGATCAAACCAACCGACTGCCGAGAGGCCACCTTCGCTGTTGTAGAGCTCCCAGTAATCGATAGGCCTTTTGGTGGCCGGATCATGATAGACAGCCACTGCTCCCACGATTTCGCCTTCAACAACCAGCTGGGAAAATGACACCAGAGTGAGAGTACGCTGCTCAGACGCCGTAGCAGGGAGACCGATCTCTTGCCCCGAGAGATTGTCGCCGGCTTCTAGGGGCTCCGCTGCTATGTATCCAAAAAAGAATAACTGAGCGACCAGCGCCAACATGACGAAACAGATTTTAATTGGGGATCCCATGACTTATCTCTTTCAGTCCGATCAAGGTTCAGTTCCACGTGACTTGCCTATGAAGCACGACTTCCTGCCCGTTCTCATCGACCTGAATTATCGGATCACACCAACAGAAATCCGAGTCCAAGTGGTTGAGCCCGATCGGCATCTCCACCGGCACTACCGCTGGTAAAAACCATGTCGGATTCACGAACAGCACAGCAGGCCTCCTCTCAGAAATGCGTTTTTTCCCTCGTCTTCTTTTTACGGAAAATCCTCATTTGTTGCCTAGTCGTTGGAGTAGCTCGACGCAACCCAGTATGTCTGGTATTTTCGGCACTCACTTCGATCGTAACTCTGAGCAGCTAGACAGCCACACCCCGTTATCAGACTACCGACAAGAAGCAGGGCTGCCAAAAACAATGTTGCGATCTTCATTCTATTCACCGCGTTTCCGGCCAAATCACGGCCTTTGCTCTGTTTGACAACGGCACGCTGGAAAAAATTCCCGCAAGAAAACGTTTTCGAAAAACTCGTCGCCGCGGAATTTTTCAGAGGTGGCTTCTCTCTCACTTTAGCGGGCTTCGTGGATGCTGCTGCGTATTTAATAGAGGTCTGTCAGGAACCGAAAGGATCGAACCAGAACGGTGCCGCCAGAATTACTGTCGCAGTGCAGTAGACGCCAGCGCACCTGTCATGATGCGCGTAACCGGCTGGACAAAACAGACGCCGGTCAATTATGTTTTGGAGGCGGACATGGTCAATGCTCCGGCTCTTTCTCCGGGTCGGTCCAGTGCCCTGGTTCTAAAACCTGCACTCCATAACTGCAATCCACCCAGTGTGGCTGAACGTAGATTCCCCTTTTTGGCGGGTTTCCTGGGTTCGGTGATTGGTGCAGACTGAGACTGCTGAATGATAACCTCCACCTCGTCGGATTCATCCACATCAAACACTCCAGACCGGTTCAAAGGTTGCGAAAAGGACTGTTGCAGGTGCGGACTAGAAGCCGCGAAGCTCTCCGAGCTCCTAGGAGGAACCTGCACCAAAAGCAAGGGAAGGTAAAGCCGTAACGATTATTACGGTACACGCTAACCAAAAGCCTTCACGTATTTCCATATTGTGCGTAGTCATGTTGTGGTTGCCTCCTTTATTGTCGTTTCTTTTACACAATTTTATGACTTTTCAATTCGACAAATATTCCCGCGGCAAGTGGCTGGCGTGAAGGCACGCCGTAAAAATCCCCTGACGAATGAGAACCGACAGGATTGCGGAGCAGGCATTAGGCAAAAGAAGTCGGAAGGCTACCGAAGCGGGCCTCCGACTTTGAATTCTACTCACTTTCCGGCTTGTGCTGCTCACCGCTTGAGCATCGGGTCATTTGTTATTGTCGGACTCGTCCTCCTCTTGAAATCCGTTCTTCCGATTAACGGGAGTTAGAAAGTGATCGATCGACAACAAAATCGGGGAGAAAGGCCGCAATTCTCCCCCCGGCTCCCGGACGAGCACCGATTGCTAGCAAGCCACCGCTTCGCAGTTAAGTATGCGGGAATAAAATTCGATTGAAATGGTCTTAGGGATAGAAAGGAGACAGAGTGATGAAGATTTCAAAGCTTCAAGCGAGGAAACGAATCATGATCCGCACGATATGCAGGCATACGCTGATGGTTGTCGTTTTGGTCTTTGGTCTTGGTGGAGCCATGGTAGTGACTGCCTGGACCCAAGAGGTGCCAAGTCCGCTAAAAACGGAAAAATCGAAAACGCTGGGAAACTATCTCGTTGACCCAAAAGGCATGACTCTGTACATCTTCGACAAAGACAAGGAGGCTGGAAAGAGCGCATGCAATGGGGGATGCGCCAATTTATGGCCGCCATTTGCTCCTGAAGCGGGACAGGCCAAAGCAACGGAACCTCTTAGCATCATCACGCGAGATGATGGCACAAAGCAGTACGCCTACAGGGGTAAACCGCTATATTACTATGACAAAGATAGCAAAGCCGGCGACACAAGGGGCGACGCGGTTGGGAAAGTCTGGTGGGTTGCAAAGCCTTAGCGGCGGAATTTCAGCGGCATTACTTTCCGAAATATGGTTAGACCATAGCCGCCTTATCTTGCCCTCGTCATGAGGGCTGTGAACTCTAGGAGGGTGGATCGCAGAAGAGCAAGTCGCGTCATAAATGTTTTATGCAACTGTTCACGAAACATGAGACCTGTAACTTTTTTGAGCATGCATCTGAATTAACGCGCAACAGCAAACCAAGGATTTTCTACTTGTCTTCGGGGTGTGATTTTGGAAGTACCCTTTTTCGCAATGGTAAAGCAATTTTCTGCGCCGGATTAGGGTGACCAGCCTCATTTTTTCTGGGTTCAGACCAGTTCTGCTGAATGACTTGCGTTAAGTGCGGACTTGGTGGTTGAAGCTCCAGAGCCGGTTGTTGGTGTTACCACCCGGGCAACCGCAAGTAACTGGTCCTTTTCGCTCAGCCTCTGGACGACATTAACAGTCGTGCCATAATCCCGCCCGATTTTAACGACCTGAAAGTCGGGATCTACCGCGGCGACGCGTAGGGCTCTACGGCGGATAATCAGGACGCGCTTAAGGCATCACGGTCAGTCGTCCAAAGGGGATGGGAATTAGAGCCAGACGTAATAGGTGGCAATCCCAAGAAGGATGACGATCCACCAAAGCGCGAGCTCGGTCCGCATCCAGAGCTTATAGTTTCGAAAGCACAACTTTTGAGGGAGCCAATGAGTGGTAGCCCGGATCAAAATGTACAAACCCAGGAGTTCGCCCGTGGCCCCCATGATGGCATGTAGGGTTGGGAAAAAGTAATAGGGTTGGCTGAGCTGATGAGCGAGTCCAGGAACTATATAGCGCACAAATGGCGGCAGCATGATCGATGCAATCATGACTAGGTTAAGCAGCACAACGCTCCCCTGGCAGATCGCGTGGGCGCGGTAGTGCCTGCGGCGGGCGAGAATCATTCCCAGGAGCAGGGCAACACCCATGAGCAGCTGGACGATAAGATTAAAGTCCGCTGCGAGCGTTGCCCCGGTTCCCAAGAACCCAGCCGCATTCAGTTGAGCCAGAATTTCCGATTTCAACTTCATCTTTTTTTATCTTTGCGCAAAGCCATACGCCAGCCGCCCTTTAGTGCCCAAGCTCAAATCGCCCTGGCCACTTGCGGGCGCCCCCACGGGAATAGTTAACAAAGCGCCATTCCGGTTTTTAACGGTCATCACCGTCCCGTCCAGCAGAAGCGGGCACTGCGGGATCGACTGGTACCTGGAACCCGGTCAGCACCCACGCCCGCTGACTCGGCGCAAAGCGCGGCGCCAGCAGTCCATCGTTGATTTCCCGCGTTACGGCAAAGCGGTTAAACGCCGTTGGGGGTAGAAATAGGCGCGTATTGTCCGCAAACCCGTCCGACGGGGTATCGATATCCCCTTCCACCGCGGAGATGACGCCGTCGTTATCCGAATCGACGCGCGCGACTTCGGCGGCATAGGCATCGAACAGCCGCTTCTGAAGGTTTGTAACGTTCGGTTCAAACGAAGCCCATCGCTCGTAGACGTCCAGATATATTTCATTGGCGAGGCCGCTGGGAATGTTGCGAAAGCGAAATTCGCGCTGCTTATCGACGTCCCCGTCAAACTTGTCGGGATCGCGTGGAAGGTTGGGGTTGTCACCGAACACCCTGGGGTCGTTTTGGATACCCGCAGGCCCCGAGCCGGGAACGATCGACTGCAGCGCGCCGATCTCGCCATCGTGAAAGGTATCGGCGGCCTGGCCGAAATTGTCCGGGAATCCACCCGTGAAAGGCAGCTCGTAAAGCGGGTGAACCCAATTTGTCCCCAGATAGTTGAACTCCCAATACGAGTGGGCGTCGCTTTGTTGCATGGCGTTGTAGGTCCCCATGCTCACATGAATCGGGACGACATTGGTTTGTCTTTGGGGAAAGTGGTCGGACGCGCTCGGGAAGTGAGGGGCCTTGCCGTCGACGGTGAAAATATGTCCCGGCACATTGTTGCCGGTTCCCATTCTCTTGAGAACCTCGGCATCGCGTTGGGTAATCATTCCGAATTGCGCATGACCGTCAGGGCGCGAAGGGGCGACGGGCGGGACCGTGATATCGTGGATCATCCACCCTTCATACCAGCCACTCTCGTTGTTGATGACGAACAACGGGGAAATGTCCGTGAAGACATCATTGAACGCGCGCGGATCGTTGGGATCGGTCGGAAGCCCGGGCTTGGGCTCCAGCACAACGCGCACGGCGCCGATCGTGGGTAGCCCGCAGTTCCCCCCCGGTGACGGTCAGCTGTACATTTCCATCATTCACGCCGGGGATTATGGTCGTGAAAACGTTGGGCTCGAAGCCGGTCGTGTCCAGCAAGTAGTACTGGAACAATTGGCTCGCCCCGTCGGCTTCGTCGAACGCCTGCATCGGTAGATAAGTGTGCGGGCGATCGGCCAGTTGGACCAGCCTATCCTTCAGCGGCTGGGGCAGATTGACGATATCCTCGCGGCTGGTAACCGCAGCACGATCTGCCGCGGCATTCGGATTCGGATGGCACGGCGGCGGCGGATGCTCCGCGTGGGCGGTGTTCTGAGTAAACGCAACAAGGCTAAGCATCGCCAACAGCGAGGCCCACAGGGTGATGCTCGTTGGTTTGGTTCTAATTTTCTTCATTCGGTCAGAAGCTCTGATTCGACTCATATTCTTCTCCTTTAGTGATAGAAATTTCTTTTGAGCCAAAGTTCTTCCGCGCGGATGATTGGACTTGGCGTAAAAGTGCTGCTCCCGCTCGAGTCGTGGGGTTATTTGTCGTCGTCGGATTCGTCTTCCCGGTGGCGGAGAGTTAGGAAGTTATCGACGACAAAATCAGCCACGTTGCGGCCCAACCGTTGACCCGCGGTGAGGTCAGAACGGAAATGTTGCCCGGCGAAAATTCGGCTCAACGTTGCCTCTTCTTCCGCAGCAGACAATCTCGTGAACGAGCGTGTTACCCCCTCCAGAACTTCAGAAGTGACGGTAAGGTCAAAATGATCGCTGTCGAAGAAGGAAATCAGCACAGATGCCGCGGCAGCGCTAATAACTGCATGTGCCCCCGGATAGGATGGGTCCGGTGCGGTGTTGGTGCTTTGCGGGAGCCAATTCGGGTCAGCTAGGGTCTCGGGGTTGTTGTCCGTGTCGGCAGCCCGAATAGCAGTCACCGGCCGCCAGAAATTACATACGTATTTAGCATCGTAGAAGGCGATCACCCCATCTGCGAATGTCACGTTAAGTAGGGCAAACAGTCGGGCGCTCTGTGCTGTCGTCAGGTTACGCTCCATGGCCACCGTCTGGGTGATCTCGTTCCAATAGTTCTGAATTGCCCCATTCCAAAAGCGGCCAGTCAGCGCCTGGTCTGCGGTAGCGGCAGTGCTGTTGGCGATTCCTAGTGATTTCACCTGATTGAAAACGGTGGCGTACCGTTCACTCGTCAAATCCGGGGGAGGGCCGGGGCGGAACTGGTCCGCGCGCTCCAGAGCGAAAGGCGTAACGTGCGACCAATGAGTGAATTGAGGCTGCTGCGGGAAATTAGGTGGTGTTGACTGGTAATCTCCCGGGGCGCTTCCGAAAACATAAGGAATGGGGGGAGCATTGGATCCGTCATTGCTGCGCAGCGCTAAGATTCCATCCGCAGCGATCTGCCCTAGGATGATACCGTCGGCCTTATGAGCTCCGTCCGGAATTTGTGCCAACGACTGCTGAAGTTGGGCATCAAGCATTGCTTGGAACTGTGGATAGAGACCTACGAGGACTTCGTGCGCTGCAGCAGCGGCCGCCGCGTCTTGCGAAGCGGATTGCGATACTCCCCTCAGGTTAACGAAGTAGGACTTGTGGGTCTTATCGATGGCGTTAACAGCGTCATAGATGGCGGCGTGCATGATCGCAAAGCTGCGGGTAGGGTGGATGGTTGCTGGCTGTGCGCCGGGTGTGCGAACAATCACCAGAAGCGCTCTGTTCCACTGTAAAACTGGGTTAACTGACTGGGAAGAGGAATCTCCTTGACTCATCTGCCCATACGAACTGTTGACCTGCACCGAGAGAATGGAGCACAAAAGCGTGAGCGTAATCAAAATTCTTGACATCGCAATATCCCCTTTTCTTTTGATATGCGAAAGTGGAGGAACCGGCGATCCTGACGAATCGCATCGGGGCTAACACTCTCGTCGTTATTGAGTAGATCTAAAAATTGAGAAAAAAATTCCCGTGACTGGCCGGTGACCCTATTTTTATTGCCTTCACGTCCACCGGCGCTTCCTGGAGCAATCTTGTTGAGACCCTGTACTTCTCTCGGTTGACCGCGCGAACTCGACGGCCCCACGTCGGAGGTCATGCCGGAGGAGCTGTTCCAGGGTCAATGCCGTGTACACCCCACCGAAGCCGACGCCCAAGATGAGGATTCGTCTCGGTCCTCTCATCGTCACCCCTTCAGCAATCAGCAATCTTCACAGGCGATATCTGGTCGGCTGCGTACTTCCCGGACGATCCAGGCAGCCGGCAGTAGGAAGGTTCCCTATCAAGGACGCGGTCGAAAGAAGCGCACGACGCCAGACGGTGGAAATGTGACTTCTACTAAAAGTTGTCCCTTAGGAGGAACATCCTTGTCCACATGTTGATCCGGAATGCTGAAGTTGTGCAACGCGCTCTATTCGCTTTCGGTTCTAGCTAAAACATGAACTCAATTATTTAATCTTATCCTTGATCGAGGGAATGGATTTCAAATAATCTGCGATGGCGAGAGCGTCTTCTCGTTTCATGTCTTTGAAACCGTGCGGCGCTCCTTGGATGACTTCGGCCATGAGGCCTTGGACATTATCCAAGTCGGGCTTAGTCCCCGTTAGCAACAGCTCAGCGATATCTTCCCGTTTCCAGTCGCCGATACCTGTCTCTTTGTCAGGCGTAATATTCGGAATGTCTTCGCCG
>Ga0209814_10000418_pt1 | contig 13816 bp, 14 predicted proteins | sample SoiMetdeltSBSDD1_FD_187597 | JGI IMG/M metagenome (GOLD analysis project Ga0209814, IMG submission 187597) | Bulk soil microbial communities from a Populus tree surrounding site in Tennessee, USA - Soil MetaG P. deltoides SBSDD1 (SPAdes) (version 2) | ecosystem: Environmental > Terrestrial >... | reverse complement strand
CTCGTTGCTGGAAGCGCGGCGCGGTCGCGCCGCGCGGCTGGGGGAGGCCGGGGCCGGGCCGGTTGTCAGTGGTGAACCGCCGAACCGGTGATCGGAGGCTCGCTACTGAGAACCGACCGCGGGAAAGCCCGCCTCCGGTTCCGATCAGTGATCCGTTCGCATCCCTCCTACGGAGAAGGCGCCCCGCTGGGGCGCCTCCGGGTCTATCGACGAAGCCCGAGCTTCGCCACGATCTGTCGATACCGCTCGATGTCCTCGCGTCGGAGGTACTCGAGGAGGCGACGCCGGCGGCCCACGAGCATCAGGAGGCCGCGCCGGGACGCATGGTCCTTGGCGTGCGACTTCAGGTGCTGGGTGAGGTCGGCGATCCGCCTGCTGAGCACAGCGATCTGCACCTCGGTCGAACCGGTGTCCGCGTCGGAACGCCGGTGCTCCGTGATGATCTCGGACTTCTGGGTCTTGGTGAGCGTCATCGGTCGCAAGAAGGCTACCAGACGCTCCGGCGCGCCCCGCCCGTCTGCGCTGGTCAGCGGCTCGCGAGAGGGATCAGGTCGGCCGCGCCCGTCTGGTCCGGCTCAGGCCGCCCAGCCGCTCACGCGTCCGGAACGAGGTCGCGGGTCCGCCGGACGTCCTCGGCGATCGCGGCCGACAGCAGCTCGGGGGTGTCGAACCGCTCCTCGTCGCGCAGGTACGCCCAGAACTCGACCGCGATCCGGCTCCCCCCAAGGTCGCCGTCGAAGTCCAGCAGGTACGCCTCGACGTGCAGGGGTTCGGTCCCGAAGGTCGGGTTGGTCCCGACGCTGATCGCGGCGACGTGGCTCGCGCCCCCCACGACCGCGCGGCCCGCGTAGATCCCCCGGCCGGGCAGCAGCAGCCGCGGCCCGGTCCGCAGGTTCGCGGTCGGGAAGCCGAGACCCTGGCCCCGCCCCGCCCCGCTCACGACGGTGCCGTCCAGGACGAACCTCCGCCCGAGCGCCACGCGGGGCCATTCGAGGTCGGCCCGGGACAGCGCGTCGCGGATCGAGGACGACGACACCCGACGCCCGTCGATCTCCAAGAGCTCGACGCGTTCCGCCGTGAACCCGAGGGCCGGTCCGCGCTCCATCAGGAGTTCGACGGTCCCGGCGGCCTTGTGACCAAACGTGAAGTTCGCGCCCATCACGCAGTGGCCGGCATGGAGTCCGTCGACGAGCACGTCCGACACGAACCGCTCGGCCGGCCACCGGCTGAACGCCGCGGTGAATTCGAGCACCAGGAGCGTGTCGACCCCCGTCTGCTCGATCAGCGCGGCCTTTCGGTCGACCGTCGTCAGCAGGCGAGGCTCCCGGCTGGGCGTGAGCACCTCGCGCGGATGGCGATCGAACGTCACGGCAACCGAGGGAAGGCCTAGCTCCCGAGCGGCTTTCACCGTGCGGCCGAGGACCGCTCGGTGACCGAGGTGCACGCCGTCGAAGAAGCCGACCGTCACGACCGTGCGATCCTGTTCCACCGGCAGGGCGTCGAGCCCGTGGAGTCGCTCCATCGCACCGAGGGTAACGGACCTTCGAAACGGGCCTAGCCGAGGAGCGAGCGTGCTTGATCTGGCACGTACGTGTACGTGTCCCGGGGCGGGCGCACGTAGCCCTCGTCGCTCTGACGCGCCGGGATCTTGATCTTGTCGACCGCGTGCTCCTCGTACGGGATCATCGACAGCAGGTGCGCGATGCAGTTCAGGCGCGCCCTCGGCTTGTCGTCCGCCTCCACCACGTACCAGGGCGCCTCCGAGATGTCCGTGTAGACGAACATCTCGTCCTTCGCGCGCGAGAAATCGACCCAGTGCGAACGCGAGAGCAGGTCCGTCTCGGAGAGCTTCCAACGGCGCATCGGGTCGTCGATCCGCGAGCGGAACCGGCGTTCCTGTTCCTCGTCCGAAACGGAGAACCAGTACTTCAGCAGGACGATGCCGTCCTCGACCAGGAGCCGCTCGAAGATCGGAACCTGCCGGAGGAACCGCCGATGCTCGTCCGGCGTGCAGAAGCCGAGCACCTTCTCGACGCCGGCGCGGTTGTACCAGCTCCGGTCGAACAGGACGATCTCGCCGGCCGAGGGAAGATTCGCGATGTACCGCTGGAAGTACCACTGGGTGCGTTCGCGCTCGGTGGGCTTGGGGAGCGCCGCGATGCGGGTGACGCGCGGGTTCGTGTATTGCGTGATCCGCTTGATCGTCCCGCCCTTGCCGGCCGCGTCACGCCCCTCGAAGATGACGACGATCCTGGCTCCCGACTGCGAGACCCAGTCCTCCATCTTCACGAGCTCTTCCTGCAGCCTCCGGAGCTCCTTCTCGTAGGTCTTCTTCGGAAGCTTGCTTGCACGGTCCTCGGAATCGCTGTGCCCGCCGTGCTTGGAGCCGTGCCCGGATCCGCCGCCCTTGCCTTCGGTCTTGGTCGCCATCGCGCACCCCCGAACCCGGCATCATCCCACGTCGAAGTGCCCGGCTTGGCCTAGGCTGGGTCCCCCATGGCTGCCCGCCGGTCGTTCTCGCTCGTCGCGTCGCTGGCGTTCCTTCTGGCGGCGTGCGTGGGTTCGGGGACGCTCGCGCAAGACGCCCGTGGCGACGACGCGATCACGGTGGCGTCGTTCGACTTCCCCGAGAGCGTCCTGCTGGCCGAGATCTACTCGCAGGCGATCGAGGGCGCCGGCTTCCGAGTCGAGCGAGAGGCCGGGCTCGGACCGCGCGAGCTCGTGATGCCGGCGTTGCTCGAGGGGCTCGTCGATTTCGTACCCGAGTACGCCGGCAGTGGGCTCCAGTTCCTGGCCGGCGACGGATCGACCTCGCCGGACCACGAGATCAACCACGAGCGGTTCGCCGAACGCCTGAGGGCGCTGGACGTGACCGCCCTCGATGCGTCACCCGCGCAGGATCAGAACGGGTTCGCGGTGACGCCGGCGACCGCCCAGCGGTACGGACTGCGGACCCTCACCGACCTCGCGCGGGTCTCCCGCCAGATGGTCTTCGGCGGACCGCCCGAATGCCTCCAGCGACCGTTCTGCCTCCCCGGTCTCGAGCGGACATACGGGATCGAGTTCCGCGATGTGATCAGCAACCTCGACGCCGGTGGACCGCGAACCGTCTCCGCCCTGGCGGAGGGGACCGTGGACGTTGCGCTCCTGTTCACAAGCGATGCGGCGATCGACCTGAACGACTTCGTCCTTCTGGAGGATGACCGGAGCCTCCAGCCCGCCGAGAACGTCACGCCCATCATCCGGACCGACGTGCTCGACCGCTTCGGGACAACCCTGGCCGAGACCGTGAACGCGGTCTCCGCGCTGCTGTCCACCGGCGAGCTCCGAACGCTGAACGCGGAGGTCGCGCGCGGTGCGACCCCCCAACAGATCGCGTCTCGCTGGCTCGTGTCGAACGGTCTCGATCCGGGGCTGCAGTAGAGTCGCCGGACGACGATGGACGCGAGGACCGAAGGGATCGAGCGAGGTAGGCCCAGGGATCACGGCCACCCCGAACCGCGTCGTCGTCCATCGGGCGAGCCGCCCGCGCTCCCTCACGAGCTCGGCCGCTCCGGGAAGTTCTTCCTGCTCCTGGTCCTGTACTTCATCATCGTCATCACCGCGTTCCTCGTGTTCCCGTCGCTCGAGAGCGTCTTCGAGCGATGGGACCACACGCGGCAGCTGTGGGTGACGGATCTACGGACCCCCGGGCTCACCCGCGTGATGCTCGTGATCAACGGCCTGACGTCCAGCTGGACGATCCGCGTGATCAGGTGGAGCGTGATCCTCGCGCTGGTCGTGTTCCGTCGATGGCGTCACCTGTTCGTGTTCCTCGGCGCCCTCATCGTCACCGAAATCGTCGCCTACAACGCCTCGTCGATCATCGCGCGACCGCGGCCGCTGGGGATCCCGATCCTCACGGGGTGGCAGGGGTACTCGATGCCGTCGCGGCCGATGGCCAGCGTCGCGGTGTCGGCCGTCGGCGCCATGTACGCGCTGATCGTGGCGGGCAAGCCTCGCTCGATCGCGAAGTGGGTGATCGGGATCATCCTCGTGATCCTGGGCTTCGCCCGCGTGTACCTCGGCGTGGACCACGCCACGGATGTCGTGATGGGGGCCGTGTTCGGCGTGGCGGTCGGCGTTGCGAGCTTCCGCCTGTTCGCGCCGAACGATCTGTTCCCCGTGTCCTACCAGCGGGGGAAGGCGGCCCACCTGGACGTCGGCGGCCGGCGCGGCGAGGCGATCGTCACGGCGATCCGCGACCAGCTCGGACTGGCGGTCCTGGACGTCAAGCCGGTGGGCCTGGAGGCGTCCGGCGGCTCGACCCCGCTTCGGATCAAGATCGAGGCGACCGACGAAGAGCCCGAGCGCTACGTCTTCGCCAAGCTGTACGCGAAGAGCCACGTGCGGGCCGATCGCTGGTACAAGCTCGGCCGCACGATCCTGTACGGGGCGCTGGAGGACGAGAAGCCGTTCCAGTCCGTGCGCCGGTTCGTGGAGTACGAGGACTACACGCTCCGCCTGCTGCATGATCTCGGTATCCCCGTGCCCCGGCCGTACGGGATCGTCGAGATCACCCCCGAGCGCGAGTACATGATCGTGATGGAGTTCTTCGAGGGCGCGGTCGAGATCGGCGATGCCGACATCGACGACGGCGTGATCGACCAGGGGCTCGGCATGGTTCGAAGGATGTGGGACGAGGGGCTCGCGCACCGCGACGTCAAGCCGGCGAACCTGATGGTGCGCGACGGCGAGCTGAAGGTGATCGACGTGTTCTTCGTCCAGGTCCGGCCTTCGCCGTGGCGGCAGGCGGTCGACCTCGCCAACATGATGCTCGTCCTCGCCCTGCGCAGCGACGCCGAGCGCGTCTACGCGCACGCGCTCACCTACTTCTCCGAGGACGAGATCGCCGAGGCGTTCGCCGCGGCGCGCGGCGTCGCGAGCCCGACCCAGTTGCGCAACCACCTCAAGCAGGACGGCCGGGACCTCCTCGCCGAGTTCCGCCGGATGGCCCCCGAGCGCGAGCAGGTCTCGATCCAGCGCTGGAGCCTACGGCGGGTGCTGCTCACGATCGGGGTGCTGTTCGCGGCCTTCTTCGCGATGGGCCTGGTCATCAGCAACTGGAACGCGTTCGCATGAGGTGCCAACGGAGCATCGGCAGGGTCGGTGCCGTCGCGCTCGTCCTGTCGGCCCTCGCGTCGTGCAGCGCCCGGGCGGGCGACGCCACGGAGGCGAACTGCCCGATCGAGGAGGGCGAGCTCTTCGTGCTGATGGCACAGTCCGTCCCGAGCGCCACCCTCATCCCGTGCATCGAGGCCCTGCCGGCCGGATGGACGTACGGCGGCTCGGACGTGAGCAACGCGCTGGCGCGGTTCTGGCTCGACTCGGACCGCGGCGGCCTGCACGCCGTCGAGGTCTCGCTGACCGCCTCCTGCCGAATCACCGGGGCGGTCGATATCACGAACTCCACGAGCGAGGGCGGCGTCCGGGTCTACCTCGACGAGTTCGACCTGCATCCGTTCTCGGCGAACAAGTACTTCGTGTTCCCCGGCGGATGCGTGACCTACCGGTACCGGTTCGGTGCCGATGCCGAGGCGACCCTGGCCCTCGAGGCCGACGAGGCGGTGACGTTCGGCCTGCGCACCGTCCTGGTCCGTCAGGTCCGGGACGAGCTCGGGCTGACCCTGTGCGGCGCGGGCGCGCCTCCCTGCCTGAACGGCGACTAGCGTGCTCACGAACCACCGCCGAGCGATCTTCTGGTCGGCCGTCCTGCTCGGCGCGATGGTGTTCGTGTTCGGGGCGGTGGGGCGTCATCCGCCGTCGTCAGCCCCCACGACGACGCTCCCGTTCGTCGGCGAGTTCGACCTTTCGGTGTTCCACTGGATGGACGACATCCGCAACGGGGTCCTGACGCTCCTCGCTCGATTCCTCAACGTCCTCGGGGGCGGGATGGTCACGATCCCCCTCCGCATCATCGTGGCGGCGTGGCTCCTGTTCCGGACGCGGTGGCGGGCGTTCGCGACCTGGGTGATCACCTGGGCCGCGGCCGAGCTGATCGTCTCGGCCGCCAAGACGTTCTTCCACCGCGGACGCCCGCCCGGCCCGCTGGTCGAGGTGGTCGGCTTCTCGTTCCCGTCAGGCCACGCGGTTGCCGGCGCCGCGATCGCCGTGGCCCTGGTGCTCGTCCTGATGCCGGCCGGCCGGGCCCGACGGCGATGGGAGCTCGCGGCCATCGCGTTCGCGTTCGTGATGGCGATGTCGAGGGTGTACCTGAACGCACACTGGTTCTCTGACGTGGTCGCGGGCGTGCTGCTGGGGGCGGGGGTGGCGCTCGGCACGGCCGGTGTCGTCACCGAGATCCGTGACGTAGCGCTGCGCCGGCGATCTCACCCGGCGGCAACCGGTCACGCCTAGCGGGCCCCCACTCGTCGTCGAGCGCCCAACGGGCTAGGCTTCTGTGGATGTCGACACCCCAGGCGGCCGAGCGCACCCGCAAGCCCCTGGGGTGGAAGCGCATCGTCGGCTACGTGATCTCTCTCGTGATCGTGGTCGGCATCTTCTGGTGGGCGATCCCGAAGTTCGCGGATTACCGGGACGTCTGGGCGGCGATCAAGACACTCACGCCGATCGAGACGTGGTCGCTCGTCGCCGCGACGATCTTCAATCTCGTGAGCTACTGGTGGGCGAACCAGGCAGCACTGCCCGGCCTCGGCATCGGCAAGGCCGCGGTGCTCACGCAGACGACGACCTCGGTCGCGAACACGCTCCCGGCGGGCGGCGCGATCGCCGTCGGGCTGACGTATTCGATCCTCGACTCCTGGGGCTTCAGCGGTACGAGTGTGGCCCTGTACGTCGGCGTGACCGGCATCTGGAACATCTTCACCAAGCTCGCCCTGCCGATGCTGGCGCTCGTGTTCCTCGCCCTCAGTGGTCATCTGACGACCACCTACATCCTGGCGGCGATCCTCGGCGTTGTCGTCTTGGGCGTTGCGGTGGGCCTGTTCGCCGCGCTGTTCCGGAGCGAGGCGTTCGCGATCAGGATCGGGAACTGGCTCGGTCGCGTCATGTCGTGGTTCCGCCGCCTCTTCCACAAGCCGCCGGTCACGACGTGGGGCGACGGCGCGGCACGGTTTCGTCGGGACACGATCGTGTTGGTGGGACACCGGTGGATCAGGCTGACCTGGACGACGGTGCTGAGCCAGGTCGCGCTGTTCCTGGTCTTGCTGCTCTCGCTGCGGGCACTCGGTGTCTCCGAGCAGGAAGTCTCCACCGCCGAGGCATTCGCGGTGTACGCGTTCTCACGGCTCCTCTCGGCGGTGCCGATCACCCCGGGTGGGGTGGGCCTGATCGACCTCGGGTACATCGGTGGACTCACGGCGTTCAGCGGCGAGGAGAAGGCCGCGATCGTGGCGGCGGTCCTGCTGTTCCGCGCGCTCACGTACGGGATCCAGATCCCGATCGGCGGGTTCACCTACATCGTCTGGCGCGTCAAGTCGGACTGGCGTCGTCCCGCCGACGCGGCAGCTCAGCGCGAGCGGTCCACGTACTTCGCGTTGGACAACGGCTCCTCCGCGCGGGTCACGAAGTGACGTCGTGGAGCACCACGAGCCCCCCGGCGATGACGACCGAGGGCGCGCGTCACAGCCTCGGGAGGATCACCTCCGGCCTCGCCATGGGTCCCTCGTCCCGATAGATGCCGACGAGCGCATCCTCCGGATCCAGCACCGCGTAGGGGCCCAAGATCCCGGCGGGTCCGAGTGGGCGACCGTGCGAGGCCGCTCGAGCCTCTTCCGGCTCCAGACGGATGCTGGGCAGGTGCTGGACGGCGCGTTCGACGGGCTGGAGCGTCCCGGTGCCGGGTGGGCGGGCCTCCTCGACCCGCAGCGACCCGATCGCCGTCCGGCGCAGGCCGACCAGGTGCGCGCCGCAGCCGAGCGACCGACCGACGTCGGCGACGAGCACCCGCACGTACGTCCCACCTGAGCAGGTGATCCTGGCCTCCAGATCCCGCCCGTCGAACGCGGTCACGTCGAACGCATCGACCCGGATCGGCCGTGCAGGCGCCTCGAGCACCTCGCCCCCGCGGGCCGCCTCGTAGAGCTTGCGCCCCCCGACCTTGACGGCCGAATAGGCGGGCGGCGTCTGCATCGACTCGCCGACGAGCGATGCGCAGGCGCGTTTCAGTTCGGCGAGCGAAACATCGACCGGGGCCGTCCGGACGATCTCGCCGTCGGCGTCCAGCGTGTCCGTCTCCTCGCCCAACCGTCCGGTCGCCGCGTACGACTTCGGGAGCTCGCCGAGGTAGCGCAGCAGCCGGGTGGCTCGACCGACCCCGAGGACCAGCAGCCCCGTGGCCATCGGGTCGAGGGTGCCGGCGTGGCCGACCTTCCGCGTGCCGAGCGACCGGCGCACGACGTCGACCGCGTCGTGGGAGGTCATCCCGGATGGCTTGTCGACCAGCAGGAGCCCCTCCGGCGCCGGCGTCATCGATGGCTACGGGGTTGGAGGCAACTCGGCCCCGAGGGCTTCCTTGAGCGACTCGACCGTCGCCACCAGCCCCTTGCTCGAGGTGAAGCCCGCCGCGAGCCGATGCCCCCCGCCCCCGAATCGCGCGGCCGCGGCCGCCACGTCGTGCCCACCGCGAGAACGCAGGCTCACCTTGAACCGTCCGTCGCGCTGCTGCCTGATGATGGTCGCCACGTCCGCCTCGCGCGCCGTGCGGACCAGGTCGATCAGGTCGTCGGCGTCCCCGGGCTCCAGGTCGGCCGCGTCCAGGTCTGCCCGCGTGAGGTAGGTCCACACGAGGTCGGCTTCGGCGTCCACGCGGACCCGCTCGAGCACGACGCCGAGCAGCTTCAGGTACGCGATCCCGTGGTCCTCGTAGAGCGCCTGCACCAGCCTCGCGTGGTCGAATGGGAACTCGCGGAGCTCGGCCGCCAGGCGGAGCGTGTCGGGTCCGACCGACTCGTATTGGAACCGCCCGGTATCGGTGACCAGCCCCGCGTAGAGCGGCATCGCCGTCTCGACCCGGATCTCGCCCCCGAGCACCTTCACGAGGCGATAGACGAGCTCGCAGGTCGATGACGCCGATGGATCGATGATCGGGATGGTTCCAAGACCCTCGTTGGTGGCGTGGTGGTCGATCCAGATCAGCGTCGTCGCCCGCACCGCGGGAGCGCCCAGCGACGCCAGCCGGTCGAGCGACGCGACATCGCACGTGACCATCACGGCCGGGTCCTTCGGGAACTCGGACGGCGGGACCAGCGCATCGGTGCCCGGGAGCATCGAGGCCCACCGCGGTGGCTCGAACGGGTCGTTCGGGAACGAGCACACCGTCTGCTTCGCCAGGCCGCGCAGGTGATTGGAGAGGCCCAGCATCGAGCCGAGCGCATCGGCATCGGGGTTCACGTGACACGCGAGCGCGATGGTCGTGGCCTCCGACAGGGCCTCCGCCGCCCTCGCGAACTGATCCGTCGTCTTCACGTCCCCTCCTGATCGTGGAGCTGCCGGAGCAGCTGCTCGATGCGGTCCGGTCCCCCCTGCGTATCCTCCTGCTCGAACCGCAGCTCGGGGAGCACCTTCATGCGCACCTGGGTGCCGATCACCTTGCGCAGGTGCCCGCGGGCCGACGCGAGCGCGGCGGCCGTCGCCCGGTGCGCGCGTTCGTCGCCCAGCGTCGTGTAGAACACGCGCGCGAGGCGCAGGTCGGGGGTCACCGTAACGCCCAGGACCGTGACGAACCCGACGCGCGGATCCTTGAGCTTCGGGATCTCCTCCGCGAGGATCTCGCGGAACTCCTCCGAGACTCGGTCCGGCCGGCTCCCCTCGGGCATGCCGTTACGCCTCCGGGTAGTGCAGCGTGAGCTCGCGGTCGATGACCTCGATCTCGCCCCAGCCGTCGACGAGCTTCTCGACCTCGTGCAGGACCCGGCGAGCGTGGTACTGCTCGCCGGCGACGGCGGCGACCGCGATCGCCGTGCGCTGCCACAGGTCGTGATGATCGACCTCCGCCACCGAGACGTTGAACGTCGAGCGGATGCCGCTGGTCAGGGTCTTCACGACGTGTCGCTTCTCCTTGAGGGAAGCGCATGCGGGGATGCGCAGGTCGAACCTCTCGAGGGCAACGAGCATCGACGTGTCCCTACAGCTCTCGGGCGACCTCTCGGACCTCGTACGCCTCGATGATGTCGCCTTCCTTGACGTCGTTGAAGTTCGCGATCCCGATACCGCACTCGAACCCCTCGCTCACCTCGCGGACGTCGTCCTTGAAGCGGCGGAGCGAGCCGATCCGGCCGTCGTACGCAACGACGCCGTCGCGGATGACCCGGGCACGCGCGTTCCGGATGATCGTGCCCTCCAAGACGTACGAGCCTGCGACCAGCCCCACCTTCGGGACGCGGAACACGGCACGGACCTCTGCCCGACCGAGCTGCGTCTCGCGCTCCTCGGGCTTGAGCATCCCGCCCAGGGCGCTGCGGATGTCATCGATCGCGTCGTAGATCACGCGGTAGAGCCGGACGTCGACGCCTTCCTTCTCGGCGAGATCGCGCGCCTGCACGTCGGGACGGACGTTGAACCCTACGACGATCGCCCTGGATGTCAGCGCCAGGTTGATGTCGCTCTCGGTGATCGCCCCGGCGGCGCTCCGGATCACGTTGATCCGCACCTCGTCCTGCGGCAGCTTGGCGAGCGCGTCCACGAGCGCCCCGATCGAGCCCTGCACGTCCGCCTTCACGATCAGATTCAGCTCGGGGACCTCGTCGCGTTCGGCCTGCGCCATCAGCTCCTGCAGGGTCGGCGGGCGCGCCGTCACCATCTCGGCCGCCCGGAACTTGGCCTCCCGTTCCTGCACGATGTGGCGCGCCGCGCGTTCGTCCTCGACCTCGCGGATGTCGTCGCCAGCGTTGGGGGTCGCGGACCAGCCGAGGATCTGCACCGGCTTGCTGGGACCGGCCTGCTTCACCTGCTGCCCGTTCTCGTCGAGCATCGCGCGGATCCTCGCCCACGACGTGCCCGAGACGACCGTGTCGCCGACGTCGAGTGTGCCTCGCTGGACGAGCACGCTCGCGACCGGCCCGCGGCCCTTGTCCAGGTGCGCCTCGAGCACGACACCACGGGCGCGACCGACCGGGTCGCCCTTGAGCTCCTCGAGATCGGCCACCAGCAGGATCGTGTCGAGCAGGTTGTCCAGGTTGGTCCGTGCCTTGGCGGAGACGTCGACGAACTCGACCGTCCCCCCCCACTCCGACGGGACGAGCCCCTGCTCCACGAGCTGCTGCCGGACGCGAGTGGGGTCCGCCTCCGGCTTGTCGATCTTGTTCACGGCGACGAGGACCTGGACGCCGGCGGCCCTCGCGTGGTCGAGCGCCTCGATCGTCTGCGGCTTCACACCGTCGTCGGCGGCGACCACGAGGACGGCGATGTCCGTCACCTGCGCGCCACGGGCACGCATCGCCGTGAACGCCTCGTGCCCCGGTGTGTCGATGAAGGTGACCTCGCGTCCGTTCGTGTGCACCTGGTACGCGCCGATGTGCTGCGTGATACCGCCGAACTCCTGGGAGACGACGTCGGTGCGCCGGATGGCATCGAGCAGCAGGGTCTTCCCGTGGTCGACGTGGCCCATGATCGTGACGACGGGCGCCCTGGGCTCGAGCCGACTCTCGTCGACCTCCTCGTCCGGCTCCTCCTCCTCTTCGACCCCGACGATCTCGGCCTCGTACCCGAGCTCGGGGGCGAGCAGGCCGAGCGCGTCGTCGGACAACGACTGCGACGCCGTCGCCATGTCACCCAGTGAGAAGAGGATCTTCACGATCTCGGCGACGCCTCGGCCAGTCTTGTCCGCTACGTCCTGGGGGGTCGACCCGTGGACGAGCTTCAACACCGGCAACGAGGGGCCCGCGGGTTCGGGGGCCGGCGGGGGTTCGACGCTGGGAGCGGACTCGGCCGCGGGCGTCGGGGGTTCGGGCTCGGCGACCGGGGCCGGCTTGGGAGCGGCCGGCGGCGTCTCGGGCTCGAGGACCTCCTTCCTCTTCCTCGGCCGCGACGTGGGAAGTGGTTCCTCGACGGCCTCCTTGATCTTGGCCTCGGGGACTGCCTTGCCCCCCGAGGCTCGGAGCCGGGGCACAGCCTGATCGGGGACCGACGAGGACGCCGTGAGGCCGTCGATCCCCATCTCCTTCAGCGACGCGAGCAGCTCCTTGCTCGCGACCCCAAGCTCTTTGGCCAGTTCGTGAACCCTCAACGATCCAACTCCCCCTCGATATCCGTCCTAAGCGTAGCGGCTCCGTACTCGTCCAGACCGGTCCGGAGCCCACGCGCGAGCGCTCCCCGCGACAGGGCGGCCTCCACGCACGAACGCCGGCGATGCACGTACGCCCCCCTGCCCGGTCCCGAACCGCTGGGGTCCAGGCGGATCGAGCCTGCCGCGCCAACGTTCAGTCGCAGAAGGTCCGCCTTGGGTGCACGCCCCCTGCACCCGACGCACGTCCGCACCGGAACGTGCGCCGCCACGGCTACGCCTCCGCCTTCTCCTCCGCCGGCTCGACCGCGTGGACCACCAGGGTCTCCCCAGTACCGTCGGTCGTCGCGGCCGGCTCACCGTCGACGGTGCCTGCTTCCGACCCGTCGTCGGGGGCGGCCGAGTCGCCCTCGGACACGGTTGGGGCCGGCTCGCCGTCGGGAGGCTCGACCTCGGCGGCCGGGACCGACACCACCGGTGCAACCACCGGCCGAGGTCCTCGCTGTTCGTCGACGAATTGTGTCTCGCTCTTGATGTCGATCCGCCACCCGGTGAGTCGAGCGGCGAGCCGCGCGTTCTGCCCCTCTCGCCCGATCGCCAACGAGAGCTGGTAGTCCGGGACGATCACGAGCGCCGTCTGGGTCTCGGGGTCCACCCGCGCCTCGCGAACCTTCGCGGGCTGCAGCGCGTTCGCGACGAAGGTCGCGGGGTCCGAGCTCCAGGGCACGACGTCGATCTTCTCGCCGCGCAGCTCGGTCACCACGTTGCGTACGCGCGAGCCCTTCGGCCCGACGCACGCACCCACCGGGTCGACCGCCGGCTCGTTGGACGAGACCGCGATCTTCGAACGGTGCCCCGGCTCGCGAGCCACGGCCCTGATCTCGACGATCCCCTCGGCGATCTCGGGCACCTCGAGCTCGAACAGCTTCTTGAGGAGCCCCGGGTGCGTGCGGGAAACGACGATCTGCGGCCCCTTGCTCCCCTTGCGCACCTCGGTGATGTAGCCCTTGAGCCGCTCGCCGTTGCGGTAGGGCTCGCTCGGCACCTGCTCGGCCTGCGGGAGGAGCGCCTCCACCTTGCCGAGATCGAGCAGCGTGTACCGTCGCTCCGACTGCTGGACGATGCCGGTCACGACGTCGCCCTCCCGGCCGGCGAACTCCTCGTACGTCATCTCGCGTTCGGCGTCGCGGAGCTTCTGGAAGATCACCTGCTTCGCCGTCTGCGCGCCGATGCGGCCCTTGAACTCGTCGGTGACCGGGACCTCCTGCTCGGACAGGACCTTGGTCTCGACGGTGGTCTCGCCCTCCTCGTCCTCGTGCTCGATCCGCTCGAGCTGCTGGATCCAGACGCGGAGGTCGCCGTTCTCCGGGTCGATCTTCGAGCGCACGCCGAAGGTCTCCTCGTCGAGCTCCGGGTGCTGCTGCTTCCACCACGACTTGTAGGCGGATGCCATCGCCTCCTCGAGGCCCTCGAGGATCGTCTCGAACGCGATCCCCTTCTCCCGCTCGAGTTCGCGCAGCGCCGCGATCATCTCTTGGTTCATGTCTTGCTCCCTGCCTTCTTCCACTCGAAGACGGTTCTCGCCGAGGCGATGCC
>Ga0209814_10000417_pt1 | contig 13863 bp, 10 predicted proteins | sample SoiMetdeltSBSDD1_FD_187597 | JGI IMG/M metagenome (GOLD analysis project Ga0209814, IMG submission 187597) | Bulk soil microbial communities from a Populus tree surrounding site in Tennessee, USA - Soil MetaG P. deltoides SBSDD1 (SPAdes) (version 2) | ecosystem: Environmental > Terrestrial >... | reverse complement strand
CGTGAACACGCGCGAGCGACTCGAGCAGCTGATCGAGTGGGCCGGCCCGGTCGCGGACGAGATCGGCGCCGCGCCGTTCCTCGGCGTTCCGGCCGCAAATGCCGCGGAGCGCCAGATCGCGCGCTACGAGGAGGGCGCAACGCTCGAGGAGGTCTACGCCGAGCAGGTCCGGCCGAAAGAGCCGGTTGTCTGAGCCCGAGCAGCCGTCGCCCGACGAGCTGCTGGACGCCGTTCGCAAGATGAAGGTGTCCGACCTGCTGCTCTCGACGGCGGCGACGCTGGCACAGCTCGGGTTCGCAAAGCTTGACGAGTCGACGCGCGACCTGGAGCAGGCGCGGCTCGCGATCGAGGGGATGAAGGCGCTGCTGGGGGCGCTCGAAGGCGCAGTTCCGGCCGAGGTGCACCGGGACTTCAGCCAGGTGGTGGCGAACCTGCAGATCGCCTACGCGGAGGCGGCAGCAAACGGATCAGCGCAGGAGCAGGGCGAGGTCAAATAGCGCATTTGGGTCTAGGCGAGTACGGGCCAACGTGTGACGCTTGTCACAAATGGCAACCAGGCACCGTCGCGTCATCATCAGCGCCGCTGTCATGCTGGCGACGCTCTTCGGCGCGCCGCAGGCGGCATCGGCCGCCTTTTCGCCTCTGAAGGAAACAGGGCGGGAGCCCTTCGTCCGCGGGGAGCTGCTTGTGCGCTTCCATCCGTCAGTCGGGCACAGCCGGCGTGCGCAGGCGCTGCTGGACGAGGGCGCGAGCCGAAAGCGCTGGCTTCCCGTGCCCGGCCTCGAGCTGATCTCCCTCCCGGGTGATGTGTCGGTCGGGGCCGCGGTACGGGAGTTCGAGTCAAAGCCCGAGGTGATGTACGCCGAGCCGAACTACATCTATCGCAAGGCGGAGTTGCCGAACGACACGCGCTTCGTTGCCGGCGAGATGTGGGCGCTGAACCAGGTCTCGGACGCCGACATCGACGCGCCCGAAGCGTGGGACCTGACGCAGGGAAGCTATGACGTCCTCGTCGCGATCGTCGACACGGGTATCCGGTACGACCACCCGGACCTGGCCGCGAACATCTACACGAACCCAGGTGAGGTGCCCGCCGACGGCATCGACAACGATGCGAACGGCAAGGTCGACGACGTCAGGGGCTGGGACTTCGCCGGGGACGGAACCACGCCCGACAACGACCCGATGGACATCGAGGGGCACGGGACGCACGTCGCCGGCACCATCGGCGCGCGCGGCAACAACGGGCTCGGCGTGGCGGGCGTCAACTGGAACGTGAAGCTGCTGCCGGTCCGCGTGCTCGGCCCCGAGGGCGGCACGAACGCGGACGTGACCGCCGGCTTCGCCTACGCCGCACTCCAGGGTGCACGGGTCGTGAACGCAAGCCTCGGTGGAGGGGGCGAGTCGCTCTCGATGAAGGCGGCGATCGACGCGGCGACCAACACGCTCTTCGTCGTGGCCGCCGGGAACGACGCCGCCGACAACGAGGTCGTGTCGACGTATCCGTGCAACTACACCTCCGCGAACCTCGTCTGCGTCGCAGCCACGACCCGCACCGACGACCTCGCCGACTTCTCGAACTACGGCACGACCTCCGTCGATCTCGGCGCACCGGGCACAGAGATCGTCAGCACCTGGTTGCCCTACGAAGCTGTGTTCAGCGACGGCTTCGAGGATCCGCTCGCCTGGACCGCGGGCGGGACCCCGAACACATGGGCGGCGACGACGGCACACAAGCTCGACGGGGCGAAGAGCGGCACCGACTCGCCGGCCGGGCCTTACGCCGATGACTCCGACAACTGGTTCCAAACGACAAACGCCATCAACCTCACCGGCAGGGAAGGCTGCGTCGCGGACTACCAGATCATGCTCCAGACCGAGTTCCTGGCCGACGGCGTGCTGGTCGAGGGCTCCGATGACGGGGTCACCTGGGATTCGGATCCGCTCGACGGCCTGTCGGGGCAGACGCCGGACTTCCCGAACGCCTGGTTCGGGATCGAGACCCCGCTTGGAGAGGACTTCGACGGCGTCGCATCGTTCTACCTGAGGTTCGCGTTCGTCAGCGACGAGGAGGCGGATTTCGACGGCGTCTACCTCGACCGTGTGCGGGTGAAGTGTCTCGGGGCCACCTTCGACGCGGACGACTACTTCTCGATCGACGGCACCTCGATGGCGACTCCACATGTCGCCGGCGTCGCTGCGCTCGCGTGGGCGCTCGAGCCGACCGCGACGGTCGCTCACGTCCGCAAGGCACTCCTGGACGGCGGCGACGCACTTCCGTCTCTCGATGGGAAGACGGTCTCCGGCCGCCGGCTCAACGCGCGCGGCACGCTCCTCGCACTGGCCCGGCGTTCGCTGGTCGTCGCGAAGTTCGGGCTGGGAGCCGGAACCGTGACGAGCGCTCCGGCGGGCATCGACTGCGGCGTTGCTTGCGCCGCCGCGTTCCCGGACGCTGCGACCGTGACCCTCGCAGCGACGCCTGCTCCCGGCTCGAAGTTCGCCGGTTGGTTCGGCGACTGCTCGGGAACCGGCCCATGCCAGGTCACGCTCACCGGCGTCAAGCTCGTCGGCGCCCAGTTCGACCTTCTTCCGGCGCCGCCGGAGCATCCGACGCTGTCACTCGCGGCTTCGCCGAAGGCGGTTACCTTCGGCCGCGCCACGACGCTAGCCGGCGTCCTCAAGCTGGGGAGCGCGCCGCTCGCCGGCCAGGTCGTGACGTTGAGCGGACAGCCGGTCGGCTCGCCGGCATTCGCCCCGATTCCCTGGGCCACTACGGACGCGGCGGGGCGGTTCAGGGTGACCGTCAAGCCCGCGAAGCGGACGACGTTCAAGGCGACGTTCGCGAGGGTTGCCGCCGACCCGACGGCGGTCGTCCGCGTACGACACTTGATTACGCTGAGCGCGGCGCGCGGTAACGGTCGCATGCACTTCCAAGGGGCCGTCGGCCCGCGTCATCCGGGCCGTGTCGTGAGCATCCAGCGAAAGCGCGCGGGCCGCTGGGTCACCGTTGCAACGGTGCGGACATCGAGGCGCTCGGGGTTCCAGGGCGCTGTTCCGGCCGGACCGGGATCGGCGCATTTCCGCGCCCGCATCGGCGCCGATCGCGAGCATCTCGCGAACGTCAGCCGGGTCGTCCGAGCGTAAGGCCGGCCGCCTCCGCCTGCGGCCAGCCCGCCCGCAAGGGATAACGCTTTAGAACCCGGAAAAACGGCCGATAGCCACAGAGATGCGACGGGGTCCAGGAGCCGCTGTTCTCGCCGTGCTCGGTCTTGCCCTCGCAGGCGGGATCGCCGCGGCCGGGGATGCTGCTGCGCCCGTTCCGGCTGCGCAGGAGATCCTGGTGCGATTCGAGCCGGGCGCGGCCCAGGAGCGCGCGCTCGACGCGGTCGGCGCGACGCTCGTCGAGCGCATGCCGCTCGGCGGACTCGTCCGCGCCAGGCTCGACCCGGGCGTCTCGCTCGCGGCGGCCGACCGGGCGCTCGAGCGCCGGAGCGACGTCGTCGCCGCCGGGCCGAACAGGACGTACGAGCTTTACGCCACCCCTAACGACACGCTCTACCCCGAGCTCTGGGGCCTGGACGCGATCAGCGCGCCCCTCGCCTGGGACGTCACGCAGGGAAGCAACGCCGTCGTGGTCGCGGTCGTCGACTCCGGAGCCGATGTGACGCATCCGGACCTCGACGCCAACATCTGGACGAACTCGGGTGAGGTGGCGAACGGCCTCGACGACGACGCCAACGGCCTCGTCGACGACCTGAAGGGCTGGGACTTCGCTTCTGGCGATGCGAACGTCAACGACACAAACGGCCACGGGACGCACGTATCCGGGACGATCGGCGCGGAGGGCCACAACGCGGCCGGTGTGACGGGCGTGAACTGGCGCGTGAAGGTGATGCCGCTTCGCACGGGCAACTCGACGCTCAGCGGTCTCGCCATCGAGCAGGCGTTTCGGTACGCATGCGCGGAGGGAGCGCAGGTCGTGAACGGCAGCTTCGGGTCTTCCTCGCCCGACCCCTTCATTCGCGACGCGATCGAGGATTGTCCCGGAACGCTCTTCGTGTTCGCGGCCGGGAACGAGTCCGGAAACAACGACGCGCTGCCCCGCTATCCCTGCAACTACCCCGTCGAGAACATCGTCTGCGTCGCTGCGAGCGCAGTGGACGACACGTTGGCGCCTTTCTCGAACTACGGGACCACGAATGTGGACCTCGCCGCGCCCGGCGCCGACATCCTCAGCACGATTCCCGGCGGCGGCTTCGACTACTTCGACGGCACGTCCATGGCCTCACCGCACGTGGCGGGCGCGGCAGCGCTCGTCCTCTCGCACCGGCCGGCGCTCACCCCGATCGAGCTCAAGAGCACGCTGCTGCTCGGCGTCGACAAGAAGTCGGCCTACTCCGGCGCGGTCAAGACAGGCGGTCGGCTGAACGTCGCCCGCGCGCTCGGCCAGGAAGTCAAGCCGCCCACGGGCCTGGCCGCCTCCAGCCCGAGCCATGCGGGCGGCTGGAGCGCGAACTCGACGGTTCAGATCGTGTGGGGCGGCGCCACCGACGAGAACGGCATCGGCGGCTACTCGTACGCGTTCTCCCCGGTGCAGGACTTCGTTCCCGACGAGGTGAAGGACGCCGGCGCGACCGTCACGACACTGACGATGCCGCTGCCCGACGGCGAGCACTGGTTCCATCTCCGTGCGGTGGACGCCGAGGGGAACTGGGGCCAGGCCGTGCACGTGGGGCCAATCCGAATCGACACGTTCAAGCCGGTGCGTCCGGTGCCCTCGAGCCCGAGCCACCAGGTCGGCCGCGCCTCGTCCGACCGGACGATCGACGTCGCCTGGAGCGGCGCGTCGGACTCACAGAGCGGCCTCGACGGCTATGCGGTCTCGTGGACGCTGGGCAGGGCCGGGACGCCTCCCACGGTCAAGAACCTCGAGGAGACCGCCTCGCGGGCGACGAGCCCGCAGCTCGGCGTCGGCGCGTGGTGGTTCAACATCCGGGCCGTCGACAACGCCGGGAACTGGAGCGACACGGTCAGCGTCGGACCGTTCTCGATCCGTTTCGGACCGGTTGCTTGCGCCGTCCCGCGCCTGCGCGGCCTGAAGCTCCTCGCCGCAAAGCGACTGCTCGCGAAGAAGGGCTGCTCGCTGGGACGCGTCACGCGCGTCCGTTCGCGGCGTGTCGCGCGCGGCCGGGTGGTCGCGCAACGGCCTGCACCGGGCATGCGGCTCGCCCGCAACGCGCGCGTTCGGGTCGTGCTCAGCCGCGGTCGGCGCTAAAGCTGCCTCCGGTGTGGTAGAAAGCCGCGTCGCGGTGGGGAGCCCGCGCGCCTTTCTCCATGACCGACTTCATCACTGACCATCCCGTTCTGATCGCGCTCGTCTGCTCGGGCGTTGCAGTCGTCTACGGCCTTGCCCAGACGCTCTGGCTGCTCCGGCTGCCGGCGGGAACCGAGCGGATGCAGGCGATCGCCAAGGCCATCCAGGAGGGTGCGTCCGCCTACCTTCGCCGCCAGTACACGACGATCGGGTTCGTCGCGGTCGTTCTCTTCCTGATCATCGGGTTCTGGAACGACCTCGGCTGGGGCACGGCGGTTGGCTTCCTGATCGGTGCCGTCTTCTCGGCGGCTGCCGGCTTCATCGGGATGAACGTCGCTGTCCGCGCGAACGTCCGCACCGCGGAGGCGGCGAAGCAGGGCGTCGCGCCCGCGCTCCGTGTCGCGTTCACAGCCGGATCGGTCACAGGCCTGCTCGTCGTCGGGCTCGGGCTGCTCGGCGTCGCCGGCTACTACGGGATTCTCATCGACTGGTTCGACCAGGGGCAGGCCGAGGCGACCCAGCACCTCGTCGGCCTCGCCTTCGGCGGATCGCTCATCTCCGTGTTCGCGCGGCTCGGCGGCGGGATCTACACGAAGGCCGCCGACGTCGGCGCCGACCTCGTCGGCAAGGTCGAGGCCGGGATCCCGGAGGACGACCCGCGGAACCCCGCCGTGATTGCGGACAACGTGGGCGACAACGTCGGCGACTGCGCCGGCATGGCCGCCGACCTCTTCGAGACCTACGCCGTCACCTTGGTCGCGGTGATGTTCCTCGCCGCGATCAACTTCCCGGCCACCGAGATCGTCCACTATCCGCTGGTCATCGGCGCGGTCGCGATCCTCGCCTCCGTGGCTGGGACGTTCTTCGCCCGCATCGGCCGCGGCGGCTCGATCATGGCGGCGCTGTACAAGGCGGTCATCGCGTCGACGGTGATCTCGGCGCTGCTCTTCATCCCGGTCACCGCCGCCTTCGACAGCGACGCGTTCACCTTCTGGGAGCTCTACGTCGCCACCCTGATCGGCCTCGCGATTACCTTCCTGCTCGTGGCGATCACCGAGTTCTACACCGGCACCCGCTGGGGGCCGGTCAAGGGGATCTCGCGTGCCTCGCTTACCGGCCATGCGACGAACATCATCGAAGGGCTCGCAATCGGGATGCAGGCGACGGCCCTGCCGGTGATCGTGATCGCGGCCGGAATCGTCGGCGCCTTCTCGATCGGCGACACCACCACCGAAGGGCTCTTCTACATCGGGATCGCCGTTATGGCGCAGCTCTCGATGACCGGCCTGATCGTCGCGCTCGACGCCTACGGCCCGGTGACCGACAATGCCGGCGGCATCGCCGAGATGGCCGAATTGGACGAGTCCGTCCGCGCCGTCACCGATCCGCTCGACGCCGTCGGCAACACGACCAAGGCGGTCACGAAGGGCTACGCGATCGGCTCCGCGGGGCTCGCCGCATTGATCCTCTTCGATGGCTTCACGACCGAGCTCAGCGACGAGGGACTGACCGACATCCGCTTCGAGCTCGGCGACGCGTGGGTGATCGCCGGCCTTTTCCTGGGCGGCCTGATGCCGTTCCTCTTCTCCTCGCTCGCGATGCAGGCGGTGGGCCGTGTGGGCGGCCAGGTCGTGGAGGAGGTGCGCCGCCAGTTCCGCGAGATCCCGGGGATCCTCGAGGGCACCGGCCGGCCGGACTACAGCCGCGCCGTCAACATCGTCACCGGCTCGGCGATCAAGAACATGATGCTCCCGAGCCTGATTCCGGTCGCCTTCCCGATCGTGGTCGGGATCATCAGCGTCGAGATGCTCGGCGGCCTGCTGATCGGCACGATCGTCACCGGCATCTTCCTCGCGATCGCGATGACCTCAGGCGGCGGCGCGTGGGACAACGCGAAGAAGCTGATCGAGGACGGCCAGTACGGCGGCAAGGGCTCAGACGCCCACGCGGCCGCAGTGACGGGTGACACCGTCGGCGATCCCTACAAGGACACCGCCGGCCCCGCGATCAACCCGATGATCAAGATCACGAACATCGTGGCGATCCTGATCATCCCCCTCATCGTCTCCATTCACGGCTAGTCCCTTCGGGACCGGACGAGTGTCAGACACTCGTCATGTCCGCCGGGGACGAGTCCGCGCGCGCTGACGCCGCGCCAGGGCTCCGCCGTCAGACGTCGAGGTCCCGTCGATGGCCGCCGACCATCGCAATAGAGTCCGCTCGTGCCGCGGCGGAGGCGCAGGCAGCAGGGCCTCGAGCGCGTCCTCGGGACGCCGGCGCTCTTCGCAACCGCCTACGGCAACGTCGGCTCCTCGATCTACTACGCGCTGGGCGTCACGGCGGCATTCGCGCTCGGGCTCACGCCGATCGTCTTCGTCATCGCCGGGCTGATCTTCGCGGCGACCTCGGCGACGTACGCGGAAGGAACGGTCCGCTACCCGGAGGCCGGCGGCTCGTCCAGCTTCGCCCGCCACGCCTTCAACGAGCTCGCCAGCTTCGGGGCCGCCTGGGCGCAGATGCTCGTGTACGTCGCGACCGTCGCGATCTCGGCGTTCTTCGTCCCGCACTACCTGTCCGTCTTCTGGGAGCCGCTGCGCGAAAACCCGTGGGACATCGTCGTCGGCGCGATCGTCGTCGCCCTCCTCGTCGGGATCAACATCGTGGGCGTGAGGGAGGCCGCGAGCCTGAACGTCCTCCTCGCAGTCGTCGACTTCGCGACCCAGGCCCTGCTCGTGGGGATCGGCTTCTTCCTCGTCTTCGACATCGACACGCTCACGTCGAACGTCGAGCTCGGCATCGCACCGACCTGGGATCAGTTCTTCATCGCGATTCCGATCGCGATGCTCGCCTACACCGGCGTCGAGACGGTCTCCAACCTGGCAGAGGAGGTCCGCGACCCACCGCGCAACGTCCCGAACGCGTACAAGCTGATCGCACTCGCGGTCTTCGCGATCTACTTCACGCTGCCCGCGATCGCGCTCTCCGCACTGCCCGTCTTCGAGCAGGACGGCGAGTTCGTCACGAAGCTTGGCCTTCCACCGGAGGAGGGGGGCTTCACGAACGACCCGGTGCTCGGCGTCGTCCAGAATCTCGGGCTCTCGCAGGGCATGCTGCTCGACGGTCTGGAGATCTACGTCGGCGTGCTCGCCGCCACGATCCTGTTCATCGCGACGAACGCCGGCGTGATCGGGGCCTCGCGGATCACGTACGCGATGTCCGGCTACCGGCAGCTGCCGCTCGGCTTCCGTCGACTGCATCCCAGGTTCAGGACGCCGTGGATCGCACTCGTCGTCTTCGCCGGCGTGATCCCGATCCTGACGATCCTCCCGGGCCAGACGGACTTCCTCGGCACGATGTACTCGTTCGGCGCGACGCTCTCCTTCACCGTCGCGCATGCGTCCCTCGTCGCCCTGCGCTACCGGCAGCCGGACGCCGAGCTCGTGTACCGCGCCAGACCCAACTTCCGGTTCCGCGGCGTCGACTGGCCGATCTTCGCGATCGTCGGCGGGATCGGCACGCTGCTGGCGTGGGTGGTCATCGTCGTCCAGGACGCCCAGACGCGCTGGGCCGGGATGGGCTGGATCGCGCTCGGCTTCGTCGGGTATGCGATCTATCGCCGACAGTCGCTGAAGGTGCCGCTGACGGCGACCGTGCGGGCGCCCGTGTTCGTGCTCGGCCCGTCCCTGACGGTCGAGTACCGGACGATCGTCGTCCCCGTCGTGCGCACTGCGGAGTCGGAGGAAGCGCTCGTCGCGGCAGCGCGCCTCGCGGCCGAGCGCGGCTCCCGCGTCGCCGTCGTCCACGTGATCGAGGTGCCGCTGGACCTCCCGCTGGACGTGCAGCTCCTGGATGCGGAGGCGGAGGCGGACGAGATCCTCGACCAGTCGACGGCGATCGTCGAGAGTTACGGGATCAACGCCGTCGCCCGTTTGCTCAGGGCTCGGGCCGCAGGGCCGGAGATCGTGGCCGAGGCGGGGCGGCGGAACGCGGAGCTCGTCATCCTCGGCGCGCCGCGCCCGAGGGTCGCGCGCGGGGCGATCTTCGGCCGCACCGTCGACTACGTCCTCAAGCACAGCCCCTCGCGCGTTTTGATCGCGGCGGGACGCCGGGCCGCGTGACCGTCGCGCTCGCCTGGGTGATGATCGCGCTGGGCGTTGCCGTCGTTGTCCGGACGCTGGCCGCGGGCGTCGGCGGAGGGCTCGGCCTCGTCCTCGGTGTGCTCCTGGTGCTGGCGGGCGGTCTCCGCCTGTACCTTCATCGGGCGAGGAATCTCTAGTGGCGAAGAAGCTCCCCGGACTGCAGCGCGTCCTCGACGTTCCGGCGCTCGCGGCCGTGGCCTACGGCGAGATCGCCTCCTCGCTCTACTTCGCGCTTGGCGTGATCGCGCTCTACGCGCTCGGCTTCACGCCGTGGGTGCTCCTCGCCGTCGGCCTGCTCTTCCTCGTCGTCGCGCTCTCCTACGCCGAGGGCACGACCGCGATCCCGGAGCCCGGAGGCGCCGCCACCTTCGTCCGCCGCGCCTTCAACGACCCGGCGGGATTTCTCACCGGCTGGGCGCTGATCCTCGACTACCTGATCGTGATGGCGCTGGCCGGACTGTTCGTCCCGCACTATCTGGGCCACGCGATCGGCTGGCAGGGCCTGACCGACGAGCCGTGGGACACCGTCGTCGGCGTGCTCGTGATCCTCACGGTCGGGGGCCTACGGCTCCTGCGCCGCACGAGCCTGTACCGCACGGCGATCCTCGTCGCCGGCGTCGCGCTCGCCACGCACCTCCTGCTGGTCGGGCTCGGGTTCGCGCTCCTCTTTTCCACGGACGCCCTGACCGTCGGCGTCGACCTCGGAACCGCGCCCACCTGGAGCGACATCGCGTTCGCCCTGCCCGTCGCGATGCTCGCGTACACCGGCCTGGAGACGGTGGCCAACCTGGCGGCCGAGACGCGCGAGCCGGGACGAACGCTGCCTCGCAGCCTGTTCGTCGGGATCGGCCTCGTCGTGGCCGTCTCCGTCGCCATCGGCGTCGTCGGCATCTCGGCGTTCCCGGGCGGGACGGGCCTCGCCAACGAATGGCTCCGAGCGCCGCTGATGGGGATCACCTCGGCGCTCGACGCGGAGCTCCCGGTCATTCCCGGCGATGCCCTCCGGATCGTCGTCGGCCTGACCGGCGTGGTCGTCCTGGTCGTCGCCGTGACGACGTCCATCTCCGGCGCCGGGCGGCTCGCCTACTCGATGGGGCAGCGGCAGATGCTCCCGCATGCGTTCGGAAAGCTGAACCGCCGGACGCTGATCGCTCCGATCTCGATCGTGAGCTCCACGTTGATCGCCGCCGCGCTGCTGGTGATCGGGCACTTCATCCCGACCGAGGCGGTGCGATTCCTCGCCGGCCTCTTCAGCTTCGGTGTGCTGCTCGCCTTCACCGCCGCCCAGCTGGCGGTCATCAGGCTCCGCTTCACGGAGCCGGACCTCGACCGGCCCTTCCGGGCGCCGGGCAACGTCCGACTCCGAGGGGTCGATGTCCCGATAGCGGCACTGATTGGCGCGCCCCTCACGTTCGCAATCTGGATCGTGTCGATGGCGACGCACGACGCGACCCGCATCGCAGGGCCCGCCTGGCTCCTTGTCGGGGCCGTCGTCTACGTCGGGACACGGTGGTCGCGCCACAAGACGATCTTCGGCCGTGTCCTGCCGGCGGATCCCGACCTCGTCCCCGAGGTCGAGGGGGTCTACGAGCGGATCCTCGTGCCGATGAAGCTCGGTCTCATCGGCGAGGAGGTCCTTGCGACGGCGATCCGGCTCGCGGAGGAGCGGCGCTGCGCGCTCTACGCGATTCACGTCGTCTCGGTGCCGATGGACAAGTCGATCGACGCGCCGATGCACGACGCGGAGGAGCGTGCGGAGGCGTCGCTCGCGGAGGCCAAGCTGCTTGCCTCCGAGCATGGCGTCGACGTCGAGGCCGAGATCGTCCGGTCGCGCGCGATCGGCGAGGCGATCGTCGACGAGGCCACGACCCACGCGGTCGATCTCATCGTCATGGGATCGGCGCCGCGCTGGAGGCGCCAGTCCCGGTTCTTCAGCCCCACGGTCGACTATGTCCTGCGTCACGCGCCGTGCGAGGTGATGGTGATCGCCTACCCGCAGGGCGTGCTGGAGGAAGAGGAGGCGGGGGCCCTCAGCGGCTAACCTCCGACCGTGAAAGTGATCGTCGTCGGATGCGGCCGTGTGGGATCGGCGGTGGCACTGGAGCTCGATCGGACCGGGTGGGAGGTCACGGCGATCGACGAGAACGAGGACGCGCTCCAGCGCCTCGGAGAACACTGGTCCGGAGGCTTCGTGGTCGGCCACGGCATGGACGTCGACGTTCTCCGCGAGGCGGGCATCGAGGAGGCCGACGCAGTGGTCGTCGCGACGAACGGCGACAACACCAACCTCGTGGTCGGCCAGGTCGCGCAGAAGCAGTTCGACATCCAGACGACGATCGTCCGGGTGCTCGACCCGGCGCGGGCGAAGGTCTACGCCTCACTCGGCCTGCGGACGATCTCCCCGACCTCGACCGCGATCGACTTCCTCACCGAGGCCGTGCGGAAGTCCGAGCAGTCGCCGGAACGCGTGGAGGCTCGGGGCTAGGTGTACATCCTCATCGCCGGCGGCGGGAAGGTCGGCGCCAATCTGGCGAAGAGCGTCCTCGACCTCGGGCACGAGGTGACGCTGATCGAGCAGCGGCGCGACCGCTGGGAGCGCCTGGAGGAGGAGTTCGAGCACCGCGCGCAACTCGGCGACGCGACGGAGCTCTTCGTCCTGGAGCGGGCCGGAATTGCGAGGCCACCTGATCTTGTGGTCGCGGTCACCGGCGACGACGAGGACAACATCGTCATCTGCCAGATGGCGCGCGAGCACTACGGCGTCGAGAAGGTGATCGCGCGCGTCAACGACCCGCGCAACCAGCCGCTCTTCGACTTGACCGGGATCACGCCGACGGTCTCGGCGACCTCGATCATCCTCGCGATGATCGAGCACGAGGTTCCCGAGCACGGGCTGATCCACCTGCTCGAGCTCCGCAAGGAGAACCTCGAGATCGTCGAGGTGCAGCTCGATGCGGACTCTCCGTCCGTGGGGAAGCAGGTGTCGCGGATCCAGCTGCCTGCCGGGTCGCGGCTGATCACGGTCATGCGGGACGGGCAGGCGCAGATGGCCGAGGGCGAAATCGAGCTCCGGGCCGGCGACCAGGTCCTGGCCGTGCTCGAACCCGGCAAGGAGGAAGAACTGCGTAAGGTCTTGCTTCGTAAGGGGGGTTGATGAGGGGTTTCTCGACACTTGCCGTGCTGGGCGCTTTGGTCCTCGCGGGATGCGGCGGCGGATCGTCCGAGGCCGATCAGCCGGCGGCCGCGGCCGGATACCGGTTCGTGCAGATCGCCTCAGGCTTCGAGTCGCCGGTGCACGTCACTGCGCCGCGCAACCAGCGCGGTCGCGTCTACGTCGTCGAGCAGGAAGGACGGATACGGATCGTCCAGAACGGCCGGGTCACCGGCACGCTGCTCGACATCCGCTCGCAGGTCCAGTGCTGCGGCGAGCAGGGACTGCTCTCGGTGGCCTTCCATCCCCGCTACACCCGGAACGGCAAGTACTACGTCAACTACACGGACCGCGGTGGCGACTCGCGGGTCGTCGAGTATCGCGGCCGCCGTCGGCTCCGGCAGCTGATGTTCTGGGACGACCCTTACTCGAACCACAACGGCGGGCAGAACGCGTTCGGGCCCGACGGCCGCCTCTACGTCGCCATGGGCGACGGCGGAGCGGGCGGCGATCCCGAGAACCGGGCGCAGAACCTCCGCTCGCCCTTCGGCAAGCTGTTCGCGCTCAACGTCGACCGGAGGGGAGCGCGGCGGCAGATCGTAGGCTACGGCCTGCGCAACCCCTGGCGGTTCTCGTTCGACCGAGCGACCGGCGACCTCTACATCGGCGATGTGGGCCAGAACAGCTGGGAGGAGGTCGACTTCACGCCCAGGCGGAGCCCCGGCCTCGAGAACTACGGCTGGGACGTCTACGAGGGCCGCGCGCGCTTCGAGAACAAGCCGTTGAGCGGCCCGGGCAAGCTTGTCCGCCCGGTCGTCGTCTACCCGCTCAGCGGTGGGCATTGCGCCGTCAGCGGCGGCTTCGTCTACCGCGGGAACGCCGTCCCGGCCGCGAAGGGACGGTACTTCTACGGCGACAACTGCTCGGGGACTGTGTGGAGCTTCCCTCGCGGCCGCGCGCGAAGCGTTCGCCAGGAGCCGTTCAGCCTCCCCGGGGTCTCGTCATTCGGCGAGGACGCCGCGGGCGAGCTCTACGCCGTCACGCTCAACGGCCGGCTGTACCAGCTGCGCTCGAGCTAGCCCGCTCGACGGCGCCGCTGCACCTGCGGGCCCGACTGCCCGAGCGCGGCGTACGCCAGCGTCTGCAGAGACTCGTTGAGCATTGCCAGCTCGCGGACGACGGGCGCGAGGTTCTCGCCGCTGTCGAGCCGGCGGTTCAGCCCGTGCACCTCCGCCGTCAGCCGGTCGAGTCGCTCGAGC
>Ga0209814_10000415_pt1 | contig 13878 bp, 16 predicted proteins | sample SoiMetdeltSBSDD1_FD_187597 | JGI IMG/M metagenome (GOLD analysis project Ga0209814, IMG submission 187597) | Bulk soil microbial communities from a Populus tree surrounding site in Tennessee, USA - Soil MetaG P. deltoides SBSDD1 (SPAdes) (version 2) | ecosystem: Environmental > Terrestrial >... | reverse complement strand
GAACCAGCCGTCGATATCACGCTTGCTGACCTCGGACTCGCACCGCCAACAACGGCCGTCCTCAACCTGCTCGTTGGCCAGAACCGTCTGGCACGAGGGGCACCAGTTCACACTGGAGCGCTTACGGTATGCCAACCCGCGCTCGAGCATCCGGATGAAGACCAGTTGTTCCCAACGATAGTACTCGGGGTCGCAAGTCGCGATTTCACGGTCCCAGTCGTAAGAGATTCCCATCTTCTTCAGCTGATCCCGCATGTAGGCGATATTTTCCGTCGTCCACTTGGCAGGGTGAATTCCACGTTCGATCGCAGCGTTCTCTGCAGGAAGCCCAAAGGCATCCCATCCCATAGGGTGGAGCACATTGTAGCCTCTCATTCTTCTAAAGCGGGCGATCACGTCGCCGATCGCATATACACGGACGTGACCCATGTGGATGCGCCCGGAGGGATACGGAAACATCTCAAGCACATAGTACTTGGGCTTTCCCGGATTCTCTGTGACCTGGAAGGTTCTGTTCTCCTCCCAAATCCGCTGCCACTTGTCTTCTATGGCCTTGGCCCGATACCGATTTTCCATTTGAGGGCTATTGTAATTTTGCGCAGCCTGAGTGGGCCACCTGATCCAACACACCATTGATAAAGTTTGGAGAGTCGTCCGTGCCAAAGCGCTTGCCGATTTCGATGGCCTCATCCAAACTGACGTTCAGAGGGATGTCCGGGCAGAAAACCAGCTCATAAGTGGCCATGCGTAGAATCACAAGATCAACCTTGGCCATGCGCAACAGCTTCCAGTGTTCAGTGCATTGTTGAATAAGTCGATCGATTTTTGCCCGCTGACTCACGACTCCCGACACCAAACGGCGGGCAAATTCCTTTGCTTCTGCGCTGCCTTCGAAATGACTAAGAAAGAGTTCCACGGCGGCAATCGAAGCATCGCCGGTTATCTCGATCTGGTATAAAGCTTGTAGGGCTAGTTCCCTGCCCTTACGTCTGGTTCCCATGATCAACCGTGCCCTTGTGAGCTGTTGATTCGCGACGAAGACTTTCTTTAAGTTAACCAACCGACAATTCCGAATGCTGGCTTACTCTGGGAGCTGACGAATAACATTGATCATCTCAACGGCTGTCAAGGCAGCCTCGTATCCCTTATTCGCATCTTTGGAACCGGAGCGTTCCATTGCTTGCTCGACGTTATTCGTCGTCAAAACCCCAAAGCCAATGGGAATCCGATACTTCGAGACGGCCTCCCCGACTCCTCGGGTCACCGCGTCGGATACATATTCGAAATGCGGCGTATCTCCTCGAATCACCGCGCCTAAGCAAACCAGCGCATCATATTTTCCGCTGGCGGCCATCTGCTCGGCCAGCAAAGGTATCTCGAATGCACCGGGAACGCGAATGACGGTAATATCGTCATCTTCGCCACCATGGGTCTTCAAGCCCTCCAAGGCTCCGTCCAGTAACTTCTCCGTTATGAAATTATTGAACCGGCTCACGATAATACCGATCTTGATCCCCCGCGCATCGAGCTTGCCTTCAATAATCTTCGTCATGAGTCTGCGCTGACTACAGGCCAGTTACTGCTTGGCGGGTTTGGATTCGAGGTTGGAAAAAATATGCCCCAGCTTACTCTGTTTCGTGCGAAGATAGTGAATATTGGTGTCGCGGGGCGGAATCTCCAGCGGCACCCGTTCCTCCACTTTAAGTCCGTACCCTTCGAGGCCGAGGATTTTGCGCGGATTGTTGGTCAATAAACGGATGCTTTGAACGCCGAGATCGCGCAGCATTTGGGCGCCGATGCCATAGTCCCGGAGATCCTCTTTAAAGCCTAATTCAAGATTAGCTTCTACGGTATCCAATCCTTTATCCTGCAAGGCATAGGCCTTGATCTTGTTGGTAAGACCAATGCCCCTGCCTTCCTGATGCATATAAACCAACACTCCCTTACCTTGCTGATCGATTAGTTTTAAAGACTGCCGGATCTGATCGCCGCAATCGCAACGTTCCGAACCGAAAACATCCCCCGTAAGACACTCCGAATGCAGCCGCACCAGTACACCCGTCGCATCTCCGATATCCCCTTTGACGAGGGCCATATGCTCGGAGCCGTCAACCTCGTTGCGATAGACAATCGCCTTATACACGCCTCCGTGTATGGTCGGGAAGACCTCCTCGGCAACGCGTTTAACCAAACTCTCGTTTCGCAATCGATAGGCGATCAATCCAGTAACCGAGACAATCTTGACGTTGTCCCGCTCGGCCAAGTGCTCCAGATATGGAAGCAGGGCAAGGGAACCGTCATCTTCTAGAATTTGGCAGATCACGCCGGCAGGTTTGAATCCCGCTAGTCGGGCCAAATCCACCGAAGCATCGGTTCTCCCCGAACGCGCTAATACCCCACCGCTACGCGCCTGCAGAGGTTGTACATGACCAGGAATCACCAGGTCTTCATGCTTGGTGTGATCGGCGATGGCTGCTTTAATGGTGTGTGCTCGACCCTGAGCCGACACCCCATGCACACCTTCTAGTCTTACCGAAAAAGACGCTCCACAAAGGAGCCCCGCCAAACTGCTGTTCTCCTCAGGGACCAGAGGAATGCCCAATTCCCGAATCCTTTCATCGGTTAATGTCACGTAGATAATTCCTCGACCATGGTGCAGCATGTGATTAATGATCTCGGTTGTGACCTTTTCCGCGGGGACACAAAAGAAACCGTCGCTGTCGGACCCCTCCTCGTTGACGAGGATGACCATCCGACCTACGCGGAGCTCCTTAATACCTTCCTCAATGGTTGCTAGCGGCATAGTCTAGTACCGGGAGTCCGAAATGGCTGAAGGTGAAACTAATTCTGCGCCCTGACGAGCTTTTGTACGTATTTTCCGATGAGATCAGTTTCAATATTAACTTTATCACCAACCCTACGGGCGCGCAAATTAGTATGCTCCAAGGTGAATGGAATAATCGCAACTGAGAAGCGTCGACGACTACACTCGTTTATGGTCAAGCTGATACCATCCACAGCAACCGACCCCTTCGATACCAGGAAGGCTCCCAGCTGCACAGGGATACGAAACGTAAAGAAGGTAAATTCACCTTGTGTTTCTATGGACTCGATAACTGCTACCCCATCTACGTGCCCTGTAACCAAATGCCCCCCTAACCCGTCTTGAAGTCGCAACGATCGTTCGAGATTGACCAAACTGCCGATTCCGAGTAACGCGAGACTCGTGCGATTCAGTGTTTCGGGTGAGACGTCTACCGTAAGCGTATTCTTGCCTTTTTTCATTATGGTCAAACATGCTCCATTGACAGCGATGCTGGCACCAAGTTTCATCGAGCGCATGGGAAGGCTGGTCTCAACGGCTAGAACCGCCGACCTTTTATTCAGCTGCAGCGACGCGATTTTTCCTACGTCTTGGATTAAACCCGTAAACATCGGCTTCAGAATTAGTCTTCGCGCGCGCCCTGCTGCCGGGCAAGAGGAACCTCGATTCGGTCTGTTTCAAAGATATGCGGAAACGAGCGTATCAGTCCCCGACTGTCGTACTCGCATTCTCTGGACGGTAATCGCCTGCCTAACCCGTTTGACTCCCAGAGCATCAATCATAACTCGGCCATCGCCGCCTAGAATCATCGGGGCGTAGAAAAACAAGATTTTATCCACCGCCCCCTCTCGCAAGGCCCACGCTGAAGTCGTCGCCCCGCCCTCGATCATCACGCTAAGAATCCCCTTCGCCGCGAGTCTCCGCAAGATCGCCGTCCAAGGCATTCTTCCCTGTCGCAGTTTTATGCGCCAAACCTGTGCTCCCAAGGATTCGATTGCACGGGCCTTTTGGTGCGACGACCGTTCGCTGGTGACGATAATGCTTCTTTCAGAGTCGGGTTGACGCAAAAGCTTGGCTGAAAGAGGAATACGAAGATGGGAATCCAAAATTACCCGCCAGGGATTTCGGCCATGGGGAATTCTACAAGTTAACTGTGGATCGTCGGCTATTACGGTCCTCACTCCTGTAACTACCGCGTCCACCTCATTCCGCAGCTGGTGAACCATGCGACGGGAATCTTCGCTGCTGATCCAGCGCGCGTCGCCGGTCACTGCGGCAGCAATCTTTCCGTCCAATGTGGCGGCCAGCTTGAGGGTAACGAGCGGGAGCCGCCGCGTGATATATTTGACAAACGCCTCATTGAGGGTCCGACACTCTTGTTCTAAAAGGCCGACCCGGACTTTGATCCCTGCCCGTTTGAGCTCTCGAAATCCTTTACCTCCGACCAACGGATTCGGGTCCTTCATGCCAGCAACGACTTCTTTAATTCCTGCCTGGATCAGGGCCCGTGAACAGGGCGGGGTGCGACCGTAATGGCTGCAAGGTTCCAGGTTGATGTAAAGAGTGGATCCTTTGGCTTTCGCGCCCGCGCGCTTGAGAGCAACGATCTCGGCGTGGTCTGCGCCGGCGATTCTATGAAATCCTGTGGCGATGATTTTCCCGCCTCGCACCAATACTGCGCCGACCATTGGATTCGGACTCGTTCTACCCGCAGCTTTGCGGGCAAGACGACAAGCCATGCGTAGGTAACGTTTATCTAAATCCGTCCAGGTCCGGTCGGACAAATTAACTATTCCCTCCTTGGCCGAGCCGAGTTGGGCGCCGGCACACTTTTTCGCTCTTTGATGAGTTCCTCTAACTCAACCATGAATTCATTGATATCTTTGAAGGAGCGGTAAACCGAGGCAAAACGAACATACGCTACCTGATCGGTGTCGTGAAGCTCCCGCATAAGGGTTTCGCCGATTGCGGAACTAGGAGTTTCCTTTTCTCCCCGCTCTTGCAGATTTCGTTCGATACGGTCGGCAATCGCCTCGATGGTGTTGATGCTCACGGGACGCTTTTCGCATGCTCGCTTCAGGCCGTTGACAATCTTGATCCGATCGTAGCTTTCTCGTCGACCGTCTTTCTTAACCACCAGCGGCATCATTTCCTCCACCCGCTCATAAGTGGTAAAACGCCGGTTACAATCGGAGCACTCTCGCCGGCGCCTGATCATATTGCTATCTTTGCTCAGGCGCGAATCAATAACACGATTGTCCGTCTCATGGCAGAAGGGACACTTCATAGGGGATACCTAAGCTATGGATTCATCATTGGCCAGAAATTAGGAAAAGCCGTGGGCAGTCGTTATTATGCCAATCTTCGATGGAATCCAGCCACTGACCCCGCTGGCCTAACGTCCAGAAAGTCGCTCCGGATAGACCGGAAATTTTCGACAAAGCTCGCCGACTTTACCGGCAACGGTTTGAAGCGCCTGTTCATCAGCGACGTGATTGAGAGCACGGACGATGAAATCGCCGATTTGCCCCATCTCTTTCTCTTTCATGCCCCGCGTCGTCACCGCCGGGGTTCCGAGTCGAATGCCGCTGGTTACGAAAGGAGAGCGTGTGTCGAATGGGACTGCGTTTTTATTGACCGTGATACGCGCCTTATCGAGCGCCTCTTGTGCAACTTTCCCGGTCAATTCCGATTTGCGCAGATCAACCAACATCAAGTGATTGTCCGTCCCGCCGGAGGTCAAGCGGAACCCTTGGGACATCAGAGCCTGCGCCAGCGCCTGGGCATTCTTAACGATCTGCTGTTGATAGCTTTTGAAGTCGGGGCTCAACGCTTCCTTTAAAGCCACGGCTTTCGCGGCGATAACGTGCATCAGCGGTCCGCCCTGCATGCCCGGAAAGACCTTGCTATCGATGGTCTTGGCATGCTCTGCCCGACACAGGACCATGCCGCCACGAGGACCTCTCAGCGTCTTGTGCGTCGTTGTAGTGACAAAGTCGGCGTGGGGCACCGGACTCGGATGCAAGCCTGCGGCAACTAAACCCGCAATATGAGCCATGTCCACCATAAGCATAGCGCCGATAGCGTCCGCTATTTTACGAAATCTTGCGTAGTCGATTATGCGCGGATAGGCGCTGGCGCCGGCCACAATCAACTTCGGTCTGTGCTCCTTTGCCAGCCGCTCGAGTTCGTCGTAGTCGATAGTCTCAGTCTGCTCGGATACACCGTACGGGATGACACGATAAAGCATCCCGGAAAAATTCACCGGACTACCCATGGATAGATGACCGCCATGGGCCAGGTTCATGCCTAGATAACTATCCCCAGGTTTGAGCACAGCGAGATAGACGGTCATGTTCGCCTGCGTTCCGGAATGGGGTTGAACATTAGCGTGGTCAGCGCCGAATAGTTCCTTGGCGCGCGCGATCGCCAACGATTCGACTTCGTCGACGAACTGACAGCCGCCGTAATACCGTTTTCCCGGATACCCTTCGGCATATTTGTTCGTCATGACGCAGCCTTGAGCTTCTAACACAGCTTCACTGACAACGTTTTCCGAAGCAATCAACTCAAGGTTTTGCTCAAGCCTGTCGGTTTCCTTTTGAATGGCCGAAAAAACTTCGGAATCGATTTGTTCCAGAAAGGACATGTAAATTTTCCTTCGCGTGGTTATTTTTTGGTCTGAACGTTATTGATTCGGATACCGAGATCCTGCTCAATCTGGGTAATCTTTTCGACACGCCGTTGATGCCTTCCACCGGCGAAGGGGGTTTCGAGCCACGTTTGTACTATCTCTTGTGCTACTAGTTTATTCGTCTTCGCCCCGCTTAGAACGAGGATATTGGCATCATTGTGTTCCCGGCTCGTTCTCGCGCCGTCGAGATCCACCACCAAGGCGGCACGAACCCCGGGAAACTTATTGGCAGCAATAGACATCCCGATGCCGCTCGTACAGATTAGGATTCCCCGCTCGGCCTCGCCCCGGGCTACGCGCAGAGAGACCGCGCGGCCAAAATCTGGATAGTCGACGGATTCACGCCCTTGAGTTCCAAAATCCCTCACCTCCACACCTCTGGAACAAAGGAGGCCGACCAAGTAGTCCTTGAGTTCTACTCCGCCATGGTCACTACCAATCGCGATCATAATTGGGCGCGCTCGATTAGAGTCGCCTTGATCTTACTCGAGTGATTTGTAAATAGAAAAATCGCAGGAGTAGTCAACATCACGGCCCCCGCGATCTCCAGTTAGAATTCCGGTGATTAATTTTGAGCCGTCACCGCGCCATTTGAGTTCTTCGCCAACTTGGAGAAATTAACGGTGGCTCTCAATGTAGGTGATTACGTCCTGGACTGTTTTGATTTTTTCGGCGTCCTCGTCGGATATCTCCATTTCGTACTCCTCCTCCAGCGCCATCACCAACTCCACGATATCCAGAGAATCCGCTCCAAGGTCTTCGATAAAGGACGCTTCAGGAGTTACTTCCTCCTCACTCACCCCAAGCTGCTCACAGACGATTTCCTTCACCCTGGTCTGAACAGATGCTGCCATCTTTAGCTCACCTCCTGCCTACGTTTTCCTCACATGTAAAGTCCGCCATTAACACTAAGCACTTGTCCGGTAATGTATCCAGCGCCAGGCCCGGCGAGAAAAGCTACCAACTCGGCGACTTCGTCGCCGGTGCCAAAACGCCCAAGAGGTATAGAGCGGAGAAACTCCTCTTGCATCTTGGCGGATAATTGCCCAGTCATTTGGGTTTCAATGAAACCCGGGGCAACCGCGTTTACGGTAATGCCCCTCGAGGCGACTTCCCTTGCCATAGCTTTGGTGAATCCAATAATGCCTGCTTTGGTGGAGGCATACAGTGACTGACCCGCATTGCCCATCTGCCCTACCACCGATGACAGATTGATGATCCTACCATATCGTTGGCGGATCATCGCTCGGGACACGGACTTAGTGCAAAAGACCGTGCCCTTGAGGTTGGTTCCGACAACCTGCTCCCAGTCCTCTGACCTCATCCGAATCAAGAGATTGTCAGAGGTTACCCCGGCATTGTTGACCAGAATATCAATTTTTTTGTGATGGTCAACGATTTTCTTGATGGTTTCTTCTATCTGCTTTTCGTTTGAGACATCAAACTGACCGACTTCGCCATGTCCACCCCGGTTTTCGAGTTCTTGCAAGGTTTCAGTGGCTGCCCTGTGATTGTCCCGATAGTTAATAATCACATGCGCCCCTAGGCGACCCAGGGCTAATACAATGGCCCTACCGATGCCCCGGCTCCCGCCGGTGACTAGACCGATTTGACCTTCCAGACTCATGCAAGCTCTTTGGGGAGTTTGCCGAGATCTTGCGGGGCCTCAAAATTATCGGCTCGTAGCGAAGCACTGATACGGTTGATCAAGCCCTTGAGCACCTGCCCTGGCCCGATTTCCCAAACCCGAACGCAACCAAGACTTTCAAGCCTGCGAATCGATTCTTCCCACCGTACGGGCTGCACGGCTTGTTCTATCAATAAAGACTTCACGCGGCTGGCGTCCAAATTCAGATCCCCCTCGACGTTCGTTACTACACCAATCGAAAAAGGGTGGACGGCCACATCGTCCAAGACCTTTTTTAATCCTTCCGCAGCCGGACGCATAAGCGGGCAATGAAAGGGAGCACTTACGGGCAGATCTATGACCCTTCTTGCGCCGCGCTCCTTGGCGATTGACATAGCGCGAGTAACCGCGGCTTTAGAGCCGGCAATGACAATTTGACCGCCCCCGTTGTAATTGGCCGGCGCCACAACCTCCCCATTATTCACTGCTTCGCAAACAGATCGAACAACTTCCATCTCCAATCCCAAAATCACCGCCATACTGCCTACACCGGGAGGCACGGCCTGTTGCATGAGTCTGCCCCGTTCGCGCACGATTCTTACCGCGTCCTGGAAGGTCAGTGCCCCGGCGCAAACCAGCGCGGTGTATTCTCCGAGACTATGACCAGCAACAAAGTCGGGCCTTAGTGCACTTTCCGATTCTAAAACACGCAGAGCAGCAACTGAGACTGTCAAGATAGCTGGTTGGGTATTCTCAGTGAGCTTGAGATCGGAACCGGGGCCACTAAAACAAAGTTGACTTAGCGGAAACCCAAGGATCTCATCCGCTTCCGAAAACACCCGCCTGGCCGCCGTAAATTGCGCGTGAAGCTCCTTTCCCATTCCAACATATTGAGAACCTTGTCCCGGAAAGACGAAGGCAACTTTAGCGCTTGGCTTCACCTTGCCGTTCCTCTGTTTCACCCTCGGTGCTTGGTTTATCGCCTAGTGAGTCGATCTTCGACTTGATTCGCTGCCAAATTTTTCTTGGCAAGCCATCCTTCTTATCACTACCGTCCGCATCGCCGAGCACCCGGCTGATCTGCCCATTGATATCCTGTTGAACTGCCTCTTTGGCCGCACGTATAGCATTTTTGATAGCCCGCGGACTCGATCCCCCATGAGCGACAATCCCGACCCCATCCAGGCCAAGCAAGGGAGCGCCCCCATATTCAGCGTAGTCGAGACGCCGATAGGCTTCTCGGAGAGAGCTACGACTCATTAGATATCCCAGCCGACTGGAAAAATTCCTCTGAAAGGCTTCCCTCAATACGTCCCCCGCGAAACTCGCAACCCCTTCCATGGTTTTAAGGGCTATATTACCGGTGAATCCATCGCAGACGACCACATCGACTTTACCGTTGAACACATCCCGTCCTTCTACATAGCCAATGTAATTCAACGAAGTCGCTGAAAGCTCTGCGCTGGCCGCCCTAGTTAGATCGTTTCCCTTTCCTTCCTCCTCGCCGTTACTCAAGACCCCGATGCGCGGACTGGCGGTGCCCTGGACTTTCTCAGCGTAGATCCCGCCCATAAAGGCGAACTGAACCAGATGATGGGGCTTGCAGTCAACATTAGCGCCGGCGTCGATAATGACCGTCCCCTTCGACAGGCCCGGCACAACGATCAGAATCGCGGGTCGGGCCACCTGCGGCAACCTGCCCATAACAAACATTCCCGTCGCCATCATGGCCCCAGAATTCCCCGCGCTCACCACGGCCTGAACTTCTCCGCGTTTCATCATCTCAAAGGCGATCTTCATGGACGAGTCCCTTTTTTTGAGCGCAGAGCTCGGAGATTCATCCATAGCGATCATTTGAGAAGCATGGACCAGTTGAACCGAGGACGATTTCGTAGGATGACGCACCAATTCACGCTCCAGGACATCCTTCTGACCCACCAAGACAAGATCCACGCCGAACTCTTGGGCAGCCCATAACGCACCCTCTACCACTACCGCGGGAGCATGGTCTCCCCCCATGGCATCGACGGCGATTTTTAGCATACAAAATAGGAAGGCAGATTAACTTTCGTCGGTCTTTATCACGATTCGACCCCGGTAGAAACCGCAGCTGGAGCAGGCGCGGTGCGGCAAAACGGTCTCCCCGCACTTGGGACAAGCGCTCCACTGTGGAACGGTCAGCGCATCGTGCGACCGCCTTTGGTTTTTCACTCTTTTTGAAGTTCTTCTCTTTGGTACTGGCATTTTCTTAGTCCTATCTTTCCCCGTCGCTCAGCGACAGATAAAATGCAACAAATGTCGACGTGAACTAACGACCGACTTTGAGCGTTCGAAAAATCGCCATCCGTGGATCGGTTGCGGAGCTATTACAAGCACAAGTCTCATGGTTGAGGTCGACGCCACAGTTACCGCAAAGCCCACGGCAGTTTTCATGACACAGCGGCCGGGTCGGGAGAGCCAACATGACCTGTTCTTTTATAAGAGGCGCGAGGTCAATTTCCTCTGTGGAATAATAACTCAACCCCAGATCCTCCCTGCTCAGCTCTTCAATTTTCCGCCCTGATTTAGACGGATCTGGGCTGAGCACAAAATCAAACTCCTTGTTCAAGGGGAAGGAGTAGCTCCTCAAACAACGGCTACAATTCCCTTCAAGCGTCCCGCCGAATGAACCTTTGAAGAAAATCTCTTGACCGGATCGATAATAGACTAAATCTACTTCCAGCAAGGGAGGAAAGCTAAAATCCCGGAACTGGCTATTTTTGTAGAGATCGTTTAGTCCATCAATTCGTTCGGAAAACCCAATCTCTCTGGCGGATTCGGTAATGTCGTCGACGGGAATTTTCATCGGCGGACAAACAAGCCTGGTCCGTAGAATATAGTCAATCGAGCTTTATTGTCAAGTTAACATCAGTCAATGGACTCAAAAAAGCACGTGATTTATTAACCACTTCCAAAGTTCTAGCAAGGCTAAGCCGCCTACCCGATGGCACTCGTGCACAAGCCGGGCATCGCCCTGTTTTGAGGCCGGGCCGCGCAAGGTAATTCTCTTGAGTATTGACCGGCTTTTTGTTAACCAATTTCAGTTCACGTCGTCATGAATTTTCCCATCACATTACAGAAGCGATGGCACGGCAGGCGCTATAATTCTTATAACCGCTTACTCAAAGACACTTTCGATGCGCGGGTCTACAAAATCGGTCTGAGGCTGGATTTCACCTGTCCGAATCGGGATGGAACGGTCGCCGTGGGAGGATGCATTTACTGCAACAATTCTAGTCATACCCCGCAGGACTATCAGCCTCGCACTTCGGTAACAGAACAACTTGAGCGCGGGGCGGCGGCGATTCAACGACGTCATCGAGCCGACAAATTCATCGCCTATTTTCAGAGTTACACAAATACTTACGGTTCGGTCTCTAAGCTCGAAAAGCTGTATCGCGAAGCCCTCGACTTCCGCGGAGTCGTCGGTCTCTCCGTCGCTACCCGGCCCGATTGCCTACCAGAGGATACCCTCGAGCTCCTGACGGATTTCTCCCAGCACACTTATCTTTGGTTGGAGCTTGGACTTGAGTCGATGCAAGACCGGACACTTCGATGGGTGAACCGCGGCCATGGGCTAAAGGAGTTCGTTGAAACCGTCCGGCGCTGCAAGAAACGCGGACTGCGGGTTTGTACCCATTTGATACTGGGGTTCCCTGGAGAAAGCTGTGCCGAAATTCTTGCAACAACGTCTTTGTTGAATCGGCTGGAGATCGATGGTCTTAAACTGCACAATCTCCACGTGATCAAGAACACCGTCCTGGAAAAACTTTATGCCGCTGGTGGCTTCACCCTCTTCAGCCAAAAGGAATATGTGACACTCGTCGTTGATTTCCTCGAGCGTTTAGCGCCGGAAATTGTTGTGCATCGTTTGACAGGCGAAACTTATCGGGCGATTACCGTCGCTCCGGAATGGTCAATCAATAAGATCGGGGTGCACAATGCGATCTACAAAGAACTAGAGGAAAGAGACAGTTGGCAGGGCAGATTTTATCCAAACGAAACTGAAGGTCCGAGCCCCAACACACCCGTGGCCCGGGAGGAGCACTGATTTGAACGGTCATATTGGTCTGATCCATTCGATTTTACCCGCGACGGCAGACATTCAAGTTACGGTTCCCGACAACCACCCATCGACCAGCAATCTGGGGTCGGAGCGAGGCGGCTCAGGCACTATCGTCGATCCGGATGGCTATATCTTAACTGTCCACTATGTAACCGTAGGGGCAGCGTCCATCACCGTAACCTTACCGGACGGTGAGCAGCACCCCGGAGCGTTGGCTGCCCAGGACCAGGAAACCGGCCTTGCGCTGGTCAAAATTCCCGCGCGAGGACTGCCTTTTCTTAAGCCTGCGGCATCGGATTCAGTCGCATTGGGCCAGCCCGCGGTCATCATCGCTAGTAGCGGCCAGGCCGCTCGCCGCGTTAGCGGCGGCTATGTGAGCTCTATGGATTGCTACGACGGCCATTGGGAATACATGCTGGAAAAGACCATTCGTCTTACGGCACCTAATCCAGGCTTTGGCGGTGGCACGATGGCCAACTTTAAAGGTGAAATCATCGGCGTCGTCTCGCTGAATCTAACTGAGATCGGTAAGTTCTCTCTGGCAATCCCCATCGATTATTTTCTGCAGCACGCCCAGGAACTGAAGCAGTACGGACAAGTCCGCAGCCGCCCCCGGCGGCCCTGGCTAGGATTTTATCCGCAACCTATGGCGGGGCACATCGTCGTAGGAGGAATAGTGGCCGGCGGGCCAGCCGAAAGACACGGTCTCAAGGAAGGCGATATTATTATCGGTGTGGAAAAAACAGAGATCCGCTCCCGACCTGAGCTTTACCAAGAGATGTGGAAAAAGCGCCCGGGAGAGCGAATCTCGTTTCGGATATTAAGAGACGAGCAGTCGTTTGATCTCGAGATAGTCGCGGGTGACCGATCGGATCGCTATCGCTCCTAATCGTCCCCGCCGACTTTTTGTATTTGACCCTTGCCGATCACCTTCACCGAATTGGCCGGCGTGTAAGCGTCGGGTTCATAGTTAATTAGGGCTTTGTCCGTCTCCTGTAACTGCCCTAACTTAACTTTGCCGCCATCTTTTTCAATATTAGTCTTGTCATCAACGCCCACAACTTCTTCCCTGACTTTCCCTTTTCGTTCAAGTTGAAAGGTGATCGTCCGTTGTCCGACGCTGCTGATCACACCTTCCACCTCCACGGCTTTCGTTTTGGCCGCTTTTGTCTCCGTTTTGCTGGACTCCTGTTGGGTCGGCGCTTTGGCCCCTTCCTGTATAGCTGGCGCCGGTTGCTGCGCCACCGCAGGCGCCGCCGGCTTTGGCTGCTCCTGGACCGCGGTGCAAGCCACCAGCCAAACCGTCAATAGCAACGCGGCAATAGACCCGATCACGTAATTGGCTGAACCCTTCATTCCTTGTCCTCCTTCTTTTCTTGACAAAATAGGCGTTCGATTTGTGCTGGTTAAGTCAAGAAATCGTTACGTAAACGGGAAAATCTTAAACATAGATCGCTTTAACTTGTCAAGGCAGAATGGCTTCCGACATGGATTGAGTAAGTGGCAAAAAAGAATTAGGAGTATTGTGGATGACGCAACTCGGCGCAAGCCTTAAAATCTTCACATCCCATCGTGTCATCTACGGAGACACCGACCAGATGGGCGTGGTCTATTACGCAAATTATCTT
>Ga0209814_10000414_pt1 | contig 13928 bp, 13 predicted proteins | sample SoiMetdeltSBSDD1_FD_187597 | JGI IMG/M metagenome (GOLD analysis project Ga0209814, IMG submission 187597) | Bulk soil microbial communities from a Populus tree surrounding site in Tennessee, USA - Soil MetaG P. deltoides SBSDD1 (SPAdes) (version 2) | ecosystem: Environmental > Terrestrial >... | reverse complement strand
CGGGAAAACGCCCAAGATAGCGCCGACGAGCGCGGGGAGCACCTGCGCGGCCGCCAGTGCCGCACTCACTTCACGAGGAGTTGCGCCGAGGGCGCGCGCCAGCGCCGACGAATGCCGGTTGTCGAGCACCGTCGCCCAGGTGATGAAGATGGCGTTGACCGCCGCCAGGGAGAGCAGCGTGACCATCACGACGAGGAGCACCTGGCGCAGCAGTTCCACCTGAGCATGGTCATATCCGGCAGGGGGTGGCTGGGTGGTGAGGAAGGCGTTGAGTACCAGTGCGACGAAGATCCCGCTGACCGTGATCGCGATACTGACCACACCCAGCACGACCCGGCGCGGCCGCCGGGCGGCGACCCGCAAGGCGAGAAGCAGCGGGACGGGCAGTCGCGCCGAGATCGCGATCAGCCAACCGGTGCGGCGGGGTGGGCGTGCCGAGTCGGCCAGCGCGTTGACGGTGCTGGAGCGCGCGGCGCGCACGGCCGGGACAACGGTCGCAACTGCCGCGACTCCGAGGGCCACGGCGGTCACCAAACCGACCGTGGACATGGTCATCGACGGCGTGCCCGCGCTGCCCATGAGGCCGGCACCGGACTCGGTAAGCAACGGAGCGGTCAGCGATCCGACCGCCAACCCGGCCGCGGCCGCGACGATGGCCACGAGGACATACTCCGCGAGCAGCACGGCAGCGACCAGGCTCGGTGTGCCGCCGACTGCCTTAAGGAGTCCGACGCGCCTCGTCTGATCGGCCATCCGGCCACCGACCAGCACCGAAAGACTGGCCACGGCGAGCAGACCAAGCAGCCAGGCTCCAATCAGCAGAAGGATCTGGGTGTCTCTGGCCAGGTGGGTGGCCTCTTCGAGGATTTCCTCCCAGGACTCCAGGCCTGGAGCGTCCAGGCTCGCCGCCTGGTTTGCGTCGACGAACGCCCGGGCTTCGGCTGGCTCGGCCAGCTTCAGGTTCATCACGTAGGATCGGGAGTCCGGATCTGGGGTGAGGCTCCGCACATCCGCCTGGGTGAGCCAGACCAGGCCGGGATTGAGCAACAACCCCGGAGGCAATTCGGCGCCGGCCAGATCGTCGGGAGTGGCGCCGCTCATGCAACCAACGGGGACAATGCAGGACGCCTCCGGATAGGACGGCATGGCGGCGGTGACCGCGACGCCGACGACCTCGAACGACCGGCCGTCCAGGGTGACCGGATCACCCACGCGCACATCGAGCACGTTGGCGAAGGCGGCCTCGACCACCACGCCGCCGTCGCTGACCCAGCTGCCCTGTACCAGCTCGGGCTGGTCGACCGACGCGGGCGCGGCGTCGCGGCCCACGGCCTGCACATCTGACGTTCGACCGGATGCCTGAAGTTCAGCCGGGGTGACCGGGTACGGTCCGCTGTGGTCGATGACGCCGGGAGCGCCGGCCAGTTCCTCGAGGCCGGAAAGCCCGGCGGGCTGGCTGACGCTGGCGACCACGTCGGGTCCGTTGGTCGCCTCCCGGGTGCTCTGGTACGGGTCGCTGGCCGCGTCGCGCAGGACAAGCCCGAGCGTCAACGTCGTGGTGGCCGCCATGATGGCGAGCAGCAGGAGCGCGGCCTCGATGCGGCGCCGCCGAAGGTCACGCACGGCGAGGCGGCCCACGAGCAGGATCCGGCCCATCGCCCTCAGTCCTCGAGCCCGACGAGGGCGCCGAGCCGCCCGGTGGTGCCACCGGACAACCGGGTCTCGTCGACGAACGCGCCATCGCGCATCGAGATCAGCCGGTCTGCGGTGGCCGCGATCCGCGCGTCGTGGGTGACGATGACCAGCGTCTGTCCTGCGTCATGCAGGCTCTCGAAGAGGCGGAGGACGTCCAGGGTGGCGGCGCTGTCCAGGTTGCCGGTGGGCTCGTCGGCGAGGACGACGACCGGCTCGTTGCTCAACGCCCGGGCGATCGCGACCCGCTGCCGCTGGCCGCCCGACAGGGCCGAGGGAAGGAAGCCCGCCCGGTCGGCGAGCCCGACCCGCCCCAGCAGGCCTTCTGCCCGCCGCCGTGCCACCCGCGTCGAGCTGCCCGCGAGCAGTGCCGACAGCTCGACGTTCTCCACGGCGGTGAGCTCTTCCATCAGGTGGAAGGCCTGGAAGACGAAGCCGACATCGGTGCGTCGCATCCGGGCCAGGGCCTTCTCGCCGATGTCGTCGATGCGACGGCCGTTCAGTGACACCTCCCCGCCCGACGGCCGGTCCAGCCCGCCGAGCAGGTGCAGCAGCGTCGACTTCCCGCAGCCGCTGGGCCCCATCACTGCCACCGTCTCTCCTGGGGCGACATCGAGGTCGACGCCGTCGACGGCGCGCACAAGTCCTTCACCCCTGCCGTAGTGCTTGCGCAACCCGCGGGAGCGCACCACGGATGCGCTGGCGGTGTCGCTCACGATCCACTCCTTCGGACGGTCCAGCTCTGTTCGCATGCCTCCAGCCAGCGCAGGTCCGCCTGCAGCCGGAGCACGACGCCCTCCAGCAGCAGCGCCGCGTCTGAGTGGTCGGGCTCGGCCATGGCGGCGCGCTGGGCGTCGCGCAGCCGGCGCAGCAGCTCGCGGCGCTGGGTGTCGACGATCGTGAGCGGGTCGCCCAGCCCGGCCGACGCGGCCGCGATCAGCTTGAGATGGAACTCCGCCAGGTCGGGTCTTGGCCAGCTCACCTCGGCGATCCACTCGGCGACTCGCTGTTGGCCGTTGGGGGTGAGCGCGTACACCTTGCGATCCGACCGGTCGGCGCCACCGGCAGACCGCTCGACCGCCACCAGGCCGGCCTTTTCCAGCCGGGTCAGCGTGACGTAGACCTGCCCAGGGTTCATCGCGTCACCGAGAGGGCCGAGCGCGTCGCGCAGCCGCGCGCGCAGCTGGTAGCCGTACGACGGCTCCTTCGCCAGCATCGCCAGCACCACTTCCTGCTGCATTGGGCCAGGTTCCCGGCATTCCTCTGCGCCGGTGACCTGGACGACGCTCCCCTTTTGCTGGGATGTCAGGAGTTCACGGAGCTCAGCCTGACAGGGCCCTCGTACACTTCCATGGGAGTTGGCAACCGCCCGTGTGCGACCGAGGGCTGATATGGGATGGGTGACTGTCACCCATCGACCAAAGGACTGGTGACCATCATGGCGTTCCAGGGTGCGATCTTCGACGTGGACGGCGTCTTGGTGGACTCCCCACACGAGCTGGCCTGGCGTGAGGCGTTCAGGGCACTGATGGACGGCGAGTGGCGCGACATCCGCGACCAAACGAGCTGGACCGCCGAGCGCTTCACCCCCGCGGTGTATCAGCAGGTCATCGCCGGCATGCCCCGGATGGCCGGCGCCCGTGCGGCGATGGAGTACTTCGGCGTGCCCGACATCGACGCCCGTATCGAGCAGTACGCGGCCGGCAAGCAGCAGTACGTGATCAAGCTCATCGAGCAAGGCCGGTTCATGGCGTTCCCCGACGCGCTGCGGTTCATCTTGGCCGTAAAGCACATGGGGATCCGGGTGGCGGCGGCGTCGTCGTCCAAGAACGCCAAGCTGTTCCTCGAGCGGATCCGCCTGGACGCCTTCGCTGCCGAGCAGCGGCTGGACTATGACTTCATCCACCCTGGGATGACCCTCGAGGAGCTGTTCGACGCCGACATCTCCGGCCGGGACTTCCCGAAGGGCAAGCCCGACCCGACGATCTTCCTGACCGCGGCCGAGGAGCTCGGCGTCCCCCCGAGCGACTGCTTCGTTACCGAGGACGCGTCCAGCGGGATCCAGGCGGCCAAGGCGGCCGGGATGGTCGCGCTCGGCGTGGCCCGGCTGGACGACCGGGACCTGTTGCTTGAAGCGGGCGCCGATCTGTTGGTGACGACACTTGATGACGTCTCGGTGCTGGCCCTGGCTGAGGGCCGCCTGGAGGAGCGGCAGGCGGCCGGGGAGATCCGGCGGCGGCTCACCGAGCGGCCGCCGAGCGTCTGGATGCTGGCCTACGACGGCTTCGACCCCGCCCGCCAGGGGCTTCGTGAGGCGTTGTGCGCGCTCGGAAACGGCTACTTCGTCACCCGCGGCGCCCTGCCCGAGGCCGAGGCTGACCGGGTCAATTACCCTGGCACCTACATCGCCGGGCTCTACAACCGGCTGGTCACCGAGATCGCCGGGCGCACGGTCGTGAACGAGGACCTGGTCAACGTCCCCAACTGGCTGCCGCTGGCCTTCCGGGTCGCCGACGGAGCGTGGTTCGACGTTCAGCAGGCCGACGTCCTCGACCACCGCTTCGAGCTGGACCTGCGCCATGGGACGCTGATCCGGCGGCTGAAGTGGCAGGACGCCCAGGGTCGGCGCACCAGTGTGGTCCAGCGTCGGTTTGTGAGCATGAAGGACGAGCATCTCGCCGGCTTGGAGACCACCTTTACCGCCGAGAACTGGTCGGGGACCCTGGAGGTGCGCTCCGGACTGGACGGCCGGGTGGTCAACGCGGGGGTCAAACGCTACCGCGACCTGAACGACCGGCATCTAGCCGTCTTGGGCCAGGCCGAGGTCAACAAGGAGACGGTCGACCTCCAGGTCGAGACGAACCAGTCGCACGTCCGTGTCGCCGTCGCCGCTCGCACCAGGCTCAGACGCGACGGGGAGACGGCGGAGGCCGACCGGCGCCTGGTCGAGGAGCCCGGGTTCGTGGCCCACGAGCTCACCTTCGAACTGGTGGAGGGACGACCGGCGACCGTGGAGAAGATCGTCGCTCTCTACACCTCCCGCGACCGGGCGGTCTCCGAGAGCCGCGCCGACGCACGGCTGACGGTGGCGGGCGCCCAGGACTACCAGGAGTTGTTCGCCCGGCACGAAAGGATCTGGAACAGCCTGTGGAACCGCTTCGACATCCAGCTCGACAGCGCCAACGAGTGGACCGAGACCGTCCTGCACCTGCACATCTTCCACCTGCTGCAGACCGTCTCGCCGCATACGGTCCACCTGGATGTCGGTGTTCCGGCGCGTGGCTGGCACGGGGAGGCCTACCGGGGCCACATCTTCTGGGATGAGATGTTCATGTTCCCGTTCTTCAACTTCCAGCGGCCGACCCTGGCCAGCGCGCTACTCGACTACCGGCACGCCCGCCTCAACGCGGCCCGCTCGGCGGCGCGGCTGAACGGCTACCAGGGCGCCATGTTCCCGTGGCAGAGCGGCTCCAACGGCCAAGAGGAGACCCAGGAACTCCACCTCAACCCGAAATCAGGGCGCTGGCTGCCCGACCACTCCCACCGCCAGCGCCACGTCAACATCGCCATCGCCTACAACGTCTGGCAGCACTACATGGTCACCGGGAATACTGCGTTCCTGCGCTTTGTCGGCGCCGAGCTACTGGTCGAGATCGCACGCTTCTGGGCCAGCATCGCCACCTACGACGGCGAGCAGGACCGCTACGAGATCCACGGCGTCATGGGCCCCGACGAGTACCACGAGGGCTACCCCGACTCCGACGAGCAGGGCCTGCGCAACAACACCTATACCAACGTCATGGTGGTCTGGGTGCTGCAGCGAGCCCTGGAGGCGCTGGAGCTTCTACCGCCGCATTACCGTCAGGAGCTGGCCGAGGAACTCACGATCCGCGACGACGAGCTGGACCGGTGGCGCGACATCACCCGCAAGATGAAGGTCGTCTTCCACGCCGACGGCGTGCTGACCCAGTTCGAGGGCTACGAGCAGCTGCTCGAGTTCGACTGGGAGGGCTACCGGGAGAGGTACGGAGACATCCAGCGGCTGGACCGGGTGCTGGAGGCAGAAGGTGACCGCACCGACCGCTACAAGCTGGCCAAGCAGGCCGACGTGCTGATGCTGCTGTTCCTGCTCTCCCGGGACGAGCTGCGCGAGCTGCTGGCCGAGCTCGGCTACCAGGTGTCCGCCGACCAGCTTGCCCGGACCGTCACCTACTACCTGGAGCGGACCTCCCACGGGTCGACCCTGAGCGGGGTGGTGAGCGCCTGGGTCCTGGCCCGCTATGAGCCCGAGCAGGCATGGCAGTTCCTGCTGCGAGCGCTGGAGAGCGACATCGCCGACGTCCAGGGCGGCACCACTGCCGAGGGCATCCATCTGGGTGCGATGGCCGGCACGGTCGACATCGTGCTGCGCTGCCTGACCGGGATGCGAGCCCGCGGGCCGGTGCTCCGGTTCGAGCCGGCGCTGCCGCCGCAGGTCAAGCAGCTCAAGTTCAGCGTCCACTACCGGGGACACCGAATCGATGTCGAGTTGGCCGAGGCCCTCGTGCGGCTCAGCTCACGCCCTGGCGGGGCCCAGCCGATCCAGGTCCTCGTCCACGACCAGACGATCGAGCTCGCCCCCGGCCAGGAGCGCGAGGTCGCGCTGGAGTGCGAGCCATGAGCGCCGAGTTCTGGCTTTGAACGAGTCAGGGCCGTACCTCTTTGGCAGGCTGTGCGTGTGAGAGCCTACGGGCGGTACTGCCCCATCGCCCGGTCGTCAGAGCTCCTGTCCAAGCGCTGACCATGATCATCCTTCGCAACATCCTCGTCGGCTGCCAGCTCTCCAAGCGGCTGCGGGAGCTGGAACGCGCTGGGATCATCGAGGTCCGTCCCAAGCCCGATGGCCACGGCTTGACCTACGAGCCCACCCAGGCCGGCCGGGAGCTGTCAGAGCTGAAGCACGAACACGCCCATCCAGGGGTGGTGCTGTGGGTGTGGGCGAACTTCTTCCTGGACCGCGACCGCCTCCCTCCGGGCCGGGTCGTGGTCCGCTTCGAGTACCCCACGCTGGCGGGGTCGGCCCGCCGGGGCTGGCTGCTGACCGAACGAGGTGACGCCGAGTACTGCCTGAAGCACCCAGGCGCCGAAGAACAGCTCATCGTGGTGGTCAACGATCCGCTGGCGTTCGCCCGCTGGCACATGGGACAGATCCAGTGGCGTGACGCCCTGCGCTCCGGGGCCATCGAGGTGCAAGGACCCCCGGCGCTGGCCCGGGCGCTCCCGACCTGGAACCGGCACGGCTGGGCGGCCGAGGACCCGCGCGCCGGCTACGACGGATCGACCCAGCACCGGCCCGCCCCAACGCTGGCCGCCACCCCCACCTGAGCCACGTCCGGGCGGGACACCACCACGCCCGGCTCAGGTTCAGACGTCGCACCTCTCCTCTGTCGCCATCGGCATCACCCTCCAGGCTGGACACGAGGAGGTGCCAATTGGTGAGGATCGACGTTGCAATCCTCGAGACGCTGGCGGCGAACTTTCTCCGGCGAGCTGATCCGAGCGCGGGACGCAGGCTTTGACGCCGCCGTGCGCTTCTGTCGGGACCACGACCTGCCGGCATCGGTACGCGGCGGCGGACACGCCGTGGCCGGCCACGCCATCTGTGACGGCGGGGTCGTCACCGACCTGTCCGCCATGACCGGATCGCGGGTCGATCCCCTGGCTCGAACCATTCAGCTGCAAGGAGGTTACCTGAACGCACACCTCGATCGGGGAAGCCAGGCCTTCGGGCTGGCCACCGAGCGGGTGCGCCAGGCACACACCGGCCAGCAGTGGACCCGACTGACCGCCCTCAAGGCCAAGCACGATCCGACGAACTTCTTCCGGATGAACGCCAACATCCCGCCCGGATAGCCCCGGTCGTACGTACCAAGACCAGCCCGGGCGCGGATGCCTCCTGGCGACTCCTCCCAAGGCCCGTCGTCTCTTGAAGGCATCTCTACCAGGACGTCGGCTTGTCCGGTTGGTACAGCCAGACGTCGAAGAAATGGTCCAGGTTCATACCGCTGTCACGCTGGGCAAGGGCGATGAACTGGGCCGAGGTCACGTTGCCATAGCGGTGCTCGGCCGCCCAGTCGCGCAGGATGTGGAAGAACGCCGCGTCGCCGACCTTCTCGCGCAGGGCCTGCAGGGTCATGGCGCCCCGGTCGTAGATCGTCCCGTTGAACAAGAACTCCGGCGATCCCGGGTCGCCGGGGGGTGGCGTCCAGAAGGCCGTGTCCTGGGCCGGCGTGTTGTAGAGCGTGTTGAACCACTGATGGGCCGACTTGCGACCCTGGTGTTCGCTCCAGATCCACTCCGACCAGGTGGCGAACCCCTCGTGCAGCCAGATGTCCGGCCAGTGCCCCAGCGTGACGGAGTCGCCGTACCACATGTGAGACAGCTCATGGGCAAGGGTGGCCTCATCCGGCGGACGGTCGAACACCGGCTTGGTCTGGGTCTCCAGCGAGTAGCCGACCTCTTTGGCGTCGTCGACGATGGCGCCGACCGCATCGAATGGATAGGGCCCATAGATCGAGCTGTAGAACTCGACGATCTCCGGCAGCTTCTTCAACACCGAGGCGGTCGACACGGTCGGGTCGATGGCGATGTACACCGGCAGCCCACTCGACAACTCGTACTGGGTGACGTCGAAGCGACCCAGGGTCGCGGTGGCCAGATACGGCGCCATCGGCAGGCCCTCGCGCCACACGAAGGTCGTCTTGCCGCCGGTCGAGGTCTGGGACACGAGCACGCCGTTGGCCATCACCGTGAGCCCCTGGGGGACGGTGACCCGGAAGGTGTAGGTCGCCTTGTCCTGGGGGTTGTCGTTGACCGGGTACCACCCCGGCGACCCCTGCGGCTCCCCGACGACAAAGGCCCCGTCGTCGGTCGGGACCCAGCCCTCGATCGACTCGTCGGGGTCGGTGATCACCGCCGGCACCCCGGCGTAGACCACCACGACCGCGAACGCCTGCCCGGCCGGCAGGCCGGCCGCCGGCGTGATCACCAACTCCTGCCCGTCCCGGGTGAACGCCGCCGCCTGCCCGTTGACCAACAGCCGCGAGATCTCGAAGCCACGCAGGTCCAGATCAAACCGGGACAGGTTCTGGGTGGCGGTGGCGCGGATGGTCGCCGTCCCATCCAGGTGGTTGGTTGCAGGCTCGTAGCGGAGCCGCAGCGCGTAGTTGGTGACGTCGTAGCCGCCGTTGCCGGCCAGCGGGAAGAACGGGTCGCCGAGCCCCGGCGAACCCGGGGTAAAGCTGTCCGCCGCTCCGGCCGGGGCCGCGGCCGCCAGGAGAGCCACCGTGAGTACGACCGCACCGAGCCGACCCAGGACGCCAAAGCTGCGCATGGAGCTCACCGCTCTTTCCTCTGTATGGCTCTCTCGCCCCGGCCAGTGAATCTAGTTGACGCAGAGACCCCCATCAAGACACGGCTGGTCATTGCCCGAGCGCATCTCGGCAGCAGCCCGCATCGCCCAAACCGCCCTCCTGGTGCCGGGTCAGGTCGGGCTCGGGGTTGCCTGGAGGGCATGGGAGGATGTCGACATGAACCAGCTGCCTTCCGACCCCGCGGACAGCTACGCGCTGGGTCGCTCCGACGCCGAGACGCGACGGCTCATCCTCCAGCACCAGCTCTACGGCCCGTTCACCCGACAATTCCTGACCGCAGCGGGCATCACGGCGGCGATGAAGGTGCTCGACGTCGGCAGCGGCGCCGGTGACGTCGCCCTGCTCCTGGCCGACCTGGTCGGCCCCCAGGGCCAGGTCATCGGCGTGGACGTGAACGCCGAGATCCTCCAGCTGGCCCGTTCCAGGGTCCAGGCCGTCGGGTGGACCACCGTGACCTTCCATCCCGGCGACATCATGGAGTTGGACCTGGACCGGGACTTCGACGCGGTCGCCGGCCGCTGGGTCCTGCAGTACACGCCGGACCCGGTGGCGCTGCTGCGCCGGGCCCGGAACTGGCTCCGTCCCGGCGGGATCGTCGCCTTCCAGGAGATCGACCTCAGCAGCCCACCCCGGGGCTATCCGACCGGGCCGCTGCACGAGCAGGTGGTGCGCTGGACCACGCCGCCGCCTGGCGCCCCCGGACCCGATCCTCAGATGGGGCTGAAGCTGTTCAAGACCTTCCTGCAGGCGGGCCTTCCGGCGCCCCAGTTGCGCCGCGACCTCCCAGTTGGCGGCGGGCCCGGCTGGCCAGGCTTCGCCTATGTGGCCGACACGGTCCGCAGCCTCCTGCCGTTCTTGGAGCGGGTGGGCGCGGTAGGGCCCGACGAGGTCGACATGGACACCCTCGAGGAGCGGCTGCGTGCCGAGGTCACCGGGCAGGAGGGCATTCAGCTCCTCCCGGCCATCGTGGGGGCCTGGACTCGCACCTGACCGCTCAGCGGCACTCGGGTGAGTGCTGCCCGACCTGACAAGAGCACGACAAGGCCGTTCCGGAATGTCTGTAAGCGGACCGCAGGTCCGCCAAGGACGAGGACGGGCCGATCAATCAAGCGCGCGAAGCGCACCGCTTGACGGGCACGCGCTCACCCTGGCATCGATCGGTGTCGTGTGGCTAGCGGTGCAGCACCGTGCAGGTAACAGTGCGGGTGACGCCGTCAAGGACCTGGATGTGAGACGCCACCAAGCGGCCGAGCTCGTCCAGGCCGGATGCCTGCACTTTGGCGATAACGTCGTAGGGGCCGGCGAGGTCCTCAGCCAGTTGCACCCCATCGAGCTTGACGAGCGCCCGGGCGACATGGGCGACCTTGCCCACCTCGGTCTCGATCAGCACATAGGCGCTCAGCATTCCCCCTGCCTCCCGGACGCCCGACCGCGCCGCCTGATCGGCCCGGCGCTCCCAGCCTCAAGTGGACCCGGGCGCTGCGGGCGCATGCTACCCCGGCGTCGGCCAGCTGGCCCGTGCAAGGACAGGTGGACCTGCAGACGCCGTCGTAGACTGCATCGCCATCAGCCCCACCCATGAGCAGACAGGAATCGTCGCATGACCGATGCCTCATCCGCGCAGCAGCCCGTCACGGCCAACTTCATCAATCCCGAGGCGTTGCACCACCCGGCCGGCTACACCCATGTGGTGGAGGTGACCGCGGGTCGGCCGGTCTACATCGCCGGGCAGGTCGCCCTCGACCGCACCGGGGCGCTGGTCGGGCCGGGTGACATTGGCGCCCAGGCGCGGCAGGTGTTCGACAACCTCCAGGCCGCGCTGCAGGCCGTCGGGGCCGGGTTCGAGCAGGTGGTCAAGCTCACCTACTTCCTGGTCGACGCCACCCAGCTCCCCGTGGTTCGCGAGGTCCGCGACCAGTACGTCAACACCCAGCAGCCGCCGGCCAGCACCGCCGTGGAGGTTCGCCGCCTGGTCCGCGACGACCTGCTCATCGAGGTCGAGGCGGTCGCCGTGGTCGCGTCGCTCCAGCCATTGACCACAACGGCGTAGACGGCGGGCTCGAGAGGCGGTCGCTACCTGGACCAACGGCGGGCACAATGCCGGCATGGCCACCGGACAGGAACCGATCCGCGTCGGGGGCCAGCCTCCCTTCGCGGTCCCGCCCGAGCGTCGCGACCGGGCGCGACGGTTGCGCGGGCGGCTGGTGGCACCGGTGACTGTCTGGACCGCCGGACAGCTGCCGGGTGGGGCCGGCCTGACGGTGTCTTCGGTGCTGGTCGCCGAGGGCCAGCCGGCCCGGCTGCTCGGCCTGATCGACCCGACCTCGGCGTTCTTTGAGGCCGCGCAGGAGAGCGGCGCGTTCGTCGTCCACGTCCTGGCCGTCGGCGACCGGGCCCTGGCCGAGCGGTTCAGCGAGGTCCGCCCACCCATCCGAGGCCCGTTCGATGGGCTCGAAGTGGCCGCGTCGCCCTGGGGTCCGGTGCTGGGGGGGAGCCGCCCGCGCGCGGCCTGCCGTCTGGCCGGATCGGCCCCGGTCGGCCACACCGAGCTGGTCGAGGGCGTGATCGAGCAGCTGGAGCTTTCTGACTTGGAGGATCCGCTGGTCTACCTGCACGGCAGCTACCGGTCGGTGGGTGATCTCCCCGATCACGGTTGAAGTCCTGGCGCCCGTTCCCTGCCCGCGAGCTTCTGACCGGCGTGGTAGCGCATGGTGGCCACACCCGCTACCGTGGCCCAGCACAGGTTCACGGTTGACTTGTATCGCACGGTCGAGCTTGTCCCTTGCCGTCGGCACCACTAAGGTCCCGGCGTGATCAATACCTCCAAGACGATGGAGGGAGGGACAACACCATGACTGTTGGAACCGTGAAGTGGTTCAACGCTGAAAAGGGCTTCGGCTTCATCGCCCCCGAGTCCGGCGAGGACGTCTTCGTGCATTTCAGCGCGATCCAGTCGACCGGCTACCGCTCACTTGACGAGGGGCAGACCGTCGAGTTCGACATCACCCAGGGCCAGAAAGGCCCCCAGGCCGCCAACGTGCGACCGCTGGAGCGCCAGTAGCAGCACCAACGAGCCCGTCCGGCCATCCGCCGGGCGGGCTCCTGGACATCTCAGATGGGCCGGTTCCAGTGCCGACCGCACCCGCAGCGCCGCGGCAGCCTCCGAAGCTGTGCACCGCCCTTGGCGCCGCCGGCACGCTTGCTTCCCCATCCTGGAGGGCCTGTGCCTGCTGATCGCCTGCCGCACTCCGCCGCTTCCCGCGTCCTGCCCCTGCCGGCCACGGCCGACCCCGAGGTCCGGATCAGACCACGGCTGCGCGGGGTGTTGCACCAGTACGCCTTCTTCGTCTCCCTGGCCAGCGGCACCGTGCTCGTCCTGCTCGCCGCCACCATCAGGGCCTCGGTCGCGGTCGCGATCTACGCCGCCTCGGTATCGGCCCTGTTCGGGGTGAGCGCTCTGTACCACCGCATCACCTGGACCACCCCGGCCCGCCGCCGCATGCGCCGGCTGGACCATTCGATGATCTTCCTGCTCATCGCCGGCACCTACACCCCGGTCGGCCTGCTGGTCCTGGAGGGCACCCTGGCCACGGTCGTGCTGGCCCTCGTCTGGGGCGGAGCGGTGGCCGGGATCGTGCTCGAGCTGGCCTGGACGACGGCGCCCAGATGGCTCGGCGGGACCGTGTATCTGGCCCTTGGCTGGGTGGCGGTCGTCGCCATGCCGCAGCTGTTCGCCCGCCTCGGGGTGGCTGGCGGGCTGCTGATCGTCGCCGGCGGGTTGGTCTACTCAGCCGGGGCGGCCGTGTACGCCCTGCGCCGCCCCGACCCCGTGCCGCTCGTGTTCGGCTACCACGAGGTCTTCCACCTGCTGGTCATCGCCGGGGTCGCCGCCCACTTCCTGGCCATCAGCCTGTACGCGCTGCCGACCGGCTGAACGCACCCGGTCGATGGCTTGGTGCAGCGGAGTCGAGCCAGGATTGCCGGCCGGCACCCGAACGCAGCAGCAGGTGCGTCGGAGCCTCTGCCTCTCCAGGTCGCTGACCGGCGGTAACGCGCGTCACTGCCTGCTGGACCTGGAGGTCCAGTCAGGTGCCCGGGTGGCCGTAGCGGTCGCCCTGGCTGCCAAGCTCGCGGGCCAGCGCGAGCCACACCTGGGCCTGAGCGGCTTTGACCTCTGATCGTCGCAGGTGCTTCTCGATCTCGAGATTGGAGCCTCCTTCCGAGGCGTTGATGTCGTCGTACAGGTGCTCGGAGTCCAGCAGCGCCGCATGGCCTCGGCGCATCGCCTCCTGCCAGGTCAGCTCGTCGAAGTCCGCCATGCCATCTCCTCCGTCCAGGTGTCACCGCTGGTCGGCACGAGGGCCACCGCCCATGGGTCGCTGCAGCCTCCCGGCCATCCTTCCAGGGACTCCCGCGCCTACGGCTCGACGCGTGTCCGATCGGGAGCGGGTTCGCGGGTTGCGTATCGTACCGCCTCTTTTGGGGGTCATGGCCCATCCCTCGGCCCAGGCACGCCCCACGGCGTCCTCGCCCCTCGCCAATGTCGCGGCCGCGCTTGGGTCGCTCACGCGCATGACCTCAGCCGGGGCGCCGCCACCGATCCGCTGCTTGATCGCCTCGGCGGCAGCCCACAGCCGGACCGCCCGGTCGTGATCCCCAGCAGCGCTCTCCAGGTTCGAGAGCGGCCCAAGGGCGATGGTCGCCGAGGCCAGATCGTTTGCTTCCGGCGCCAGGCGAAGCGCCTCGCCGAAGTTCTGGCGGGCTTGTGCGAAGCGGCCCAGGAAGTGCTGCGCTTGGGCCATGCTCGTCAAGCCACTGATGAGC
>Ga0209814_10000413_pt1 | contig 13944 bp, 15 predicted proteins | sample SoiMetdeltSBSDD1_FD_187597 | JGI IMG/M metagenome (GOLD analysis project Ga0209814, IMG submission 187597) | Bulk soil microbial communities from a Populus tree surrounding site in Tennessee, USA - Soil MetaG P. deltoides SBSDD1 (SPAdes) (version 2) | ecosystem: Environmental > Terrestrial >... | reverse complement strand
CGGCGGCTCGATCGTGATCCACAAGGCATAGCTCCAACGGGAGAGGTGGGGGGTCGATGAGCGGGGCCGCGTGCCCCGCTCATCACATCTGGGGACTCCGCTGCGGCTACTGTCCTTGTAGGGCGCGACGGACGAGGCTGTTAGCCCGGTGCGAATCCGGGGTGGGTAGCGAGCGGTTGCGCCCTTTCGAGGCTTAGCGCGTCTTCAAGAACCGCGAATAGCGCCCGACCGTCTCGAACCCGAGCCGCTCGTAGAGGCGCTGCGGCCAGTCGTCGGCGTCGGCGACCAGGAAGGTGAGGACGTTGCCGGCCGCTCGCGACTCGGCGGCGGCGTGCAGGACGAGCGCTCGCGCCAGGCCTCGGCCTCGGTACGCCTCCAGCGTCATCACGTTCTCGACCTGGCCGACTCTGTCGTACGAGTAGAGCTCGGCGTGGGCGACGAGCCGGCCGTCCGCCTCCGCCGCGAACAGCTGCGTGGGAAGCGCCCGCGAGACGTCACGCCGATGCTCGATGATCTGCTGGACGAGCGTCTCGTCCTTGCCGTGCGGCTCGGCGCGGATCGCCTCGGCCCAGAGCGGTCGCATCGTAGGCTCGTCGATCTCGAGCACTTCGTGCTCGGCCGGACGGTCGGGCTCGCGGCGCAGCACCATCAGCACGAAGCGCTCCGGCTTCCAGCCGAGCCGGACGAACTGTGGCTCGAGCCGCTCCCGCTGCGCCTCGTCGCGGATGTTGACGCGCCGATGGGCGATGCCGGCGGCGCCCTGCACGCGCTCGGCCTCGGCGGCGAGCTCCTCGGCGGTCGCATCGCCGGGGTCCTCGGCGCGTAGGAAGTTGAGGTCGTGGACGCGATTCAGGCGCGAGTGCACGATGACGAGCCCGAAGGGCGTTGGCTCGAGGCGCTCCGCAGTCAGCTCGTCGAGCCGGTCCATCAACGCGAACGCGCGGGAAAACTCACTCATCGCCGAGCCGGCGTGGGTGGCCGAGCATGCCGAGCTCGGCGATGTCGCGACGGAAGAGGAGCTCAACCGTCCAGTCGGCGACGACGCGGAGTTTCCTGGAGATCAGCGGCAGCTGATAGAGGTGGTACGTCCGCGTGATCCACCAGCCGAGGAAGCCGCGGAAAGGAAGGCCCATCACCTCCGCGATTCCCTTGTGGCGGCCGAGCGTCGCGACCTGGCCGAGCATTCTGTAGCGGTAGGGCTCAGGATCACCCCACAGGTTCTTCGCCAGCCGGCGCGCTTGCCGAAGCGCGTGCTGCGAGGTCGGAGGGTCCGGCTCCCCGGGCGTCGCCTCGTTCGGCACGCGGGCGCAGTCGCCGAGTGCCCAGACGTGCGGGAGGCCCTCGACGCGGAAGGTCGAGTCGACCTTTACCCGCCCGCGCTCATCGAGCGGGAGGCCGAACTGCCCAAGGATCGGGTGCGGCCGCGCACCGGTCGTCCAGACGAGCGTGCTCGTGACGATCCGGTCGCCGTCGGAGAGGACCGCCTCGTGCGCACCGACGGACTCCAGCGTCGTGCCGACGCGGATGTCGACGCCTCGCCTCTCGAGTTGGTGTGCTGCGTACTCGCCGAGCCGCGGCGGGATCTCGGGCAGGATCCTGGGCGCGGCGTCGACGAGCACCCAATGCTGTGGGGTCGTGCGGAGCTCGTCCGGGTAGTAGCGGAGCGCGTCGCGCGCGAGGTCGGAGAGCTCGGCAAGCGCCTCGACGCCCGCGTAGCCGGCGCCCACGAAGACGAAGGTCAACTCACGGCGCCGATCGGCCTCGGTCGGCGCCACGACCGCGGCTTCGAGGCGGCGCAGGACGTGGTTGCGGAGTGCGATCGCGTCGGCGAGATCCTTGAAGCCGAATGCGTGATCGGCGAGCCCCGGGATCGGCAACACGCGTGGGATTGCCCCGAGCGCGACGACGAGGTTGCGGTAGGTGAGGTGGAGGGATCCTTCTTCCGTCTCGACGTCGACACGCCGCCGGTCGGAGTCGTGTGCGACCGCGCGGCCGAGCACGAGGTCGGCATGCGGGCACATCAGCCGCAACGGCACGACGACATGACGCGGCTCGAGCGTCCCCGACGCCGCCTCCGGCAGCATCGACGCGAAGAGCATGAAGTTCTCCCGGCTGACGATCGTCGCGCCCTGCTTCTTCAGTAGCTTCGCGACGTAGCTGCCGGCGAAGCCGCCGCCGAGGATCAGGGTGCCGCCGCGTGCCTCCGCATCCATGCCGTTTAGCATCGCAGCCGTGGCGATCCAGGTCGCCGTGATCGGAAGCGGCCGCGAGCACGAGGAGCGGGCCGAGGAGGTCGGCCGGCTGCTCGCCGCGCACGGCTGCACCGTCGTCACCGGAGGTCTCGGGGAGGTTATGGCGGCGGCTGCGCGTGGAGCCAAGAACGCCGGGGGGACGACGATCGGAATCGTGCCCGGCGAGCGCCGCGAGGATGCGAATGAGTGGATCGACCACGTTGTGGTGACAGGTATCGGGCATGCGCGGAACCTGGCGGTGGCCGCATCCGGTGATGCGGTGATCGCGGTCGGCGGGAGCTGGGGAACGCTCGCGGAGATCGGGTTTGCCTCGCGGCTGGGACGGCGCGTCGTCGTGCTCGAGCCTGGTTGGGAGATCGATGGTGTGGAACGGGCGGCGACCCCGGAGGCCGCCGTCGAGGCCGCGCTAGCCGACCTCGGATAGGCGCCGCTCGAAGAACGCGCGCTCGACCGGGTTCGTCGCCAGCGCCAAGGCGCGCCGGTAGGACGCTGCGGCCTCCTCGTTGCGCCCGCCGCGGCGGAGCAGGTCGGCGCGGGCGGCGTGCAGGAGGTAGTAGTCGTCCAGGCCCTCGATCCGGTCGATCAGGCTCAGGCCCTCGCTCGGGCCGGCTGCCATCGCGACCGCGGCGGCGCGGTTCAGCTCGACCACGGGTGACGGCGAGAGCGCGACGAGCTGGTCGTAGAGCTCGACGATGCGGGACCAGTCGGTCTCGTCGGGCCGCTCGGCGTGGGCGTGGACTGCGGCGATCTCGGCCTGGAGCCGGTACGTGCCCATGCCGTGCGCCCGCCGAAGGACCCGGTCGCCTTCGGCGATCCGGTCACGGTTCCACAGGCCGCGGTCCTGATCCTCGAGCAGGATCAGGCTTCCGTCGACGGCGATCCGCGCGAAGCGCCGAGAATCGTGGAAGAGCATCAGCGCGAGCAGGCTCAGCGCCTCGGGCTCGTCCGGCATCAAGACGGCGAGCAGCTTCGCAAGGCGGATCGCCTCCTCGCAGAGATCTCCGCGGACGAGGCGCCCGGCCGAGGTCCCGACGTAGCCCTCGTTGAAGACGAGGTAGAGCACGGCGAGGACCGCATCCAGCCGCTCGGGCAGGAGATGCTCCGGCGGGACGCGGAAGGGGACGCCGGCGTCGCGGATCTTGCGCTTCGCGCGGACGAGGCGCTGGCCCATGGTGGTTTCCGGTACGAGGAAGGCGCGGGCGATCTCGGTCGTGGTCAGGCCGGCCACGGCGCGCAGCGTCAGGGCCACTTGGGCGTCAGTCGCGAGGGCCGGATGGCAGCAAGTGAAAATCAGGCTGAGCCGCTCGTCGGGCATCGCTTCGTCGTCGTCTTCCTCGGCCGGGAGCTCGGCGAGTCGCTGGAGGATCTCGGTCTTGCGCGCCAGCGTTTGCTCGCGGCGGATCCGGTCGATCGCGCGGTTCCGGGCTGTGGCGGTGAGCCACGCCGCGGGGTTGTGAGGCGTGCCCTCTCGGGGCCATCGCTCGACGGCGGTGGCGAGTGCGTCCTGGAGGGCGTCCTCGGCAAGCTCGAAGTCGCCGAGGACGCCGATCAGGATCGCGAGGACGCGGCTCCACTCCTCGCGTACGACCTGCTCGAGGTCGGTCGCACTCAGTGCTCGACCACCGGCCTGATCTCGATCGCCCCGCCTGTGCGCGCCGCGGGAATCCTGGCGGCGACCTCGATCGCCTCGTCGAGGTTCTCGGCCTCGATCAGGTAGAAGCCGCCCAGATACTCCTTCGTCTCGGCGAAGGGGCCGTCCGTCGTCAGCGTTTTGCCGTCCTGGACTCGGACGGTCGTCGCCTTCGAGAGCTCGCCGAGGTCTGCGCCCGCGTTGGTGCGCGAGTCGCGGCCGATCGCCATGTAGTCCTCGGTCATCGCCTGCTGCTCTTCCTCGCTCAACTGCTCCCAGCGTCCTTCGGCGCCGTAGATCAGAAGCCCGTACTGCATGTTGCCCTCCTTTGTCGATGTCGAGGTTACGACGAACGAAGGCACCGGTTTTCGACACCAGCTCGAGGGAGGGGCTGTCCCCAAACGGGGACTGTCCCAACAACCGTTACTCAGACAGACCCCTCCGGGGTCAGTCCCTGCTCTTTGACATCCGTTCGAGCACCGCCAACGCGCCCGCCTTGTCCAGCGGCTCGTTCAGGTTGCCGCACTTTGGGCTCTGAACGCAGGACGGGCAGCCCAGCAGGCACGTGCAGCCGTGCAGCATCCGCGCCGTGTCCTCGACCCAGCCCTCGAAGGCCTCGAAACCGCGCTCGGTGATGCCGACGCCGCCCGGGTGACCGTCGTAGACGAAGATCGTCGGCGCGCCGGTCTGGAAGTGGACGTTCGTCGAGAGCCCCCCGATGTCCCAGCGGTCGCACATCGCCCAGAGCGGCAGGAGCGCGATCAGCGAGTGCTCGGCGGCGTGCAGCGAGCCGAGCAGCCTTCGCTCGGAATCGAGGTCCTCCGTCATCCAAGGCTGCGGCACGAACCAGATCGCCTCCGTCTCGAACTCGGTCTGCGGCAGGTCGAGCTGGACGAGATCGAAAGCGGGCTGATCGTGGATCGACTTCTTCTGGTACGCGACCACCTGCTCGGTGACGACGACGCTGCCGAAGCTGAGCTCGAGGCCGCATCGCCACTCGACGCGCCGGGCCCGGTCGATCGCCGTCATCGTCTCCTTCTTCGCCTGGGTGTAGTAGTCGCCGGTGAACGGCTCGACCAGCGCCGCGCGGGCCTCGTGGTCGAGAGCGGCGACCCGGAACTGCTGGCCGAGGTGGAGGTAGATCGCGCCCTCGTGCACGGTCGAGTAGGCGCGCTCGCGCTCGACGAGCCCGAGCACCGAGCCCGTCGAGCGGTCGACCACCGTGAAGGCGTCCATCCCCGTCGAGCGGAGCGGGACGCGCGCCGCCGGGTAGTCGCGGCCGGCCCAGACGAAGCCGGCGTCGGTCTTCTTCAGCTCGGGGAGCTCGGCGGCACGCTCGAGCGCGACGTCGCCGAGAATCGCGCGGTCACCGTCGTCGAGCGGCGCTTCGAAGGCGGCCGAGCGGACGTGGCCGTCGAGGACACGGTGGTTCTCGTGGTCGAGGATCGCGGCCTCGACCCGCCGGCCGAGCAGAGCCTGCGGCTCGCGCATGAAGTACTGGTCGAGCGCGTCCTCGCTCGCGACGAGTGCGGCGAGCCCGTGGCCGCGGCGCCCCGCGCGGCCCCACTGCTGGCGTAGGCTCGAGACCGTCCCGGGAAAGCCGACCGAGACGACGGCATCGAGCAGGCCGACGTCGATCCCCAGCTCGAGCGCGTTCGTGGCCGAGACGCCGAGCAGCTCGCCGGCGGACAGACGCTGCTCGATCTCGCGCCGCTGCGCGGGTGTGTAGCCGGCGCGGTAGGGCGAGAGCCGCGAGGCGTCGCCGAGGCGATCGGCTGCGAAGCGGTGGATCAGCTCCGCCGCCTTTCGGCTCTTCGCGAAGAGCAGCGTCCGGAGCCCGCGCGAGACGAGCTCGCCGAGCACGCGCGACCCTTCGCCGAGCGGTGAGGCGCGGAGACCGAGCTCCTCGTCGGTCAAAGGCGGGTTCCAGAGCACGATCGTCCGCTCGGCCCGCGGCGCACCGTCCTCGCCGACGACATTCGCGCGGACGCCGAGCAGGCGGTCGACCAGCTCGCCGGGGTTCGCGATCGTCGCCGAGGCGAGCAGGAACTGCGGCTCGGCTCCGTAGATCGCGGCGAGTCGCCGCAGCCGACGCAGCACGTTCGCGACGTGCGATCCGAAGACCCCGCGGTAGACGTGTGCCTCGTCCACGATCACGTAGCGGAGGTTCGAGAGCACGTCGCCCCAGCGGTCGTGGTGCGGGAGCACGCCGACGTGGAGCATGTCCGGGTTCGTGAGGACGAGGTTCGCCCAGCGGCGGATCTGCCAGCGGCGCTCGCTCTCCGTGTCGCCGTCGTAGATCGCCGCGCGCAGCTTGGGCAGGCGGAACCCCGACAGCGAGCGCAGTTGGTCCTGCGCCAGCGCCTTCGTCGGGTAGAGGTAGATGGCCCGCGTCCTCGGCTCCCGCGCGATCGCGTCGAGGACGGGGAGGTTGAAGGCGAGCGTCTTGCCCGACGCCGTGCCGGTCGTGACCACGACGTGCTCACCGCGCGCCGCGGCGTCCCAGGCCGCGCGCTGGTGGGTGTAGAGCTCTTCTATCCCCTGAGCCGCGAGCGCCTCGCGCACGCGCGGATGCAGCTCCTCCGGCAGCGGCGCGAGCTTTGCCTCGCGCGCGGGCTCGCTGCTCACGTAGGCGACCTCCTCGCCCTGGAGTAGGTCGGCCCACCTCTTCGTTTGGACGACCACGTGAGTATTGAAGCGACCGGGAAGGAGGAGCCGTGATCGCGCGCACCTGGAGAGGGTGGACGAGCGCGGATGACGCAGCTCGCTACACCGACTACGTGAACCAGACCGGCGTGCCGGGCCTTGCCGGGACGGAGGGAAACCGCGGCGTCTACTTGCTACGCCGCATCGACGGCGAGCGCGCCGAATTCATCGTCTTGTCACTCTGGGAGTCGCTCGAGGCGATCAAGGCCTTCGCCGGCGACGACGTCGAGAAGGCCGTTTTCTACCCAGAGGACGACGCCTTCCTCGTCGAGCGCGAGTGGACGTGCCTGCACTACGAGGTGCCCGTGGCGAGCCGATGACGACGCCGCAGACTTGCAGGCGCCCGCGGCAAGGCTCTCACGGTGCGTAGCCGATTCGGCCGCCCGACGCAGCAAGGATCGTCGGCGCGGCTAGGATTGGCCTACCGGGGTGCCCGCAAGGGCTGAGAACAGACCCGCGAACCTGATCCGGGTAATGCCGGCGAAGGGAGTGACGTTGACACCGCGCTGCTTGACGATCGCCACGTCCGATTCCGGCGGCGGAGCCGGGATCCAGGCCGACCTGAAGGCGTTCGCCGCGGCCGGCTGCCATGGGACGTCCGCGTTGGTGGCGCTGACCGCGCAGAACACGGCCGCGGTCACCGCGATCCACGAGTTGCCTCGGGAGTTCGTCACTGCGCAGCTGGAGGCGGTCTTCGACGACATCGGCGCCGACGCGGCCAAGATCGGGATGCTCTTCTCGCGAGGTTTGATCGAGACTGTCGCGGACTTTCTCGAGGCGCACCCGGTCCCGCTCGTCGTCGATCCCGTGATGGTCGCGAGCTCGGGCGCGAAGCTGCTCGAGGATGACGCGGCTGAGACGCTCGTCGCCCGTCTGTTCCCGCTCGCCACCGTCGTGACGCCGAACCTCGCGGAGGCCGAAGCCCTTGCCGGCCGGCCGGGCCCGAAGGCGGAGCTCGCGGAGCGGATCCACGAGCGCGGTGCTGCGGCGGTGATCGTTACCGGCGGGCACGGCCACCCCGTCGACCACCTCTTCGACGGCATCGACCACGTGGAGATCCCGGTCGAGCGGCACGCCGTTGCGGCCACGCACGGGGCGGGCTGCACGCATTCGGCCACCGTCTGCGCGGGACTCGCCCGGGGTCTGACCCTGGCCGAGGCTGCGGAAGCGGCGGCCGAAGCGGCCTCGGCCGCTGTGGCCCACGGTCTCGCCGAGCTCGGCGCCGGTGAGGGGCCTGTCGACGTCATCGACCTCAAGGAGATTCGTGAGCACGACCGAGTTGCAGCTCTCGACCGGCGCTGACCTCGCGGCGATCCGCGAGCGAAAGCCGCTCGTCCACCAGATCACCAATTACGTGGTCATGAACGAGACCGCGAACGCGACGCTCGCGCTCGGCGCGCTGCCGGTCATGGCACACGCGCGTGAGGAGGTCGAGGAGATGGCGTCGCTTGCCGCGGCGCTCGTGCTCAACATCGGCACGCTCTCGCCGCCGTGGGTGGAGGCGATGCTCGCCGCCGGGCGTGCCGCCAACGAAGCGGGCGCGCCGGTCGTGCTCGACCCGGTCGGCGCGGGCGCAACGAGCTACCGCACGGAGACGGCGAAGAAGATCCTGGACGAGATCGAGGTGGCGGTGGTGCGCGGGAACCCGGCCGAGATCGCGACGCTGGCCGGCCGTGAGGCCGAGATTCGCGGGGTCGAGTCCATGGGGGCGAGCGACGCTGCCGGCGAGCTGGCTCTTGCAGCGGCGCGGAAACTCGATACCGTCGTTGCTGTGACCGGCGCCATCGACCACGTCTCCGACGGACAGCAGGCGATCGCCGTCGCGAACGGCGATCCGCTGCTGGCGACGATCACGGGCTCCGGTTGCATGTCGACCGCCGTCACCGGCTGCTTCCTCGCGGTTCGTCCGGAGGCGCCGCTCGCGGCGGCGGCGGAGGCGCTGGTCGCCTTCGGCGTCGCGGGCGAGGACGCCGCTCGAGTCGCCAGGGGCCCCGGCTCCTTCCACGCTGGGCTCTACGACGCGCTCTACGCACTCGATCCGGCAAGCCTCGACGAACGGGCCAGGGCGGCATGATCCTGCACGCCCTCGTCGACGATCTCCGTGTCGCGCGGGTCGCGATCGAGGGCGGCGCCACACTGGTCCAGCTCCGGCTCAAGGACACATCGACGTTTCAGCGGATCGAGCTGGGAGTACCGTTTCGCGACCTCTGCGCCGGTTCCGGCGTGACGTTCGTAGTGAACGACGACGTCGAGGCTGCCCTCGTGCTCGGCGCTGACGGCGTCCACCTCGGCAGTGAGGACGATGGGCTCGAGCGTGCACGCCAGGCGGGCCTGCTGATCGGGCTTTCCGCGCAGACACTCGACGAAGCCCTTGCAGCCGACAACGAGCACCCCGACTACCTCGGCGTCGGACCCGTGTGCGCGACACCGATCAAGCCGGGGGTCCCGGCGCTCGGCATCGAAGGGCTGCACGAGGTCTGCGAAAGCGTCGCGGCGCCGGTGATCGCGATCGGCGGCGTCGATGCGACCAACGCGGCTCTCTGCATCGAAGCGGGCGCCGTTGGTGTGGCCGTCATCCGGGCGGCAACGAACGCTGCTTCGGTTCGCACAGCGCTCGAGCGTGCGGCTGTCTGAGCTCGGCGAGCTCGGCCTGCTGGCCGAGCTGGAACGCCGCGGCCTCGCCGAGCAGATCGAGAACGACGCAGCGCAGCTCGGCGACGGGCTCATCCTCACCCAGGATTCGCTCGTCGAGGACGTGCACTTCCGGCTCGACTGGCTGTCGTGGCGGGAGCTCGGCTTCCGAGCGGCCGCGGTCAACATCAGCGATCTCGCCGCTTCGGGAGCGCGGCCGGAGGCGTTGCTCGTCAGCCTGGGTGTGCCTGCAGCGACAGAGCTCGACGACGTGCTGGAGCTCTACGGCGGGATCGCGGAGGCCGGCGTCCCGGTGCGCGGCGGGGACACGACCGAGGCGGCGGCAGTCATGGTCACCGTCACCGCCGTCGGACGGTCCGAGCGCGTGCCCGGCCGTGCCGGCGCCACGCACGGCGACCGCCTCGTCGTCACGGGGCCGCTCGGCGCGGCCGGCGCGGCGTTCCGGGACCGCCGCTACGTCCGCCCGCCGCTGCGGGTCGAGGAAGGGATCAAGCTGGCGAGTGAGGCCCACGCGCTGATCGATCTCTCGGACGGTCTTGCCCGCGACGCGGCTCACATCGCCGATCGTTCCGGGTGCCGGCTCGTCATCGACCTCGAGCGGGTGCCCCTCGCGCGCGGCGCGACCCACGAGGATCTGGCGTTCGGAGAGGACTTCGAGCTGCTCGCCGCGACGCCCACGCCCGACTTCGTCGAGATCGGGCATTGCGAAGAAGGCGCCGGGCTGGAAATCCGTCTCGACGGTGGTCCCGTAGCCCTGAGCGGGTGGGAGCATTTTCGCTTGCGCGAAGCGCGCTGAACCGCAACTCTAAGCCCCGGTGCTGACGTTCGTCGTCAGGCGGCTGGTGTGGGCGGTGCTGCTCGCGGCCGTCATCACGCTGTTCACGTTCGTGATCTTCTTCATCATCCCGACGGACACACGCAGTACGCTGTCGGGGAACGGGTCGACCGACCCCACGCTGGCGGGCCAGTTCCACCTCCGGGACCTGCCGGTGACGACGCAGTACGTGCGCTTCCTCGAGCACCTGGTCGAGCACGGCGACCTCGGACGCTCGATCCGATCGGGCATTCCGGTTCGCGACACGATCAGCGACGCCCTTCCGGTGACGGCCTCCCTTGTGTTCGGGGGCGTGATCGTGTGGTTCCTGCTCGCGTTCCCGATCGGCGTCCTGACCGCGATGTACCAGCGCACCCAAACAGACAAGGGGCTGATGGTCCTGGTCCTGATCGGGGCCTCGGCCCACCCGATCTGGCTCGGCCTGATCCTCTCGTACTTCCTCGGCTACAAGCTGCATCTCTTCCCGATCTCGGGCTACTGCGACTTCTTCAACCCATCCACCACATGCGGCGGCCCGACGCAGTGGGCGTACCACATGCTGCTGCCGTGGTTCACGTTCGCCTGCCTCTACGCGGCGCTCTACGCACGAATGATCCGCGCGAGCATGATCGAGACGATGGACGAGGACTACGTCCGGACCGCCCGCGCGAAGGGAGCGAGCACCGGCCGCGTGATGCGCCGGCACGTGATGCGGAACGCGATGCTCCCTGTCGTCTCGATGCTCGGAATGGACATCGGGCTCGCCTTCGGAGGCGCGCTGTTCATCGAGATCGCCTTCGGCCTCCCCGGGATGGGAAAGGTGCTCGTCCGGGCGCTCGCGGGCGGCGACCTGCCGATGATCATGGGTGTCGTGCTCGTGATCAGCTTCGCGGTCGCGATCCTGAACCTGATCGTCGACATCGTGTACTCCTTCATCGACCCGCGCGTACGGGTCCGCGGGGCGGACGAGGGCTCGGGCGCCGTCGCCGCGCCGAGGCCGCGGCTGCGGGCTCAGCCGGTCGTCAAGGAGTCGACGACGTAGACGTTTCTAGCCAGGCCGCCCAGGCCTGCTCGAAGTGCTTGCGCGGCCGGGCGCCGATCACCGTCTCGCGCGGCTCGCCGCCCTCGAACAGGATCGCCGTCGGAATCGAGAAGACCTCGTAGCGGGCAGCCGTCCCGACGTTCTCGTCGACGTTCAGCTTCGTGAAGGAGACTTCCTCGTGGTCCCGCTCGAGCCCGGCGAGGATCGGCTCTACCGCCACGCACGGACCGCACCAGGGCGCCCAGAAGTCGACCACGACCGGCCCGGCTGCGTCGAGCACCTCGGCCTGGAAGCTCCCGTCGGTGACCTCCCGCACGGCTATAGCTTGCCTGTCAGCGCGGCAAGGCGCAGGGCCGGAACCTTCCAGATCGCCTCGAGCACGATCGCGCGGCTCATCTTCGAGCCGCCGACCTCGCGGTCGACGAACCGGACCGGCACCTCGACGACCGTGAAGCCGGCGCGTAGCGTGCGGTACGTCGTCTCGATCTGGAAGGCGTAGCCCTTCGAGTGGATCGCGTCGAGGTCGATGGTTCTCAACACATCGGCGCGGTAGCACTTGAAGCCCGCAGTCAGGTCGTGCGGCCGCACGGAGAGGAGGATCCGCGCGTAGAAGGACCCGCCGGCCGAGATCGCGCGCCTGATCGGCCCCCAGTTCCCGATCTCGCCGCCCTCCACGTACCTCGAGCCGATCGCGAGGTCGGCCTCGTCGGTCGCCGCGATCAGGCGCGGAACGTCGTTCGGGTTGTGGGAGAAGTCGGCATCCATCTCCAGGACTCGCTCGGCTCCGTCTGCGAGGGCTCGCCGGAAGCCGGCCAGGTACGCGGGGCCGAGCCCCTCCTTGTGCGGGCGGTGGAGGACGTCGACGTACTCGAGCTCCTCCGCCAGCCGGTCGGCGATCCGGCCGGTGCCGTCGGGTGAGTTGTCGTCGATCACGAGGACGCGCACGTCGTGCTCCTCGAGCGCGCGCAGCATCGGCTCGAGATTCTCGCGCTCGTTGTAGGTCGGCAGGCAGACAGTTGCTCGCATGCTGGTGCCTATGATCGCGGCGATGGCGAAGACGCTGCCGCGCAACGCGGACGTGGCGGAGCAGCTGGACCTGCTCGCCGACATCCTGGAGCTGGAGGGCGAGGCCGCGTACCGGCTCCTCGCCTACCGCCGCGCGGCTGCGTTGGTGCGCGAGCAGTCGGGTCTGGTCGCCGAGCTCGCTCTCGAGGGCAAGGCGAAGGACCTGCCCGGGATCGGCAAGACGATCGAGGGGAAGATCGTCGAGATCGTCGACGAGGGCGAGATCCGGGCGCTGACGAAACACAAGGCGATGGTCCCGCCCGAGGTCGTCGAGTTCACCCGGCTCCCCGGGCTTGGACCGAAGACCGCGCGCAAGATCTGGCAGGAGCTCGGCGTCACGACGCTCGCCGACCTGAAGGCCGCGGCGACGGCCGAGCGGCTTCGAATTCTCCCCGGCATCGGCGCCAAGCTGGAGGAGCGGATCGTCAAGGAGCTCTCGGGACGGCCCAAGGCGCCGCAGGAGGTGAGGCCGCTGCTCGGCCAGGGGTTACCGGCGGTCCAGGCCGTCGTCGCGGTTCTCCGTGAGCACCCGGCCGCGCTCGAAGTCTCCGAGGCCGGCAGCACCCGACGCCGTAAGGAGACGTTTCGCGACCTCGACGTGATCGCCACTGCGACCGAGCCACGCGAGCTGACCGAGTACTTCACGAAGCTGCGCTGGGTCGAGAAGGTCGCTGCGAAGGGGGAGTCGAAGGCGACGGTCGTCTCGAACGACGGGCTTCGCTTCGACCTGCGCGTCGTCCCTTCCGGGCTGTACGGAAATCTGCTGCAGCACTTCACCGGCTCGAAGCACCACAACGTCGCGCTGCGCGAGGACGCCGTCCGGCGGGGACTCTCGATCTCGGAAAACGGCATCAAGGAGGTCGAGTCCGGAGAGATCTTCAAGACCGGCAGCGAGGAGGAGGTCTACGAGTTCCTCGGCTACCAGTACATCCCGCCGGAGCTGCGCGAGAACCTCGGCGAGCTGGAGGCGGCGCGCGAAGGGGCGCTGCCGCAACTGGTCGAGCTCGTCGACCTTCGCGGGGATCTTCACTGCCACTCGACGTGGTCGTCGGACGGCAAGAACTCGATCGAGGAGATGGCAGAGGAGGCGAAGCGGCGCGGCTACTCGTTCCTGGCCATCACCGACCACTCGCACTACCTCCGCGAGGGGCGGCTGGAGGCGCAGGACCGCGAGATCGACGCGCTTCAGGAGCGGCTTGGCCGCTTCCGGCTGGTGAAAGGCATCGAGGTCAACATCCGCGCCGACGGCTCGCTCGACGTGGACGACGAGACGCTCGCGAGGCGCGACTGGGTCGTCGCGTCGCTGCACACCGCGTTCGACAAGAACCCGACCGAGCGCGTGCTCGCCGCGATGGAGAACCCGAACGTCGACTGCATCGGCCATCTGACCGCACGCAAGATCAACCGGCGGGGGCCGGCCGACATCGATCTCTCGCGCGTGTTCGAGGCCGCGCTCGCGACCAAGACGTTCCTCGAGATCAACTCACAGCCGGACCGCCTCGACCTCCGCGACGCACATGCCCGCGCGGCCGGCGAGGCGGGCGTGCTCCTGGCGGTGAACAGCGACGCGCACTCCACCCGTGCGCTCGGGTACCCGGAGCTCGGGATCGGCCAGGCGAGGCGCGCGTGGCTGACGAAGGAGCAGATCCTCAACACGCGGACGTGGCCGCAGATCAAGAAACTGCTGGGGTGAGGCGTCGCTTGCGATGCCGTTATCAGGAGCCGCGGCTTTGCCGGGGCTCCGTCTGAAATGATCGGTCAGGAACGTTCGTCGGAGCCTGTG
>Ga0209814_10000409_pt1 | contig 13979 bp, 11 predicted proteins | sample SoiMetdeltSBSDD1_FD_187597 | JGI IMG/M metagenome (GOLD analysis project Ga0209814, IMG submission 187597) | Bulk soil microbial communities from a Populus tree surrounding site in Tennessee, USA - Soil MetaG P. deltoides SBSDD1 (SPAdes) (version 2) | ecosystem: Environmental > Terrestrial >... | reverse complement strand
GGCGGGCCCGCGAGGCGGTCAACCACGGGGTCGTCGCCTACACGGGGGTGTGATCCGAACCGCACGCACGGCACGCCCGCCGGTAGGATGCGCGCGATGGCGAGCCCCTACGGCGAGCTGAGCGTGATCGTGAACCCGCACGCGGGCCGTCGCCACGTCGGGGAGGAGGTCCCCGAGCTCGAACGCACGCTCCGTGCCCGGGGGCTGCCGTACCGATTGCATCGGACGGAGGGTCCGGGCGACGCGACGCGCCTGGCCACCGAGGCCCTGGAGGCGGGCGGGCGGTTCGTCGTCGCCGTGGGCGGCGACGGCACGGTGCACGAGGTCGTGAACGGCATGTTCGACGCCGAGGGGAAGCCGCTCGTGGCGGACGCGGTCCTCGGTGTGGTCGCGGCCGGGAGCGGGTGCGACTTCGTGCGGACCTTCGGCCTCCCCGGCGACGCGACTCGGGCCTGCCAGCACCTGGTCGGGGACAACACCTACCCGCTCGACGTCGGCAAGGTGACCTACACCACCGCGGAGGGTGGACGAGCCACGCGCTACTTCGTCAACGTCGCCGAGGCCGGTCTCGGCGCGGCGGTCGCCGGGCGCGCCGAACGCATGTCGCCGCGGCTCGGCCAGTCCAAGTACTTCTTCGGCTTCTGGCTCGAGCTGCCCCGGTTCAAGCTCGCGAACGTCCGCGTTCAGGCCGACCGCAAGACCTACGAGGGGCCCGCCTTCCTCGTGGTGGTCGGCAACGGCCAGTACTACGGTGGCGGCATGAAGATCTCGCCCCGTTCGTACCCGGGCGACGCGGTGCTCGACGTCCTCGTGTTCAAGGGTCCGAAGTCGGACTCCTTCACGATGATCCCGAAGATCTACCGAGGCGAGCACATCCCGCACGATCACGTCGAGGAGTTTCGCGTCAAGCGCGAGCTGGTCATCGACGCCGACCGTCCGCTCCCGATCGAGTCCGACGGAGAGGTGTTGGGGACCACGCCGGCCACCGTCGAGATCCTCGCCCAGCCGATCCAGATGAAGCTGTGAGCGAGGCGCGCTACGCGGACCGGCGCCTCCGCGCCCTCGAGGCCGCGGAGGCCGCGGGCCTCGGCGGGATCCTCGTCTCGCCCGGACCCGACCTGGCCTACCTCACCGCGTACGCGCCGCCGCCGCTGGAACGCCTGACGCTGCTCGTGCTGTCGGCGGGGGCCGACCCGACGTTGGTGGTCCCGACGCTCGAACGCCCGCTCGCGGAGTCGGCGGCCGGAGCACCGGGGCTGACCGTGCTCGACTGGCGAGACGGCCGCGACGATCCCTACGGGGTCGTCGCCGCCATGCTCGGCCCGGGAAGCTACGCGGTGAGCGACCGGACGTGGGCGTCGCACCTGCTCTCGCTCCAGCGTGCCGCGCCGGGCCGCCCCTTCTTCGCCGCCTCGGAGGCCCTCCCGCTGCTGCGGGCGGTGAAGGACGCCGACGAGATCCGGCGGCTCCGCGCCGCCGGGAGCGCTGCGGATGCCGCGTTCGCCGACGTGATCGCGGGGCCGTTCGTCGGCCGCGCCGAAACCGAGATCGCCCTCGAGCTCGACCGCCTCCTCCGCGAGCACGGCCATGAGCGCGTCGACTTCACGGTCGTCGGTTCGGGCCCCAACGGCGCCTCGGGCCACCACGAGCCGGGGGAGCGACGGATCGAACCCGGCGACGCCGTCGTGATGGACTTCGGGGGCGTGCGCGACGAGTACTGCTCGGACCTCACTCGGACCGTCTTCGTGGGCGAACCCTCCCAGGAACAGCGCGAGATCTACGCGATCGTCCTGGCGGCCCAGCAGGCCGCGTTCGAGGCGGTCCGCCCGGGCGTCGCGGCGCAGGACGTCGACCGGGCGGCTCGGACGGTGATCACCGACGCGGGCTACGGCGATCGATTCGTCCATCGGACCGGCCATGGGATCGGTCTCGAGGTCCACGAGCCTCCGTACATCGTGGAGGGCGACGAGACGCCGCTCGAGCCCGGCATGACCTTCTCGGACGAGCCTGGGATCTACCTGGCGGGGCGGTTCGGCGTCCGGATCGAGGACCAGGTCGCCGTGACCGACCGGGGCGCCGAACGGCTGAATGAGGCCGACCGGGAACTCACGATCGTCGCCTGAAGGAGGCGGACCGGGATTGCCCGGGCCGGTCAGGTTCGGTCATCCTTGGCGACGGTGACCGCGAATCCCCTCGAGATGGAGGAGTTCGACCTCGACCGGTACCTGCGTGCGTCCAAGCGCGTCGACCTCTCCGGCGTGGCCTGGGACGGCGTCTCGGACCACCCCGTGACCGAGGCCGAAGCCCGATGCCTCGCCTACATGATGGACATCGAGACCCACACCTCGATCTATCTCCGGGACCTGCTCGCGACGCCGGCGGCCTACGAGCCGGACGTCACGGCGTTCCTGGCGTGCTGGGTGTACGAGGAGCTGTGGCACGGCGAGGCGTTCAGCCGGTTCCTGGGCGAGGCGGGCTGGGAGCTCGCGCCGGATCTCGAACGGGTGGCCGCAGATTCCGCGTACCCGTCGCGGCTGCCGAGGAACGAGTGGATCCGTCGCCGGCTCGGCGCCAAGGGGCTACTGAGCCACGTCGGAACGATGCTCGGATCCGCGGTGATGGAGGACTTCGTTGCGTTGCACATGACCTGGGGTGCCGCCAACGAGCTCTCGACCCTCACGTCCTATCACCGCATGATCGCGAAGACCCAGCACCCCGAGCTCGTCAACCTCCTGAACGCGATCATCAAGGACGAGCGTCGCCACTTCGCGTTCTACCGGGCCCAAGCTCGCCTGCGCCTCGCGCGGAGCGCGGCCGCCCGTCGGATCACGCGATGGGCGATGGACCACCTGTGGGCGATCGTCGGAACGGGCGTGCGCCCCCAGGCCGAGACCGATTTCGTGGTGATCGCGCTGTTCGGCGATGGCGATGGCCGCGAGGCGGCGCTCGACATGGACCGCACGATCGGCGAGCTTCCCGGGATGGGCGGGTGCGAGATCTTCCGCCGAGCCCGGGCTCAGGCGCGGGACCGGGCCGGCGGGATCCCCGTCCGGGCTCCGGGCATGTGGGCGGCCATCCCGGCGTAGCCCTCAGCCCGGCCGGACCCTGGTTCCCTCCGGCGTGTCCATGACCTCCAGGCCCTTCGCTTGGAGGCGATCGCGGATCGCGTCACTGCGCGCGAAGTCCTTCTCGGCGCGGGCCAGGTCGCGTTCGGCGATCAGGGTGAGGATCTCCTCGGGCGGTTCCCAGGCCTCCCGCGCGAGCCGCCCGAGGTCCAGGCCGAGGACCTGATCCCACGCCGTGAACAGGGCGGCCTTCTCGCCGTCGGGGACCGGCGCGGTCACGGTCTCGTTCAACACGACGAGCGCGCGCGGCAGATCGAGGTCGTCGGCCAACGCCTCGCGGAAGCGCGCGTCGAGGGCTTCGGCCGCCCCCGAGCGGTCCGCCGATGCGGGGCCCCAATCGGCCACCCTCCGGCGGAGCTCGGTGAGCCGCCGGTTCTGCCCGTCGAGGGCCTCCCGGTCGAAGTTCATCTCGCTCCGGTACCGCGTGCCGAAGCAGAGCAGCCGATAGGCGAGCGGGTCGACGCCCTGCGCGGCCAGGTCCGTGACCCGAAGGATGTTCCCCGCCGACTTGGCCATCTTCACCTTGCCCATGCGTAGGAAGCCGCCGTGCACCCACGTCGAGACCACCTGGTGTCCGACCGCTGCCTCCGACTGGGCGATCTCGTCCTCGTGGTGAGGGAACTTGTTGTCGTTGCCGCCGGTGTGGATGTCGAAGCGCTCGCCGAGGTGCCTCATCGACATCGCAGAGCACTCGATGTGCCATCCCGGGTACCCGTCACCCCAGGGGCTCGGCCATGTGAGCGCCCGGTTTGGACCCGCCTTCTTCCACAGCGCGAAGTCCTCCGGGTGGCGCTTGGCGGGATCGACTGCCACCTCCTGACGATGACCCGCCCGGAGCTGGTCCAGCGTGTTGCCCGAGAGCTTGCCGTATCCCGGGAACGAGGTGACGTCGTAGTACACGGTGCCGTCGATCTCGTAGGCGTTCCCCTTCTCGATCAGGGTCTGGATGATCTTGATCATGTCGTCGATGTGATCGGTGGCGCGCGGGTACAGGTCGGCTCGCTCGATCCCCACCAGGTCGGAGTCCAGCAGGAACGCGTCGGTGTACTTCTGCGCGATCTCGGCGGCCGAGAGCCCCTCGTCGGCCTCGGCGAGCTCCATCTTGTCGCGGCCGGTGTCCGAGACCTCATCGGTCATGTGACCGACGTCGGTGATGTTCATGATCCAGCGGACCCTGAACCCCTCGAACCGCAGCCCGCGGCGGATCAGATCGCCCAGCATGAACGAGCGCATGTTCCCGATGTGGATGTACCGATAGACGGTCGGGCCGCACGAATAGATCTTGACGGTCTCCCCATCGACGGGGGAGACGTCGTGGAGCTCACGCGTAAGTGAGTCGTACAGGCGCACGATCACGCCAGGATACCGTCGACGTCCGCAGGGGCGTTACGGGCGCGGTGGGGTGTCGGGGCGACGCGGCGCCTGGCCGTTGCCGTCACCCGCCTGCCCGTTGCCCTCGGGCGCGAACCCCGCCGCTCGGTCTCCGTTCCCGGTGACCGGCACCTCGATGGGCTCCCGCTCGCCGAGCTCGGCCATCAACACCTCGATCTCGTCGCCGACGAGCTCCTCGCGCTCCAGCAGCGCGTCCCGAACGCCCTCGACGACGTGCCGCTTCTTGAGTAGGAGGTTGCGCACCCGCTCGCGGCAGTCGCTGAGGAGCGCGTCGACCTCCCGGCGACGCTCCCTGTCGCCGAGCGTCGCGCCGATGGAGTTCTCGATCTGGTCCGCGTCGAGCGAGGCGGAGATGAGGCTCTTGCCCATGCCGAACTCCCCGACGTAGCGTGCGGCCCAGAAGGTGGCCGTGGCGAGATCGCTGGAAGGCCCGGACGTCACCTGGCTGTACCAGATGTCCTCGGCGACCCACCCCGCCAGCGAGATCTGGATATCGGCCAGGATCTGTCTCTGCGTTCGGAGGAACGACTCGGCGACGTCTTGGCGGCTCACGAGGCCGAGTGCGGACTCGCGCTTCTGGATCGTGATGACCTGGACGACCTGCTCGCCCCGGCGGAGCGCGTACGCGGCCACCGCGTGAGCAGCTTCGTGGACCGCGACCATCTCCTTCTCGCGGGGGCTGTACTTGACCGGTTGCTTGAGACCGATCTCCTCCGTGAGCTTGGCCTGCCACAGGTCGTCCCAACGCAGCGCGTCGCGCCCGTCCTGGAGGGCGAACAGCAGCGCCTCGTTCACGATGTTCTTCAGCGCCGCCGGCGAGTAGCCGACCGTCATGGCGGCCAGCTTGGTTTGATCGATCGGTTCGTGTCGAACCTTCGCTAGGTAGTACCGCAAGATGTCCTCGCGCCCCTCGCCGTCCGGAAGCCCGACGTGGATCTTGCGGTCGAACCGACCCGGACGCACGAGCGCCGGGTCGAGCGTCGATGCCCGGTTCGTCGCCCCGATCACGAGGATGTTGTAGAAGGGCACCTTCGGCTTGGCGCGGAACGCGATCCGTCGGACGTGCCGCCACAGGCCACGTGGGACCGTGAAGCCGTCCATCTGCACGAGCAGCTCGTTGATGACGCCCATGCCGGCGCCGCCGCCCATGCCGGCGCCCATGAAGATCCGGTCGGTGGCGCGATCCGTGGATCGCTCGGTCGACACCGCACCCCTCGAACCCACGGCATCGATCTCGTCGATGAAGATCACGGCACCGCCGTACTTGTCCGACATGACGCGACCCTTCTTGAACAGCTTGCGCACCTTCAGGTTCCCGATGCCCATGAACATGTTCGCGAAGCCCGAGCCGGTCGCGAACAGGAACGGCACGCCGGAGGCCCCCGCGATCGCCTTGGCCATCAGCGTCTTCCCGGTGCCGGGCGGGCCCTCGAACAGGATGCCGTGGGGCGGGTAGCCGCCCATCTGCTTGAAGTCCTTGAACCCCTCGAAGACCCGCAGCACCTCCTGCGTCGCCTCGACGGCCGCCGGCTGGCCGCGGACGTCATCGAACGAGGTGTCGTACTCGTTGGGGTAGATCACGTAGTCGTTGCCGCGGGACAGGAACCAGAACAGCGCGCCGAACTGCAGGATGATGAAGAAGACCAGGATCAGCGCCTGCAGCATGAACGGCCGGAGCTGCGTCACGACGAGCGACGGGTTGCTGATCGACTGCGAGGGCGACAGGCCCATGAACAGCCAGGCGGCGAACAGGTAGATCGCGAGCACCCACGCGGCCCGCTTCAACCAACGGCCGTAACGGCGGTACTGATCCATGGCGGTCGACCTCCTCTTGGCTCGACCTTGGGGCTCGGGTCGTTGCCCGAGTCTACGCCCGGGCACCACGGTTGCGGAGACCTCCAGGCTCGAAGCCTCCTAGGCTTGCCGGATGCCGAGGGATCCGTTCGCCGAGCTCGAGGCCGCGCGAGCGGCCCTGCTCGAGGAGGCCGAACGGTTCGTCGAGGAGCTCGAGCCGGTCCTGGGCGCGAGCCTGCATGCCGGGTTCGAGCGTCTGCGGCTGGCGCAGGTCGGTCACGTGGGGAGGCTCGACGGGCCGACCCTCGAGGCACTGGAGGCCGCGGCGGGTCGGGCGATCGAGCTGGGCGTGGCCGAGACCGTGGAGCGGCTGCGATCGCCCGAGATCTGGCTCTCGCCGCTCACCGCGCCCGAGCTCCCTCCCCGCACCGATCCCGCGCGTCCGCTCGGGTTGCCCGAGTGGGTCGCCCGGCTGGGCGGCCCCGCCCGTGAGGGCTCGGCGCTCGGCAGGCTCGACGAGATGACGAACCGGATCTGGGTCGCGATCTCGGCGTCCGCCAAGCCCCTCGACCCGGTCCTGGAAGAGTTCGGGTTCCGGCCCGAGCGGCGCCGCCTCGGCGGCGGGAGCTTCGGCATCTCGCCGAGAACCCTGCCGCAGCTCGATCCGAGCGGGGCGATCGGGCGGCGGTGGAAGCGCTACCGAGCCGCGTACGAGCGCCTGACCGCGCTCGCGGCCTTCGAGGCCTAGGTCGGCGGAACGGTGGAGGGGCGGAGCGGCCGGCCCTCGAACGGCACCGAGAGCACCACGGTGGTCGTCGTGTTGACCTCAGCCTTCTCGCGGAGCCGTTGGATCAGGTCCTCGAGGTCCGAGGTGGTGCGCGCCCTTACCTTCAGGATGTAGTTGGCCTCGCCCGCGACGCTCAGGCAGTCCACGACCTCGTCGAAGTCTCGGACGCGTTCGGGAAGGTCGTCGGGCTGTGTCGGGTCGAAGGGCGTGACGGCGATCAACGCCGTCACGAACAGCCCCAGCGCGTCGGGGTCGACGATCGCCCGGTACCCGCGGATCGCGCCGGTGCGTTCGAGCTTGCGGACTCGCTCGTGCACCGAGGAGGCCGAGAGCCCGGCTCGCCGGCCGATGTCGGCATAGGTCGCCCGGGCGTCCTCCTGCAACGCCGCGATGATCTCGAGGTCGCGTTCGTCCACCACCCGCGTATGGTACGGCGCCGCCGTTCGGCGGAGCCGTCGAGCCGCGCGACGACCCACGTCTTCGATCCCCGGCATGGCCGATTCCGACGAGCGATCCGTCGCGGTACAACACGGCCTTCATCTGATGCGGCTCGACCTCCTCGGAGCCGGGGAGGCGGCGTGGTCGCGACATCCACCGTTCCTGCGGTCCGGTTCGTGCGGGTTCGTCAATCGGGGACCGAGCGGCGGTTCGCCCTGCTCGACGGCCACACGCGCGAGCGCTACGTGGAGTTGGTCGCCCGGTGCGCGGGCGCGATCGAGGAGCTCCTGTCGCCTTCGGTGATGGCCAACCGGGTCGCGTCGTGGAGCGTTCGTCCGCCCGAGCTCGTCCTGCGGCCGTGGCGGCTCGAGCGCCGGCTCTTCGCTGCCCGGCTCGCGGGTCTCGCGGTTCGGCGCCGCACGATCGCGTTCGCCGACGTCCGGCGATGCTACGCCTCGATGTCGCCGTCGATCGTCGGCGAAGCGCTCGGTCGGGCGGGGATCCCGACCGCGTGCGAGGTCGAGATGTTCCTCGCGGGCCTCGAGCGGATCGGCGTCGAGGGTCTTCCCATCGGCCCGGACGCGTCGGCGGTCCTGGCCAACGCCGTCCTCGCGCAGGTGGACCGAGCGCTGCGGGAGGCCGGCGTCGAGCACCTGCGATGGGTGGACGACGTCGTCCTGTCCGGCGGTGACGCCTCGGTGGCCCTGTCGGTGTTCCGGACCGCCCTCGCGACGATCGGGCTTCGGCCCAACGAGGCCAAGACGAGGATCCTGCTCGATGCCCGCGATCTCGGATCGACCACCACCGTGTCCGGCGGTCGATGATGCCTCCGTGGCGCCGGGGCTGCATCCCGTCAGACCGCTTGGGGCTAAGCTCGCCCGGCGATGAAGACCCTGTACCGCGCGTCGCGCGTCCACACGCTGTCCTATCCGGCGGTGGGGGAGTGGGTCCTCGTCGACGGGCGGCACATCGAACGGGTCGGCGTCGGCGAGGTTCCTCACGCGGACCGGACGGTCGACCTGCCCGGGACGACGATCCTGCCGGGGTTCGTCGACACGCACGTCCACCTGACCGGCACCGGGGTGCATCACCAGGCGCCCGAGCTCGGATCGGCGACCTCGGCCTCCGGGCTGCTCGACGCGGCACGGTCGGTCGCGGCGGCGAGACAGGGTCCCGTGTACCTCCACGGCTGGGACGAATCCGGCTGGCGGGACCGAACCCTGCCGACCCTCGCCGAGCTCGACGGCGTCACCGATCGGCCGTTGGGTCTCGCCCGCGTGGACGGACACCTGCTCCTGGCCAACTCCCCGGCGCTGGAGGCGACCCACGCGGCGGGCGAGCCCGGGGTCGAGACCGACGACGCCGGCGCGCCCACCGGCCGGCTCACCGCGAGGGCCGGACAGGTCGCCAAACGCTGGTTCGCCACCCACCTGTCCGAACACGACGTCGAGGAGCTGCAGCTCGCGGCCGCGAGCCTCGCCGTCTCCTTCGGCGTTACGACGATCCACGAGATGTCGATGCCGGCCGAACGCGGCATGCGCGATCTCGAGATCCTCCTCGCGCACCGCTCCCGGCTGCCGCTCGACGTCGTCCACTACGTCGCGACGACCAACATCTCCACCGCGATGGACCTGGGCTTGCCGCGGATCGGCGGCGACCTCCCCGTGGACGGTTCGATCGGCGCCCGGACGGCGTTCGTCTCCGGGGGATTCGTGGACCGCGACGCGAGCCCGGGCGGCTATTTCGAGGACGACGAGCTCGCGCAGTATTTCCACGACGGTCACCTCGCGGGTCTGCAGGTCGGCGTGCACGCGATCGGGGACGCCGCCGTCGAACAGGTGGTGCGGACCTGGGAGCGCGTGTACCAGTCGCTCGACTCGCGGCAGCGACGGCACTTCCGTGCACGGCGTCACCGCATCGAGCACTTCGAGATGTCGAGCCTGGACGTGATCGAACGCGCGGCGATGCTCGGCCTCGCGATCAGTGTGCAGCCGACCTTCGACGCCCGCTGGGGGTTCCCCGGCGGCCTGTACGAGCAGGGCCTCGGCGAAGAGCGGTCGGGCTCGATGAACCGGTTCCGAGACCTGCTGAGCCGTGGGATGGAGCTCGGGGCCGGCTCGGACTCGCCGATCACCACGATCGACCCGCTCGTCGGGGTGGCGGCGTTCGAGGGCCATCACGACGCGGCCCAGCGGCTCGGGCGGGAGGAGGCGGTCCGCGTGTTCACGCTCGGCAGCGCTCGGCTGGCCCATCAGGAGGACAAGAAGGGGAGCCTCGAACCCGGCAAGCACGCCGACTTCGCCGTCTACGACGTCGACCCGCTCGCGGTGAGCTCGCTCGAGGGCGTGCGTCCCGTGCTCACGGTGAGCCTGGGCCGCGACGTGTACGCGGTCTGATACCTGCGCATTTGACAGCCCGACGACCCGGCGTAGACTTCGGCGCTGCGCCGGCCGCCTCGGCGGCAGGCGCACGGAGGACCCAAGAGGCTGAGTAGAGAACGCGGCGCCCCGGCGCCGCGGCCCCAAAGGTCTCTTGGGTCCTCATCTCTCCGTTACGGCATCGATCCCGGGCGCGGCGCGTCCCCCTGCCTGCTCCGCGACGCGTGCGCCTGCTTGGCCGGATCGGATCTGGGAATGAAATCACCTCCGCTCGGCGTTGTTCGCGCGGAACAGTTGCCAGCGAGATGCCCGGGAGTACAATCCCCCGGCCGAAAAGAGGGATCGCACGGTGGAAGACCTCGAAGACACGCTCGAAGACGAAGAGGTCGACGAGGATGGTGCCGAGCCCGGCACCCCCGACGAGGACGCGCCGACCACCCCGCCGCCCGCGACCACGGGCACCGGTCGCGACGAGGACGTCGAATCGATCCAGGACATCCTGGTCAAGCAGGAGGCCCGCGCCGAGGAGGCCGAGGAGGAGGACGACTCCGTCCTCACTCTGACCCGTGAGGAGCGCCTGGAGCCCCTCTCGGTCAAGGTGGTGCCCCCGCAGCCGACCGAGTTCATCTGCTCGAACTGCTACCTCGTCAAGCACCGGAGCCAGCTGAAGGACAAGGCGAAGATGCTCTGCCGGGACTGCGCCTGAGCCCGAGCCGGCTCCGGCTCCCGGCTGCCCTCCTGATTGCCGCCGCCGCGGGCGTCCTCCTGTCGATCTCCCTGCCCCCCGTCGGGTTCTGGCCCGTCGTGTTCGTCGCTCCGATCCCGCTGCTGTGGCTGGTGCGGGGGTCGCGCCCGGGCCGGGCCGCGCTGTGCGGCTTCGCGTTCGGGCTCGCCTACTTCGGAGCACTCCTGTACTGGATCCTCCTGTTCGGCGAGCTCGGATGGGCGGCGCTCGTGGTCATGTCGGCGGGGTTCACGGCGGCGTTCGGGGCCCTGGCGCCCGCCGTCTGGCGGCGCGAACACCCCCTGGTCGCGACCTTTGGGCTCGCCGGTCTGTGGACGGTCATCGAGTGGATCCGCGGGATGATCCCGCTCGGCGGGTTCGGATGGGGGCAGCTGGGGGTGACCCAGGTCGACGCCCCCGCGCTGCCACTCGCGTCCATCGGCGGGGTCTGGGCCCTGTCTTTCGCGGTGGTCGTTGTGGCCGGGTTGCTCCTGCTCGCGTGGGAGCGGTGGGGGAGTGGCCGGCGAGCGCGCGCGCTCGCCCTGGTCATCGGTGCGGTCGCCATCGCGGTGGTCCCCGCCGCGATCCCCATACCGGCTCCGAACGGTCGGACGATCGATGTCGCCGCGATCCAGGTGGATGTCGCCTCGGTCCAGGACCTCGTCGGCGTGGATGAAGACGTCGCGGTCGCCGGCCTGAACATCGACCGCCACCTCGAGCTCACCCGGGACCCTCCCGACCTGGTCGTATGGGGCGAGGGGGCGCTCGATCCCGGGGTCACGGCGGACCCGCTGCTCATGTCGCGGGTGAGCCAGGCGATCGGGACCGTCGGAGCGCCAACGATCTCGGGTGCGGTGACCGACGACCCCGACGGCACGCAGCGCACGGTGACGCTCGCGTTCGACGCGGCGGGCCGGATCGTGGATCGGTACGTCAAGGTGAAGCTGGTGCCGTTCGGCGAGTACGTGCCCTACCGCAGGCTGCTCGGATGGATCTCGGCGACCGACCAGGTGCCGGTGGATCGCGTGCCGGGGGACGAGGTGACGCTGATCTCGTTGCCGGGGCTCCCCCCGATCGGGACCCCGATCTGCTACGAGAACAGCTTCCCCTCGATCGACCGACAGATGGTCCGCGAGGGCGCGCGCTTCCTCGTCGTCGGGATCAACAACGCCTCCTACGACCGGACCGCCGCCTCCGAACAGCACCTGCAGATGAGCCGGCTCCGCGCGGTCGAGAACGCCCGCTGGGTGGTTCACGCGGCGGTCTCCGGGATCAGCGCCTTCATCGACGAGCGCGGCGACGTCGTGGATTCGCGGGGCCTGTTCGAACCCGCGACGATGCGAGCGATGATCCGCGCCTCCGACCGCCGAACCCTCTTCACCCGCCTGGGGGACTGGGTGCCGTGGGGGTCCGCCGTCCTCGTCCTCGGCCTGATCGCGCTTCCGAGGGGCCCAGGGCGACGACGCCGCGAACCGGGTCCCCTGCCGTCACGGCCGAGGACGCTGGTGATCCTGCCCACGTACAACGAGCGGGCGACGATCGGCGCCGTGCTCGATGGTCTGAGCGCGGCGGAGGGGGATCTCGACCTCCTGGTCGTGGACGACGGTTCGCCGGACGGCACAGGCGAGATCGTCCGGGAACGTTCGCGGACCGATCCCCACGTTGAGCTGGTGGAACGCCCGCGCAAATCGGGGCTCGCGAGCGCTTACGTCGTCGGTTTCGACCGCGCGATCGCCGATGGGTACGACCTCGTCGTCGAGATGGACTCGGACCTGTCGCACCGACCCGAGGAGCTCCCGCGCCTCCTGGAGGCGGCCCGACGGCACCACATGGTGATCGGGAGCCGGTACGTCCCGGGTGGTTCGGTCACGAACTGGAGCCGCGCCCGGGTGGCGCTGTCCAAGGCGGGGAACCTCTACGCGCGGTTCTGTCTGGGGTTCGACGTCCACGACGCCACGAGCGGGTTCCGGGTCTACCGCCGGGAGGCGCTCGAGGAGATGATCGCGACCCCGATCACCTCGGACGGCTATGGCTTCCAGATCGAGCTCGTCCACCGTGCCTGGAACCTCGGTCTATCCGTCGGCGAGGCGCCGATCTCGTTCCGTGAGCGCGAGCACGGCCAGTCCAAGATCAGCCGGCGCATCGTGGTGGAGGCCCTGTGGCTCGTCACCGTCTGGGGCCTGCGAACCCGGTTCCGGCCTGATCCCGCATCCTGAAAGTGCTGAGAAAACGCCGGGAATGTACGTTATGACAAGTTGCTGATTGTCTTCTTCTTCCGACCCCCATCACCCAAACCTCCCCCGAGCAGGCAGCTCACGCCACGGTTTGCCCTGCAAGCCCAAACCCGAACGGGTCCACGCCACCGCGGCCAAGGGATGCAGCCTTTCGGATCGACCCGGACCGCAGGCTCGGTATAGTTGCCCTCAGTAGCAACAGCCCAGACGCCTCACGACAGGCGAGGGTGTGAGAGCCCCGGGTGACGACGTAGCCCGCGGCAGTGCTTGACCCCTGCGAATGAGGTAGCCGTTTCGGGCTCGGGGCCAGACCATTCATTCGAACCAGACCAACCGATCCGGGCCGGCCAGATCGTCCGGATCGTGAGGACAATCCCACGGGTTGTGGGGCACTTGATCTGTTGCTCTCAGGCGCAGTAGCCCGTACACTCTGCGCGACCTCCGGGTGAGAACCGAAGGTTAGGACGAAGGACTTACATCAGTCTGGGACCTTCGGCGGATGAAGTAGCCCGATAAGGGGTACTAGGATCGCCAGCGGCGGACAGAAGTGTCCCCCAGTTGCTGAAACGGTCAACACGATGGAGGTAGGAAGGATGCCGGCACAGCGCAAGACGGACCAGAGCAAGCGACTCACCGCGGCCGGCCTCATCGCCGTCACCGCCGCGACGCTGCTGATGATGGTGTGGGCCATCTTCCCCACCTCCGCATTGGCAAGTTCGGAGACAACTCCGTGGACCGGCCAAGGGTCGCAGAACTTGCCGTGTAACGGCGGTAAGACCCTGTGGATCCTGGCGGGCTTCGGCAACGATGCTGACGACGTGAGTAACGTCGTCCTCCACGTTGATGGCGCAACAGCCACGATGACGCAGAACGGGAACGAGTTCCGGGTCGAAATCAATGGCCCTGGGACGTCGTCTCCAAATGCGTTCGCCACGTGGAATTGGGATGGGACGGGAGATGCCCCCACACCCCACCTGACGATCTCGCACTGTACGGGCGGGACCACGACGACCACCACCACCACGACGCCGACGACTACGACTACGACTACGACGCCGACGACTACCACCACGACGCCGACGACTACCACCACGACGCCGACGACTA
>Ga0209814_10000408_pt1 | contig 13991 bp, 7 predicted proteins | sample SoiMetdeltSBSDD1_FD_187597 | JGI IMG/M metagenome (GOLD analysis project Ga0209814, IMG submission 187597) | Bulk soil microbial communities from a Populus tree surrounding site in Tennessee, USA - Soil MetaG P. deltoides SBSDD1 (SPAdes) (version 2) | ecosystem: Environmental > Terrestrial >... | reverse complement strand
AACATTGATATTGAGCACATCGCCAGCGCCTATAACGTAAAACTCGTCAGGAGGTTTTCCCGGATCCGGAGTCCCAGCCGCTACGCGGAATTCTTGAACGCGAAGTTCTTTTGGACCGCACGATGCGGCGCTTATGATCAATATGAACAACAATAAGATTGTTTTTTCCATATCTATTACCCGCAGGTATCACAGCGAAAATGGTAAGGAAACAAGGCCCGTTACCGCAATTCTCATACCAAGAGAGCCCGCGAGATGTAAGTCACTGAAGAAACGTCAAAGACCCTGAAGGCCTTGGAATCACAATAAGAAATGTTTACAACACAACGTGGAAGCTAATTGGGGAATTGCCCTAAAACAAATAGCCGTCGAATAGAGTGGGCATATTTGCCCGCCATTCCCTTTAGCCTAAGTCAAATAACTACCGCGCAAGCTGATGGGGTATCAGAACATACCGATGAGAATTTATCCCAAGGACATCACCACCGAATATTCTAATCTCGGTCCACTCCCGATCTCGACTGGATTCCCGATAGAAGCATGCGGGGAATGACGGACGGTCTGGGAATAGCTCTTTAGCAGCAAGCCGCGGAAATCAAACCCGTAGTGATTGAAAATCTGACTATGGAGGCGTGGTGGGCTCGGTTGGCGAGACGGGCGTGGCGGGCGACGTGGCCTGCGGAAACGGGGTTGTCACTAAAGGCGTGGACACAGCCGTGCTCCTGTCCACTCCAACATTGGGCCAAAGATCGAAATTGGCCGTTAGTGTCAAGTAAACCGTATTAGCTCGAACGATTCCCGTCTGAAGGATACCGGAGCTGGATTGAGCGACTGAAGCACTACTATTCGTCCATCGATAGGCGTAAAATAAGTTAGAGGTGAGCCACGGAGTAAACTGGTATCGCGCACCGGCGGAGGCCTGGAAGGTTTGGAAATCCCCATCATCCGTATCGTACAAGGAAAAATTAACTCCAGCTATCGTCGATAATTTTTCCGTTACTTGGTAACTAAATTGACCATTCACACTGGTCGTAGTCGAAATTCCAGCAACACCATAGCTCGGCGTGAAACCATACTGAACTCCGCCACTAAGGGTTGCCGTTTCCCAAATTTTCGTGACGGTTATACTAGGGTTGGGGGCTACGGGTGGCCCGTTATTACCGGCATTCAAAGACATGCCGGTGCTCGCCGTCAGGATCAAGGTAGGCGACAATTTGATCTGGAAGTTGCTAAAATAATCATCGCCTAAATCAAAATTAAACACAACATTATTGTTATTTCGGTTGTTGTCATTACTGTTACTTCGGTTATTGTAGATGTTAATCGAAAATCCAGCGTGGAGGTTATGCTCTTGCCGCCACTTATAGATACCCCTAAAAGAGATAGTGTGGAATATGTTTGACCCACCGTGGTCAATATTGTTAACGTAATTGTTTGAATAGCTTCCTGTAAAGCTGACATCCGGTCTGTAAAGATACCTCCCCTCAAGCATGAAATTATTCCAAAACTGAGAAAAGTTCCCTGAGCTGAAATTGGAAAGATTTTGATTGCTTTGTCCCGTCAGAGGCCGGCCAACTGGCGGTGGAGAAGTCGGGGGGCTAGGCAACTGTAAAGTACCCTGAGTTAAAGTACCCTGAGTTAAGGACCCAAGTCGGTATTGGCCCTGACGTCCCAGAACATCCGATAGGTGAAAATTTAGCTGTGGAGAGTACTGGTAAGTATACCCACCGTTTAGCCCCCAATTGTCACCAAAGTTGTTTAATTCACTGTGACGCGCAAAGATGAGTCCACTCGACCAGATATTGAAGTTTAACGCAGGTTCAGTTTGACCTTCAGACGCATATAAAATTGACAGCGTTGGGGTTAGGCTAGTAACGAAATCGGCTTCTTTGTTCGTGCTATAAAATATGTTGTCCGTGTAAAGCTCTCCGAGTGTGGGGGACAATTTAATTGCGAACGCAGCCTCGGCATGATTAGCCGAAACCAAATAAACAAAACCACTGCCTAGCAATAACCAACTACCCCAAATCCTTGAACGATTCCTTATGCAGCCCATGGCGCCTCATTTTTCTATACAGGGTTTTGTTGTCTACTTTCGCTTCTTTCGCCGTCGAAGAGATACTTCCCTTGTACTTTATCAAGAGGCTCCGCAGGTAGTCTTTTTCGCTATTCGACAGCCATTGTTTCAAGGAGATTTCTCGAGCGCCATTACCGGCATACCATAGGTCGACAATACGCTGCGGCGGGGCCGGCAAATCAACATTTTCGATGACGTCGCCTCGCGACTTGACTATGGCTCGCTCCAGAATATTCTCAAGTTCTCGTATGTTCCCGGGCCAATGGTAAGCGAGCATTTGATCTAGAACTTTCGGCGTCACTTGGCGAATTTTTCTTTCTATCGCAACCGGATGATGGGTCAAGATGTGATCGATGAGCAAGGGTAGATCTTCCAACCGTTCGCGCAGGGGCGGAAGCTGGATGGGGATCACGTTGATGCGGTAATAAAAGTCTTCGCGCAGAGTTCCACGGGCCAAACACAGCGATAGGTCTACATTCGTTGCCGCGATCACGCGCATGTCGATTTTGACTTTGCGGTTACCTCCTAGACGCTCTACTTCTCGCTCTTGGAGAACCCGCAGCAGCTTGACTTGCATCGGCGCGGCCATCGCTTCGATTTCGTCCAAGAAGAGCGTTCCTCCGTCGGCAAGCTCGATTTTCCCTCCCCGGCTCTGTACCGCACCTGTAAAAGCACCCTTTTCATACCCAAAAAGCTCGCTTTCGAGGAGCGTATCCGGGAACGCACCACAGTTGATCGCAACGAATTGTCTATTTTTCCGCCGACTTAAATTATGTATCGCGCGGGCGACCAGCTCCTTTCCCGTCCCCGTTTCTCCGGTAATCATGACCCCTGAATCGGTCTCGGCAAGAGATCGAATCAATTCAAAGACCTTGAGCATCTTCGGGCTTTTGCTCAGTATGTTTTCAAGATTATGCTCCTCGTGAACTCGCTGTCTTAGCTCTCTAACTTCTTCCAGGAGACGTCTTCTTTCGATGAGTTTCTCACTTACAAGACGAATGGCCTCCGGTTGAAACGGTTTAGTGATATAATCACTCGCCCCTAGCTTCATTGCTTCAACTGCTTGTTTTATATTGCCAAACGCGGTGATTAAGATTACATCAGTATTAGGATACTTCTCCCGGACGTGCCGAGCTAACTGAAACCCATCAATCCCCGGCATCTTCACGTCGGAGACTATGATTGCAAACTTTTCTTGTGAAAGTTTTTCGATTCCCTCCTCTCCACAGGCAGCCGTCGTTACTTTGAAGCCCTCCTGCTCGTAGAACTGGCCGAGTTGTTCCCTCAGGCGATCATGATCTTCGACAATTAATACGCTATACATGCTAGATATTTGAGCTAGTACTTCCTGGTTTTGGCGGTAGAAGATGTATTTAGAGGAGGCAGGATTGCCCCTCGGCTTCTAGCGGGAGTACTATTTCGACCTCGGTACCTTTTCCCTGTGCACTTGTAACCCGTAAAATACCCCCATGTATCTCGATAAATCGAGCTGCCATGCTCAACCCCAGACCGTCATGATTCTTTTTGGAAGTAAAGAATGGGACAACTACGTTTGTCACAGCATTCTCATCAATCCCGCAACCGGAATCTATCACCGATATGCTTACAGCAGAAGCACTATCGCCAGGACACTTCACTCTTGCTTGAAGCGTCACTTGGCCGCCTGCTTCCGTGGCTTCCAGGGCGTTTTGAAGAACATGCCCGATCGCTAGCTCCAAGAGATACGGATCTGCTTGAATGACGGCGCCGTTTACCGACGCATGTATTTGGGTGTCGAAGGCGATTCCTTTTTTTTCGAATGAAGATCGTCGCGTCATGGCAGTGGCCTGAAGAATGTCCATCAACTCAACCTGAGACAAGCCTGTAGGAGCCTGATTGTAGTCCGAAAACCCACGGGTGAGCTCAATGGCCTTTTCCACGGTTTCTTGCAACATCAAAGTTTCTCTGGACTCTGGCACTGTTCTTTTTAGGGAATTGACCACAAGGTTTAGTAACTGAAAATGATTGCCCATCTTGTGAACAAACCGGGAAATAACAGCCTGTTCCGAACTATGCAGCCGACCGTTGTAATCCATCGGGATGATGCAGCCTCGAACTATAGTCGTACCGTTTAGACTCGCTTTCCAAAGACTATGTGCGACCCAGAAGGGCAAGCCGCGTCTGGTCAGCATTCGATGCATTAACGAAGTTCTTTTATTGAGATGCTCTAGCTCGGCCAACCGGTGGGATAGCAAGACAAGATCTTCAACGGGAATTCTCTGGTCCGACAGCAGTGGGTTACCAATTAGCTCATTCGACTCTATACCAAACAGCTCAGAGATATTTTCTGATACATAGGTAAATTCAAAAGCGGCATTGCATTCGTAAAGCACACAAGGCAAAGGTTCAAAAGCCGCTGAGTCTTCGCGCGGGGAGGACACTGACTGGCTAGGTTGAATCGAGGAGCCTGGCTCGGTGAATAGCGGATCCACAGTCTCCAGTCGTGGCGACCGATGTGCTACTGGCCCAGGCACGGCAATAACTTTCCGCTTTCCATTGTTAAGTTAAGGTTCGGAATCTGCCATAACATCAAAGCTGAGTCAAGGAAAAATGTCATGAAAGTTTACAGTTAAAACCCTATACGCAAAATATATGCCTTATTCCTCAATCAACTAATTTGAAGTCTTTCCACTAGAGTTCTCACAGATTCTTACTGCTACTTTAAATGCCTGCCAAATGCACTGTCCCATCCATTTTCACTCGTTTTGTTGTGTAGAACAGAATGCTAGCGAGATTCAGGGTGGCCATGCCGGCATTTCCTTAAGCCGCAGGCTTTGGGTTCTCCTGCAGCGGCCGCGATACTTTGAAAAGCCCTCGCTGCAGAGACACATCGCTGGGAGGCGAGAATGGAAACTCCGCTAATTCGCTTCTTACGTTTTAACTACCCTGCTCCAATGATTCCAATGGTTTTAAAATTTCACGCGCTCGGATAGTCAATACAAATGAACGTCAATTTAACTGATAGAGCTAGCGTCAATCACTCGTTTGCGCGCTGCACGGAAGTAATGCCACAATACCAGACGAAGCGAAAGTAATCGAAGGCAGTGCTATGGTTGAGCAATCTCTCTGAATCACCTTCCTGACCGGTCCTGGAGCTTCCACGATTGCTGCACGGCGCTTTGGAGAAAGTCCGTGACCGACTTGATGACGGCCTCGAATTTCTCCGCAGCGATGCGCTCACAAATTCCACTAAAGAATAGTTCTACCCAAAGGCATGCGGCGGGCGGATATTCCCGCTGAAGTTATCGTTTTAGTTTGATGGCCGGAAAAAAAAATAATTTCAAAAATTCTTCGAGCAACTCAAATTATCGTACGGGCAAGTTCCGACGACAGTCATTTTTTGCCTTTTACTCATAACCCGAAGCAGGATTCGGGAGGCCGTGCCCGACAAGATAACTATTTTTTTCGTCGCTCCATTGCTTGCCTTTCCAATGAAGAAACTCAAGATAGTGGCACTGTATTTGCTCTCCAATTCTAGGAATTTACCGGCTTTCGTTCGACCGGAGTGTTTTCGCTCGTACTAAAAATACATTGAAAAACCGCCCGCAGTTTTTCGCTGGAAGAAACGCTGCGTGGTGGATATCGAACTACCAACGCTTTGAGGAAAACAATGAAAGGAACTGACATCTGTGAAAGCGAAAGTTCTGCTGGTGGATGACGAGGAGAACATTCTCGAGCAAATGCGCTCGGCCCTTGAAGCGGAATATGAAGTTTTTACCGCGTACAACGAGAGCCAAGCACTAACGACATTTGAGCGCGAACGGACCGCGGTGGTCACATTGGACCTCTCTCTGAATCCAGGGGATCCGCAGGATTTAAGTGGTCTCAGGTTACTGGAACGCATGTTGGCTCAGGAACCAGCAACCAGGGTGATTGTCGTAACAGCTAACAATGACCAGACCACCGCGTTACAGGCGGTCCGTTTGGGAGCTTTCGACTACTATTCCAAACCAGTCCGTTTGGAAGAGCTGAAGGTCATGATCCAGCGGGCCTGCCACATCCACCGAATCTACCAACGGCTACACCAGAGTTACCCAGGCTCCAAGAATGAGTTCCACGGGATTATCGGAAGTTCGAAGGGGATGCAAGACATCTTCCGCTTTATTGAGCGAGTAGCCCTTTCCGATATCTCTGTTCTCATAGGCGGCGAGAGCGGCACCGGTAAAGAACTCGTTGCCCATGCTATCCATCGACAGAGCCCACGCAAGACTAACCCATTCGTTGTTGTCAATTGCGGCGCGATTCCGGAGAATCTGCTTGAGAGCGAACTCTTTGGACATGAGAAAGGTGCCTTCACCGGCGCCTACGCGCAAAAAAAAGGCAAATTCGAGCTGGCCCACACAGGCACCTTGTTCCTGGACGAAATCGGGGAATTGGTTCCTGCTCTACAAGTTAAGCTTCTACGCTTTCTACAAGACCGGAAGATAGAAAGAGTCGGCGGCAACCAACCTGTTGAGCTCGATGTCAGAATTATCGCGGCCACCAACCGGGATCTCAAACAAGACATCGAGAATCGTCTCTTTCGTGAAGATCTATACTACCGGCTCAAAGTCGTGCCGCTGGAAATTCCAGCGCTTCGTGAAAGGAGGGACGACATCGTTTCATTGGCGCAGTATTTTTTGAGAAAATATTGTCGTGAAAACCATAAACCGCTTATCAGCTTGTCATCGGAGGCAGAAGCAGCACTCCTGCTACATCTCTGGCCGGGCAACGTTCGGGAACTCGAAAATTTGATTAACCGGGCCGTTGTCCTTAGCTCCTATCCAGTGTTAAAGGCGTCAGATCTAGGACTCAGGTTGGAGCGGGGTCCATCAGATGTTAATCTGAAGTTTGCAAAAACAGCAATGGAAATAGATTATATAAAGAGAGCGCTTTCGCGAAACAAGGGTGTCGTGAGTCGCGCAGCGAAAGACCTCGGCATTAGCCGGGTGAACCTCTACGAACTCATCGACAAATACAACATACAGATTCAGGAGTTTAAAGTGACTCGCATGCGGTCCAAACAGCAGGTTATTGCCGGGGAGGTATCCTCACTTGGAAGCTCTAAGAACTAAGTTACAACAGCGGAACGCAACCGCCGCCGTTATCGGCCTGGGCTATGTCGGGCTACCTTTGGCTCTAGAGATCGCCTCGGCCGGCTTCAACGTCGTAGGTATCGATCTCGATCAAAACAAAATTGCCCGGCTGAAAGAAGGAAAGTCCTACATTGGCGACGTATCCGACAAGACCATCGCTGGTGCGATACAAACGGGCCGGTTCACCCCAACCGCGGACTTTAGCGCGTTGCGGGATGTTGACACCGTAAGCATTTGCGTCCCCACCCCATTGAGCAAAAGCCGCGATCCGGACATTTCTTTTATATTGTCTGCAACCGAAAAAATTCGGACGTATTTGCATGCCGGGCAACTCATTGTCTTAGAAAGTACGACATATCCTGGTACCACGGACGAGCTGATTTTGCCCGAGCTTGAAAGCTCCGGCTTGCGAGTAGGAACAGATTTCTTTCTTGCCTTTTCACCGGAAAGAATCGATCCCGGCAATACCTCATTCAACACTCACAACACCCCAAAAATCGTCGGCGGCATATCAGCAGAATGCACAGAGATAGCCCGTATCTTCTATTCACAATTCATTGGCCGGGTCATTCCCGTCTCAAGCACCAAGTGCGCCGAGATGGTCAAACTTCTCGAAAATACATTCCGCAGCGTCAATATCGGGATGGTTAATGAGCTGGCGCTGATGTGTGACGTACTGGGCGTGGATGTCTATGAAGTGATCGATGCGGCTGCAACCAAACCTTTCGGTTTCATTCCCTTCTATCCGGGCCCAGGATTGGGAGGTCACTGCATCCCCATCGATCCGCACTACCTGGCTTGGAAGCTCAAGGCACTGAATTTTCAGGCTCGATTTATCGGTTTGGCAGCCGAAATCAACGGTATGATGCCTTCCGTGGTGACGACCTTGGTTGGCGAGGGGCTCAATCGCTTTTCAAAAAGTATTCGGGGCTCAAAGGTTTTGATTCTTGGCATCGCTTACAAGAAAAATGTCAGCGATTGCCGGGAATCCCCCGCGCTCGACGTGATACGGATGCTAATCGAGAAGGGCGCTATCCTATCCTACAATGATCCTTTTGTTGCCACGTTAAGAGCGAATGGTAACACTTTGAAATCGGTGGAGTTAACATCGGCCAACATCGAGAGTCAGGATTGCATCATCATTCTCACGGATCATAGCGCCTATGATTTCCGAAGAATCATCGCTGCCTCCAAATTGGTCGTTGACACGAGAAACGCTACAAAGGATCTGCAACAATTCAAAGATAAGATAATTAAGCTGGGAGCGGGGAATAACGTGGCGTCGGTCCCTAATCACGAAGACGAACGCGAGAGCGCAGCGGCAAATCTGGCAACGCACTGAAGCAAAACATCCTCTGAATTGTTGAGGCCCGGGATCTTGATCGTAGCCCATCTCCAGGTGCGATAGCTTGTCCGGATGGGCACTCACTTACCGCAGCACCGCTTGTATTTCTTCCCACTGCCGCACGGGCAAGGATCGTTTCTCCCTACTTTTTCGCCTTGCCGCCTCGCCTGCGAAGCGGGAACCGATTGGACGCTCTCATTACCGCGACTTAATACCATCCGTTGAGGACGTGGCTGCTGCATCTCCACCTCTTGGGCGACACTCTCTCTCGCGATTTCTACGGTAAAGAGTTTCTGCACGACGTCTTCCTGGATACGGTGAATCATCTCTTCAAACATCTCGAAGCCTTCCTTCTGGTACTCCTGAAGGGGGTTCTTTTGCCCGTAGCCGCGCAACCCTATCCCTTCTTTGAGATGGTCCATATTGAGCAGATGATCCTTCCACAAGCTATCGATGGTCTGGAGCATGATGATTTTCTCCAGTTGCCTCAACATGGGCGTCCCGAATCGCCTCTCTTTGTCCTCATAGGTTTCGGTGACTTTTTGGGTTGCCAGTTCCGTCAAACCATCCACTGTTAAATTGTCCAATTCCTCTGCTTTGAAATCGACCCGCAGGTTGAATTGGTGGTGCAGTCCTTCACGCAAACCCGGCAGATCCCAATCCGCAGGGTGTAGTTCTTTGTCGCCGTACCGCGCCAGGATCTCATCGGCGAGGTCATGAGCCATCGTTAACACATCTTGCCTCAAGTCCTCGCCCTTCAGCACCTCCCTTCTCTGGTTGTAAATCACCTCTCGCTGCTTATTCATGACGTCATCATATTCCAAGAGATGCTTGCGAATGTCGAAATTGTGGGCTTCCACCTTTTTCTGCGCGTTTTCTATCGCTCGGGTCACGAGACCATGTTCGATGGGAACACCTTCTTCCATCCCCAATCGGCTCATGATGCCTTGAATTCGATCGGCCCCGAAGATACGCATCAAATCGTCTTCTAGCGACAAATAAAAACGAGACGAGCCTGGATCACCCTGCCGTCCCGCTCTTCCGCGCAATTGATTATCGATTCGTCGGCTCTCGTGACGTTCCGTACCTAGAATGTGCAGCCCGCCCGCGGCAATGACTCGCTCCCGTTCATCGGCGCAGACTCGGTTGTAACCCGCCAACACTTCATCGAACCGCTGGCGATATTCGTCGGGCGCTTTGTCCAGCTGCTCGCGAATCTCTTCGACCACCCGCAGGTATTCCTGTCGCTTGGTTTCGTAATTTCGCTGCGCCTCTTGAATTGCGATTTCGTAAGGCTGCCGGATCTCTTCGCATCGCGCTTCCGCCTCCTCGAAGGCCCGGTGAACCTTTCCATACTCGTCTACTAGGGATGCATAGTCTCCCTGCCCCAGCACCAAAAGAGCCCGGTCGAACTCGAAATCATTGGCCCGCTGTTCGTAGTTTCGCCGCTTTTCATCCAGTGTCTCAAGTAACTCTTGCCGCTCGCCGTTTTTTTGTTGCCAACGATTGATGCAATCACTGAAATCCTGCCGTGCCTCTTCGAAAGTTTCGTTGGTATCCCCACTGTCCCCGTCGCGGGCTTGCAGAAGAGAGGCCTCGAGATCTTGCTTGGCCTGCAAATAGCTTTCGGGAATGGGTCGCATCCCGTGCAGCGCTTCGATCAGCTCCGTAGCGGACAAGTCTTCGTATCGTTCCCGCTTATCACGGAAGGGCGAAAGTTCTCTGACCTGCCGTTGAATTTCGGTGGAACGCTTAAGGGCGTCGCTCCGCTGCTGCTCGTACAGTTCGCCGTCCTTCAGGTAGCGCTTTTCAGCTTTTTGCACTTCCTCATCGTATTTCTCGCGCAGCTCCCTCAACGCATCTTCGTAACGTCCCGCCCCCCCAACCGGCAGTTTAGCGGCCCGGCTGATCCATTCGTTTTCCATATCGGAGCGGGCCAAAAAGTCCGGGTTTCCACCGAGCAAAATATCAGTGCCGCGCCCGGCCATATTGGTCGCAATCGTGACCGCGCCCAATCTACCGGCCTGAGCAATGATAGTCGCCTCCGCCTCATGGTTTACAGCATTGAGAACATTGTGTTTAACACTTTTTTTCTTGAGCATCCGGGAGAGACGTTCAGACTTCGCCACGGAGGTGGTACCGACCAAAATGGGTTGACCTTTTTGGTGACGCTCCTCGATTTCCTGAACCACCGCATCGAATTTCTCATTTTCCGTTCGATAAACTACGTCAGGATTATCGATGCGAATCATGTTGCGATGGGTCGGAATAACGACCACGTCGAGTTTATAAATCTTTTTGAACTCCGTTGCTTCGGTGTCGGCGGTTCCGGTCATTCCCGCAAGTTTCTTATACATGCGGAAGTAGTTTTGGATCGTGATCGTCGCGAGCGTTTGGTTCTCTTCGCGAATGTGCACCCGTTCTTTAGCTTCCACCGCTTGGTGAAGTCCGTCGGACCAGCGTCGGCCAGGCATCAATCGACCGGTGAATTCATCAACGATGATCACTTCACCGTCTTTTACAACGTAATCAACGTCACGCTTAAAAATGGCATGGGCCTTCAGCGCCTGTTGCACATGGTGCAAGGTGTCAATCTGCCGAGGATCGTAGAGATTGTGCACGCCCAACAAACGTTCCACTTTGGCAACGCCTGTCTCCGTCAAGGTCACCGAGCGGCTCTTTTCATCCACGGTGTAATCGCCCTTGGCCTCAATGGCGGCACGATCCTCCTGCGATGGATCACCTTGAATCACGGCACCTCGCTGCAGCTTGGGGATGATTCGGTCGATGACATAGTACTTGTCCGTGGACTCTTCCGCCGGGCCCGAAATAATCAGCGGGGTTCTGGCCTCGTCGATCAGAATATTGTCCACTTCATCGACGACAACAAAGTTGAGCTCTCTTTGGACGTACTCCTCCAAGGAGAATTTCATGTTGTCCCGCAAGTAATCGAACCCGAACTCGTTGTTCGTTCCATAAGTGATATCTGCGCGATAAGCTTCTTGGCGCGTAATCGGGCGCAGATTGAGGTAGCGGTAATCCTTGGTCAAATAGCTCGGATCAAAGAGATAGCTGGCTTCATGAACGATGGAGGCCACCGACAGGCCAACCTTATGATAAATCGGCCCCATCCATTGAACATCGCGGCGCGCTAAGTAATCATTGACCGTAATCAGGTGAACCCCTCGGCCGGTGAGTGCGTTTAGATACAAAGGCAAAGTCGCAACCAACGTCTTTCCTTCGCCGGTCTTCATCTCGGCGATTTTGCCTTCGTGTAGGACCACTCCGCCGATCAGTTGAACGTCAAAATGCCTAAGTCCGATGGTACGGCGGGAGGCTTCACGAACCGCCGCGAAGGCTTCAGGTAGAAGTTCTTCAAGAACCTGAGCTTCCGCTTTGCGCAATTCTTTGTCTGCCTCCTCAACCCGGTTCTTTAGTTCTTCGCGCTCCTCAGTATCGGCAGTGAGAGCCTCTCTCTGGACCTCTTCGAGCGCGCTCCGTAATGCGTCAGTTGCCTCACGAACACGCTTCTTAAACCGCTCTGTCTTATCGCGCAGCTCGGCGTCGCCAAGTTTTTGAAATTCGGCTTCCAGTTCGTTGATCTCACCGACATACGGACGGATACGCTTGACCTCGCGGTCGTTTTTAGTTCCGACGATCTTTTTTATCAGACTCAACATTATGATGGTTTAACTCTCAAGACTTCCCTAACCAGCGCCTCGCCTAGCAGTTACGATACCAATTAAAATACACGATTGTTACCGTCGCTTACAATACAATATTGAAGCAAGGCATTGAAACCGTTTTAGCGTTCGATACGCACTGCCGACTCCACTTTCTCACCGAGGAAGCGTCGGCCAACCTCGATGAAGCGATCAGGCGCGTCAGTGACGAAAAAACTATGAATTCCTTTGCCGTTTCTTCTGGTTAATACTGCCTTTTTGAGCGTCGTCTCTACTTCCCTTGATATTTCCTCGGCGGAGTCCACCAACCAAACGCCGCTGCCCATGAATTTGCGAATTACTCTCTTGAGCAATGGATAGTGTGTGCAACCTAGAATCAACGTGTCGATGCCGCTTTGCTTAAGACTGCCCAAATAAGCCTTGACGGTCATTTCTACTACATCGTTGTCGGTCCATCCCTCCTCGACCAACGGTACGAAGAGAGGACAGGCGCGACTGTACACCTCAACCCCTGCATTGGCTTCCTTCAAAGCGCGCGTGTAAGCGCCGGTCTGGATGGTTGCCTCGGTGCCGATAACGCCAACCTTATTATTCTTTGTACTTTTGATCGCCCTGCGTACGCCAGGCTCGATAACTCCGATTACGGGAATCGAAAGGCTATCTCTCAGCCGCGTCAGGGCGATAGCAGTCGATGTGTTACACGCCACGACAACTGCCTTGACGCCTTTTTGAACCAGAAATTCAGTATTCTCAAATGAATACCGAAGTACGGTCTCGACCGACTTGGTCCCGTAGGGAGCTCTCGCGGTGTCTCCTAGATAAACAGTGTTTTCTTTCGGCAATTTCTCAATAATCTTCTGAAGAACCGTGAGTCCCCCTATGCCAGAGTCGAATACCCCGATCGCGCTTTCTTTATTGGGCATGCGAAACGATTAAAGGGAAGGCGCCATTTGGTTGCCAAGCTCCTTTTCGCAGATTGGCGCGAAACCGAAGACCTGCTCCCATACTTCTTTGGATTCCATGCAGAGATAGACTTTGACAGTGGGTGCGGCTCGGCGAATCCAGCGGAGCATCTTGCGGTAGATGTCGACGCGCATGGGTTGAAAATAACGCAACTTCCCGTCCGGGCAGAGCACTTGCTCGCCGGTCAGAAGCTGTGTCCGTGGAAAGCGATCCCGGATTATCCGTTTTAAGCTCGGCGTATCGCGCAGGACTCCCATACTCAACCAAGCAATTCTGCGCCAATCGACGCTACAAAAAGTTTGGTCGAGCATATCTTCGTAATCACCCTCCCAATTCGAGTACTCGACTATAGGATCAAAGTGAAAACCCAATCGGTAACCGGCGTCCTGGCAGCGCCGGGCCGCCAGTAATCGCTCGCTGAGAGACGCTGTTCCATGTTCATCGAGATCGATGACCCGCTGTGGATTCATCGACCATGACACCACCACCCGATCCTTCGGGTCTAGCACGAGCAACCCTTCGACGCAGTCGCTTTTGGTTTTGAGCTCAAGAAGCACATTGGGCTGCTCGGCGAAGAAGGGTACGACTTCGCGGGCAAAACCAATATAGGGATCCAGAGCGAGACTATCCGTGATCTCCCCCGTGCCAATCCGGAAAAAGAATCGGCGGTGGTTAGTCAAAAGCTCTTCGGCCTCGGTCAACAAATCGTCCACATTGCTAAAAACCTTGAGCTCTGGATTATCAGCCAGGTATTCCTGCAAGTAACAGTAGCTGCAATCCATGGGGCAATTGCTGGCAAAGTTGATGAC
>Ga0209814_10000406_pt1 | contig 14005 bp, 13 predicted proteins | sample SoiMetdeltSBSDD1_FD_187597 | JGI IMG/M metagenome (GOLD analysis project Ga0209814, IMG submission 187597) | Bulk soil microbial communities from a Populus tree surrounding site in Tennessee, USA - Soil MetaG P. deltoides SBSDD1 (SPAdes) (version 2) | ecosystem: Environmental > Terrestrial >... | reverse complement strand
GGGCGAGCTGGATTTTCTGTTGCGCGTGCACGCGATCAGCCCATACACGACGATTACCAAAATAAAATAGCAGTTAGCCAGACTCTGCAAAATGAGCGAGTAGCCTGTACTTCGTACATGTATAACCGCTTAGGCGAGAACTAGGCGAGCACTTATCCGAAGACTGTCCGATCGAGGATTACAAATTAGGGCTGTGATCTCGTCGTCGAGCCGAGACCGGACAAATTGCGACTCCCATCTCCTCCGGTCAACCCGCTTGGAGGTGTGATGAGCGTGACCATTCGCGTATCCGCGATCTTCTTCTGATCGGGCGAGAGCGTTGCATAGAGCGCGTTTGCAGCCGTCCGAATATCCTCGAGTTCGTTCATGCGGATACGAGCGCCATCGGTGATCAAGTCGATATGTTGCAAGCCACTGATTGTTATTCCTTCGGATGCCGGGATACCTGTCCGGGCACGCTCGCGCGAAAGATCACTGGCATAAGCACGCACCTTATCGGTAAACGCCTGCCACGACTCTCTCTGCTGTGGCGTTAGGTGAAGATCCGCTTCCATGAGCGCTAGGCGGTGCTCGGTTTGTTCGTAGGAATCAGGGATGGGACGAGCGACACTGTTCCCGCTGTTTTGCGTATTTCCCCGCCCACCTCGTGATGTACCGCCAAAGATGCCGCCCAACCCCCCACGACCACCGAATTGCGCAAAGCTATTCGGTATCCCGACTGCGACTATTAAACCAACGGCGACAACCAGAACCCAGGCGCTCTTAACCATAATCCTTGCCCTTCTGATGTTACGGGGCTCGATCGGATATGAAGCTTGGATGCACCCCGGAAACTTTTTTCATGAGACTTGTACAGAATACCGATTCACCACAAAACCAAACCAAAAAGATACGGACACGTTGAAAGCTTACGGACACGAAAATTGTTCTAACTATTGGTGAGGCTAGGCGGAAAATACTCTGTTGTCAATACGAGGTACCGCATAGGGATTGCCCTTAGATCTAAATGGTTGCGTTGCTTTACATTGGACGAACTCAGCCTGATACCGTGTCCGGGTGGAAACTATCTCAACGCCTCGGTGACCTTGCGAACAATGCTAAAGTCGAAGACCTGCTCGGGCAGCACCGGCTGCTTAGGTTTGATTCGAACTGCAGCATCCGCGATCATTTGGCGCTGAATATCTTCGCTTACTGAGCCATTTTCCAAAAGCGCCGGTCCCGCAATGTCATATACGCGAGCGGCGATCTTTTCCGGTTCTTTGCCGATGTCCAACCAGGGGCCCTTGATAAATTCAATGCCATACTTCCGGTCGGATTTGATCAGTCGAATTGCTTTCATCATCGCGCGCACAACCTTGGTCACCAATTCAGGCTGCTCGATCAGCATGGCTTTGGTCGCCGCGAGACCTCCCTGCACGGATCGATAAACGTCGGCCGCAGACACCAGCTTGCGAAACCCTTCATCTTGAGCGGTGAAGGTTAAGGGCATTTGAAGCGGGGCGGCGTCAATGACTTTGGCCTTTAAGGATAAATAAGTCATGTGACTCGGACCCGTTGCAAGAATAACAACCTCTTCAGGGCGCACATTGTGCGCCAGAAGAATCCGGCGTACAAGAATTTCCGCCAAAGAGCCGACACCGCCGGTGCCAATCTTCTTTCCGCGCAATTGTTGAACACTTGTGATGTTCGGCTGGACTATGAGATCAAATGACGGCTGGTCGGTGACGGCTAGAATGACTTTAATGTCAGCACCGCTAACGGCGGCACTAACGGCCGATCCGGTTGCGGAAGCAAATTGCGTGCTGTTTCCCATCGTCGCCTGAATGGTTTGGATCGCCTGCATCACGATCAGTTCTACGTCCAAGCCTTCCTCGCGGAAAAAGCCTCGTTCCTTGGCAACGAAAAAGGGCATGGAAGTGGTACTCCTGGCAGCTAAGCCCATCCGCACTCGGGTCATCTTATCGGAACCGTCTGCGGAAAGAGCATTTTCTGTACGACACAACAAAAGACCGATCGCAATCATCAAAAGGGGCGCAAAGTATTTCGCTCCAATCATCGCGTCCTCCTTATGATTTAACTGAAACCGAGGCGAGAATCAGAGTCATCAAGGCTTGGTAATTTTGCGTGAGACGGGCCGACCAGATTTCGTGCTTCTTGGTCAACGCACTTAAAAATGCAAAGGCGAATAGCGCAGATTTGATGAGGTGCTCTCGATCCTGAGTAGACCGCCGAAAAGCCGTCCATTTACGCCTGAAGAGCCTCCGGGCAAACCGAGGAACGCTTGAAATGATTATCGATTTTCCGTACGTGTGCTCTCGAAGCACAAGAATTATTTTTCATCAGCTTTTTACCCTTTTCGATTACCAATGGCTAAGCTCCTTTCTTCAGAGACTCGGCGAGCTCGCGCAAATATTCTTCCTGTTCCTTACCCTCGTATAACGTAAGCGAGCCGTCGTTTTTCAGAGGGATACCACCGAAAAAGTGGAACGCGTGTCCATCCCAGTCGTAGAACTCATCGCCGCGTTGATAGATCTCTTTCCACTTGTAGCCGACCGGACTGCGGTGCAAACCCGTGCGCGCTGGAAACGCGTCTTCTTTCTCCCGGGAATCGTTGAGATTCTCCTTCGGACCTGCTTCTTCGGGAAGTCCCTCCCACATACGCCGGTAGTTGGGAAGGAATTCTTCCTCACGAACCAACAACGCAGTGTGCATGTCCCACCAAGGGCTGTGCCCAGCGATACGCTCATCGACCTGGTCGACCAACTTGTAGACGAGCCGTGCCCCTGCCCGTAGGCGCAAAACGAGCGTCCCTTCGGCGGTCTTGGAATTATGCTCCACTTGCACGCCGCAGTACTTTTCAAAAAAAGCCGCGGTTCTGGCCAGGTCGCGGGAGCCGTAGACCGTGTGGCTGATGCGGCCAACTCTCTCTTCGGTGCAGATCTCCATGGCGCCCTCGGGCATCTTCACCGGCGCCCAGAACTCATACTGGTTGCCGTCCGGATCGGCAAAGTAGACGAGCGTGCCTTCTTCCCCTTCGGCGGCGGTCTTTACCGGATCGGTGTGCGGGATTTTATGTTGATCGAGCCTGCGCAGGTGTCTTTCGATATCCTCGGGCCAGATGTAAAATCCGCAACGGGGCATATCCTTGCTCAACTCTTTGGCTGGTGGGTAGTTCTCGGGCTGCAGAAACGCGCCGATGCGACATGAGCCGCCGTCCCACCACATGAAGCAGAAGATCGGCGTATTCTTCTTTCTCATATTAGTCGTGAGTCCATTGATCGGTCTTGGAGGAAGGCCGGTGGCTTTATTTGCCCAGTCAGCCCAGTTGGATAAATCGTTGGTTCCCACCACATAATGATCTATCCAATGCACTGCTCCTTTTGGTTCTACGTCGGTCATAGATAATCCTCCTGGGAGTTGTTCCGCCCCCGCCAATCGTTCAAGTGTTTCACAACGATTTGCTTGTTCAATAGTTCAAACGTTCAAATTGTTCAAGTCCTCGTCGAGCTAAATAAAATTAGCTACGCTCGCCAACTTTGATCGTCACTTTTACTAACCCTTTCGTCTCTTCTCTTTTCGCTGATCGTTTCAGATGAGCCCAACAGGCTAATTAAAGCGCCGAGCACGATTGCTATCCCAACAGCAATGAGAACTGCTCGTGTACTGATGTTCCGCGCAACTTCCCTGGAATCGCGAGTGCGAACGCAGTAATCGACGGTCCGAAAAAAAACGCAAGTCCAAATATGTCGTCTAGAAATTCTCTCACAGATCTACGGGCTTTACGACTACCAGCTCGTAGCCGCTTGGGATTTAACCATCCCGCTCTACAGTCCGTACAGCGCGGCGGCGTTTTCGCGATAGACTTTCTTTTTCACTTCCTCCGGCAGGTGGGCTGAGTCCTTGGCGATTATTTCCTTGGAGAACGGCCAAGTGCTGTCGGGGTGCGGGTAATCTGATCCCCACATGACGTGCCCTTCGCCGAAAAATTGAATCAAGTGAAGTCCGACCAAGTCCGTTTGAAAGGTCGCCCAGACCTGGCGCTTGAAGATCTCGCTCGGCATCACTTTCAGTGGAATCTCCGTTACCTTTTTGCGCTCAAATTGTCTACGGTAGCGGTAGTCCATCTCCTGCACGACGAACGGGATCCAACCAATCGCCGACTCGGCGAGGCAGAACTTCAATTTGGGATGTCGCTCCAACGTTCCGAAGTTGAAGAGATTGACAAACGGATTGAAAAACGAAGTTGCGCCATTGCCCAGCCCCATATCGAAAGTCATTTGGCGCTGATCCGGCTTGAGCGCGTCCGCCGTGGCCCTGACGGTTCCCGACTGAACGCTGCCGCCGACGTGGTACGACACGACGATGTTCGTCTCCTCGGCAGCATCCCAGAACACGTCCCAAGATTTGAGGTACATATCGATCGTTACATCGTTCACCAGGAAGTTGGCTTCGCGGAAACCTAATTTTGCTACCCGAGTGATCTCCTCCTTGGCGGCTTCCGCGTCAACCGGCGAGAGCATAGCAACTGGAAAGAATCGCTTCGGCGCGGCCTGGCCGAACTCCGCCGCCCAGTCGTTGTAGGTCTGAACGCAGGCATTCCTCAGTTCGGGTTCGCCCACTTGCATGGCGAAAATTGGCGGAAACATGAGCGACGCCTCGACTCCATCGCGATCCATATCAGCGAGGCGTTTGTGCGGCGTGGTCGGCCGGCCGGGTTCGCCGACTCCGCCTCTGTCCAGAGCCAGTGGGTTTCGCTTGGGCCTGGAAAACCACCGCTCGCCACGATAATCACCCCAGGTTTCGCCATCGCATACCCAGAATTCACCCTTTTCACCCCTGTCTTCGACGTGTGGCGCACGATGCCGCAAAGACTTGGGCAAGCGTTCGGTCCACAAGTCCTTGGGCAGATACCCCAAGTCAATGTGATCATCGGCTGAAATCATCGTGTATGTCACCGTCATTCTCCTTTCGACATCGCGCAGTTCAGAGTTCAATGGGATGGGCATGATTCTCCCGCTAATCCCAAGGCTCTGTCAATCCTGGGATAGTTTATCCGTCGGTTGTCTCCAAGACAGCGTTTATACCGGCAATATAGCCCTGGGTGGTGCAGCGGCCCAAGCCATGCTGGTTGAAGCCGCCTGCAGACTCGCCAGCGCAATAGAGACCGGGTATAACTCGGGCGTTCATATCCATCACCTGGCATTTGCCATTGATTCTCAGACCGGAACGCGTGTCGTGCACGTTCGGCGTTGCCCAGGCCGCATAAAATGGCGGCGTTTGGATTTTGTACTTCGGCGTAGGCTTGCCGAAATCGACGTCCTTGCCCGCGTCAACGAAAGAGTTGTATCGCTCCACCGTCGCCCGCAGCGTCTCCCCTTTCATCGGCTTTGCTTGATACTCGTTTTTGATCGCCGCGGCGAGCTCCGGCAGCGTATTCGCGCTGAAGAAATAACCATCCGGGTCGACGTAAGGCGTCGTGACCTTCCATTTGTTCCGCGCCACCGCGTCCGCGTCGAAGATCGCCCACACCGGCCCGGCGGAATAATCAGGCGGTTCGGAATACTCGTTCATCGCTACCGCAGCATTGAAGAAGTTATATTTGCTCGGGTGATAATCGATCCTCTCGTTGTTGCGATAGTCGTTGGGTGTGTACGGGTTGATTTCGTTATAGACGTTTCCGTGGGGGTAATCGCCCTTGGTCTCGTCGTAAAATCGTTTGCCCACCTGATTGACCAAAATAACGTTGTGCCAATCTTTCACCGCCAGGCCGGTGGCGCGCACCAGCGGGAAGAGCGGAAACTCAAGCTCCCACGTCATATAATTCCATTTCGTCGCCAGCACCCGTTGGGTGCGAATGTTGTCGCCGTTCTCCAACGTCTGGTTTGCGAAGCCCCACAGCGAGGCGCCGACCGCCATCGCCGCTAGTTCGCCGCTGGCGTCCTGAAAGGTGTAGGGCTCACCCGCAACCGTCAGCATCTCCGTCAACCTCGGGTCAAACATTCGCCGGAAGTTCAAGTTGCTGGTCATGCCGCCGGTAGCGATGATCACGGCCTTTCTTGCCCGGATACTCGTCGTCGGCTTCGTGCTATCGATGTTGCCTTCGGAGCGAAAGCTCTTTAACGGCGTGTTTTGTCCGGGTAGCACTCGCGGCGTGTGCTGCGCCGTAATGCCGAGCACTCGTCCCGTATTCTGCCCTTTGCGGATAAGGCTCGTCATTTTGTAATTCAGCAAAAATTTGACGCCTTTTGCCCGGGCACTGTTTTCCAACGGCCGAATAAGACCGGTTCCCGCTCGGTTGTTTGGACTTTCCAAGCCCGCGCCTTTGGTCCAAACCGCATGATTCTCTCGCGGCGCAGAGTTTCCCAAATTGTGCCCGCCCTGGTTGTCCGGGGGGATATCCTTGAAGTCCGCGCCGTTGGCTACCAGAAATTCGTAAGTCGGGGCGCAATGATCGGCGAAGGCGCGCATCACCGCGCGATCGTTATACCGGTAATCGGGCCAGCCGTTGGGTTGCACGATAGACCAGTCCGTGAGATCGCGAAAAACCAGGTCGGGTGAGTCTTCGATGCCGTACTTCCTCTGCGCGCTCGTGCCGCCACCCAGAGGAGTATTGCCGCCGCTGATGATCGCATGTCCACCAATGTCATAATTCGTTTCAACGACAATGACTGATACTCCTCCGTCGGCCGCTTTGATCGCCGCCGGCAGCCCCGCCGCCCCCGCGCCGATAATCACTACATCCGCTTCCAGGTCCCAGCTGGTCGGAATTCTTCCTGTTCCCGCTCCCATTGCGCCCGGACCGACGGTGTCGGTGGCGCCGTCTACCGTCGCTGTGGTCGTGATCGAGCTCTTTCTTGAGAGATCGTGCTTTGTCTGGTTATCTTCCATTGATCAACTCCCTCCTTCGAGCGCGGTTGTTCATCTGATAGATTTACAATCGTCTTCATTGAGCTGCAAAGACAAAAACGTCCATTCTTTATCCTATGTCAGCGACAACGGTCAAGCCGCAGGACTAATTTCGGCGTAACAAAGTGATTACGTCCCAGGTTGACCGCTCTTTGATTTTGATTTGGCCGCGTAATGTGCTAATGACCAAACCCGATTGTAAAATGCACTACGGAGGCTGCGTATGACTTGGATTCTGGAGACGTCGCCATCTTATGCATTTGTGTTTCTGCGCCTGGGTCTTGCCGTTACGTTTTTCTTCCATTCGACACAGCAGATCTTCGGTTGGCACGGTGGGCGCGGTCTGAAAGCACATCTCGCGAACTGGCGCGACAGACAGGGCATACCCACCCCCATCGGCGCGCTGGGGTTGTTCATTGAATTCTTCGGCAGCCTCGCCCTCCTTACCGGATTTCTCACGCGGCCATTCGCATTGGGGTTGGCCTTTTTCATCGGTATCGCAATGTTCAAATCTCATGTGCATCACGGCTTTTTCCTGGCGCGCCGTCCGGGAGAGCACAGCGGCGTAGAGTACACCCTGGCACTTTTTTTGATGGCTATGGCTTTGCTCGTCGGTGGCGGAGGCGCTCTCTCGGTTGACGGGCTGATAAGCCGCTAGCAAGCGTCTGATTTCCCAATAGCAAAAAATGGATCGGGATCTGTGGTGCATCCCGCTCTGGCAAACGACAGGAGCCTTTCGCAACTTTTGAGCGCAAACTTCTAATCTACTTCGACAGGATCTCAGAAGGACAATCATTGTTCACGCGCGTGAGTGTATTCGTGACGGAAATCGGCGAAATCGGAACGAGGAGGACGGATGGATCTCCAGCTTCAGGGCAAAAGGGCAATCGTCACCGGCGGCAGCCGCGGAATGGGCAAAGCAATAGCACGGCAGTTGAGCCGCGAAGGTTGCGACGTTGCGATCGGCGCCAGGACCGCGGGACCGTTGCGCGAGGCTGCCGCGGACATCGCCCGGGAGACCGGACGCAATATCGTTCCACTCGTCGTGGACACGCTTAACGCGGAATCGATCAGAGGATTCGTCCGGGACGCGGCTGACGCCTTGGGCGGAGTTCATATCCTGGCTAACTGCGCCGCCCGCGTCGGCGGCACCATCCCTGACAATATGGATGTGATCAGCGACGAACAGATCGTCAAGGACTTCGAAGAAAAATTTCTCGGCTACTACCGCTGCGCGCGCGAGGCGGCGCCACACATGAAGCAGGTCGGTTGGGGCCGGATCATCAACCTGAGCGGCGGCGCCGGACGGACGCCGGGCACCGCGATCAGCACGCCGGCCCGCAACATCTCCTGCGTCGCCCTGACGAAGTCCCTGGCGAACACGCTCGGGCCCTTCGGCATCAACGTGAACGCCATCTACCCCGGTACCACGTTCACCGAAGCGGTGTTGGAGCGCAGCCGCGAGCAGGCGAAGCGCCAGGGCAAGGCGCTGGATGCCTATCTAGAGGAACTGCGGCAGCGCACTCTGATCCGTCATCTGGTCACCGCGGAGGACGTCGCCCAGGTGGTCACGTTCCTCTGCTCGCCGCTGGCCATCAGCATCACCGGTGAAGCGATCTCCGTCTCCGGCGGCGCCAACGCCGATATGCACTACTAAAAATCTAAAGAACGGAACCGGATTATTGGGGTTCGGCTTGAATAAATGAATAAGCTGTCATCGAAAGCGGGAGTTCTGTCTTGGTTCTCGTGGCTATCTACGCGGTCGATTGCTTTTACTCGGCCGAAAGTCTATGCCGCTTGTATGTAATTCTCCCAGAGAATTTCACGCGTCCTCACCGGCGACGTGCGTGACGGATCCTCTAGCGCGACACACTGACCGGGCGGTCCAGCACCACGTTGGTCACCGCAGGGGATTTTTCTAATACCTGCAGTGCATCCAACCCGACGCGGAGCGCGATACCGGGTATGCTCCGATATAGCCGCATGACCTTGAACTGGGTGCCACCCAGTTCCGCCAAGACATAGCTTTGGGCGCTCAAGATCGCCTTTCTCTGCAGTGTCTTTAGGTCCTCGCTCAGTTGATCTTCGCGCTGCCATGGTGTCCGCAATCCCGCCAACACAAGGACGGTGCCATCGCTTGCCACGCGCTTGAAGAGTTGCGAGGGAACCTTCTCCGACGATGCGGCTGCCGCATCCACCGCCGGACGGTCGAGCATTACGTTTGTTACGTTCGCCGAGCGAGCCAACTCGGCCAGGACATCTGCGCCAGCCTCTAAAGCGATACCCGGGATCCGATCGTACCGGCGAATGACCTTATATCTTCTTCCCTCCAGCTCGGTTAGTAGATCCCTCTGGATCGAAGCGATGGCCTCACGCTGGGCCCATGTTTCATCTTCACTCAGACGTGATTCCATTTGCCACGGCACGTTCAAACCCACCAGCACCAACACTGTTCCATGGGCGGCCGCATGATCGATCACCTCGCGAGGAATTTTCCCGACGGTTTGCGCGAACGCCGCAGTCCCGGCGAGGGATAGTAGGGTGGCAAAACAACTCGTCTTGAACCAACTCTTTTTCCGGAGAAACACTTTCATGACCACTGCTCGATCAGATCGGATGAACCATCGAGTTACGGGGTGAGAAGCGAAGCCGTGCTTGCCCTGGCCTCCATAATACCTTTTCCCTGTGCGATGTCCAGGATTTTGTGGGGCGAAAATAAAGGATGTGGCGTCCCCCTTGACGGGCGTGCTCGCCCTGGCCTATTTTGTCTTAGTCAAAATGGAGGTGTCTATGGGACTACTGAAAATTGAGGGAGTCACGCACTGGTCTATTCCGGTGAACGATCTTGGGGAGTCGGAAAAGTTTTACGGCGATCTGCTCGGCCTGAAGCCGCTGGGTAGGCTAGGTGATTCCGGCATGTCCTGCTTCAACGTCGGGGACCACAACATCCTGCTCTGCCAGCGCGCAGAGACCGTGGACAAATCATTTGTCGAGGATCACAACGTACACCATTCCTTCACTGTGAGCCCGGAGACGTTGGTGCAGGCGTGTAAGATCTTTTACGAAAAGAAAATCCCCATCGATAGACTTTACTATCGCGGGAAGGGCTTTTTCACGGGCAGGGAGCTTTATTTCTTCGATCCCACCGGCAACCGGCTCGAGTTGCGCGATCCGACTTGGAAGCCGGGAATGCCCGAGCCCTCATTCGAAGACCTTGCGCGCTCCTGAGCGAACGCGGAGTGGCCGCCGGCAAAACTTCGATGTTTCGAGGATCTCGAATTATCGAAAAGATAATCGGCTATTTACCCTCCTTAGTGCGCCGGCTGGTCTACGGTTGCCGGGTTCATAAATTGACCGATTCAGGCTGCGGATAGATGACGCTTACTTCGAGCGATTTGAAGCAGGGGTTTTTTATGTGAGTGTCTGTTCCTAATGCCAATCCTGGCATCCGCGCTGTGACTCGACACACCTTTTCCGGCTATGGATGCGAGCTAATTACTGGATCTGCTTAACGTTTGCCGGCTGGCATTGGAGTTGCTCTAAGTTGGCGTCAAGAAAGGATCGCCATGTTGCTTGATGCCATAACTCTATTGTTGGTCACCGCTGCCGTACCCATCGTCGCGTTAGTGGTTTTTATGAGCGTAGCGAAGACGAAGAGACGCAGAAGGCCTCTTCAGAGCTTTCGGTAAAATGGCAACGGAGAATTTTTCGCCGCTTGATTCCTGCCACCTGGATTGTTTGACGGCTCTCTATAATCGCGCTGGGACAAAATGCAACCGACGGGTTCGCCGGATAAGCCGCTGATAGCTGCGAGTTGTGACCCCTATTTCGATATCTTGAAGTAGGGTTTTTTATTTTGCGGGCATTCATGATCCGATCGTAGTCCCTCCGAACTTCGTTTCAATTCTCCTTAAGCATCTGAATCCCTCTGGCGGGCACGGTATACCGTTCAAGACTCTGGCTGTAGCGCGACATCGGGTAGCAGAAAAGAAAGTAGCCAAAGGCCGCAAATAAATAGGCTTCGACGCCGAATCCAGTCCAGACCGGCTCAGTGAGGGAAACCTTGATCGTCGTCAAAAAATCGAAGAGTCCGATGATCACGACGAGAGAGGTGTCCTTGAAAAAGCCGATAAACGTATTGACCAAGGGAGGGATCGCAATCCGTAGCGCTTGGGGCAGGATGACGTACCATGTCCGTTGCCAATAGGTATGTCCAAGCGCTTGGGCCGCTTCTTCTTGTTGGCGCGGTATTCCCTGCAGGCCGCCGCGCACTACTTCGGCGAGATAAGCAGCGGCGAAAAGGATCATGGCGATCTGCGCCCGCAGGAGTTTGTCGATGGAGACTCCTGCAGGCAGGAAAAGCGGTAGCATGGCCGAAGCCATGAAGAGAACCGAGATCAATGGGACTCCACGGATCAACTCGATATAGGCGACGGAGAGCCAACGAACCAACACCATGTCCGATCGGCGCCCGAGCGCCAGCAATATCGAGAGCGGAAACGCGAATCCAATACCGAAAGTCGCAAGCAAGAGCGTCAACGTTAGCCCGCCCCAGCGTTCGTTCTCGACGTAGCTGAGTCCGAACAGGCCTCCCCACATGAGCACGCCGATGGCCGCCATGCCTATGAGCCAGAAGGAAACGATGCGGGATCGCCGCACGCGCAATGCGCTCAACATATAAAGTCCGATTAGTATCGCGATCGTTAAGGCTGGCCGCCACTGTTGGTCGAAGGGGAAGGTGCCGAACAATATGAAGCGGTACTTATCAGCGACGAAAGCCCAGCAGGCGCTGCGGCCAATCGCATCACGACAGAGACTTGCGTTCGCCGGCGACCAAACCGCGCGGACAAACGCCCAGTCGATCAGCGGCGGGATTAACATCCATGCGAGATAAAGAATTCCCAGCGATGCAAGAGAACTGGACCAAGTGGAAAAGAGCCGGGCGTGCAACCATTGGACCAGCGATACAATACGCCGCGTCGCTAGGTCTATGGCGCGGTTCATAGCTTGCTTCCTCTGAGCGCAAAGCGCCGGTTGTACCAGTTCATGAAACAGGAGATGGCAAGACTGATCGTCAGATAGACGAGCATGATGATCGCGATACCTTCGATGGCTTGGCCGGTCTGGTTGATCGTCGTATTCGCGATGGAAACCAGGTCGGGATAGCCGATCGCCACCGCGAGGGAACTATTTTTGGTGCAGTTGAGGTATTGACTAGTCACAGGGGGAACGATGACGCGCAGCGCCTGCGGCAAAATTACGAAGCGCATGACTTGCCGCTGGTTGAGACCGAGCGAACACGCCGCCTCGAATTGGCCGGGGTCCACCGCCAGTATTCCGGCGCGGACGATTTCCGCGATGAACGCCGCCGTGTAAAGCGTGAGGCCAAGAAAGAGCGCGGCGAATTCGGGCGATAACAAGCCGCCGCCGGAAAAGTTAAAACCGTGGAGCTGCGGGGAGTCCATCTCTATGGGTACCACGGAAGCGAGAATCGGAAATGCGAAGCCGCGGTTGCTGAGAAATACGCTCGGCAAAGGGTTCAGTGCGTCGGCGGGCGCCGGGAGGCTCTCGGTGATCACGGCGTACCAAAAAAACAGTTGTACGACCAAAGGCACGTTGCGAATCCCTTCAATATACCCTGCGGCAAGCTTCGCGACCAGCCAGTTGTGCGATAACCGCGCCAACCCGATCAATGCGCCCAATATAGTCGAGAAGATAATCGCCAGCGTCGCGACCCGAAAGGTGTTGAAAAGGCCGACCGCAAGAGCCCTCAGGTAAGTGTCCCCGGCGTTATAGGAAAGCAGCGTGGTCTCGCCGATTTCGAAGCCGGCTTCACGCGATAAGAAACCAAAGCCGCTGGCAATCCGACGTGCCATGAGGTTTTCCATCGCGTTGAAAACAAAGTACCAAGCGGCGAAACCGACCGCGGCCGCCAATAAAGCTTGATAAACGATGGATCGAACGCGCGGCTGGTTCAAAGACCACGTTAATTTGCTCGAGCCGGCAGTACCGGCGGACCGACGTGATTCAGGGAGCATGGAATTTCATGGCGTTTCGGCGGGTATGTCGGGTTCAGCGTATGGGAGGCGCGTACATGAGTCCACCCCGATTCCAAAGTTTGTTGATGCCGCGATCAACTCCTAACGGCGTCAGGTGGCGTTCGAAACTCTCGCCATAATTGCCCACCTGTTTGATGATGTTGAAGGCCCAGCGATTGTCCAGGCCAAGCATCTTCCCGAATTCACCCCTGGCGCCGACGAAGCGTTGGATGACAGGATTGGCATTTTTCGCTTGCTGATCGATGCTCTTCGACGTAAGCCCAAGTTCTTCGGCCTCGATCATAGCGAACAGCGACCACTTGACGACATCAAACCAGTGATCGTCGCCGTGTCGCACGATCGGTCCGAAAGGTTCCTTGGAAATAATCTCCGGAAGGATCACGTGGTCGGCGGCATTGGCGGCGCGCGAAACGCGCGCCGCGATCAGCCCGGAAACGTCGGTGGTGTATACATCGCAGCGCCCGGCGAAATAGGCGTTGAGCACTTCTTCCAATTTCTCAATCACCACCGGCTTGAATTTCATGTTATTGGCGCGAAAATAGTCGGCAAGATTGAGTTCGGTGGTCGTGCCCGGTTGTACGCAGACGGCGGCGCCGTCCAGTTGGGTCGCGCTTTTCACTTTTCGTTTTTTCGTTACCATGAATCCCTGGCCATCGTAGAAATTGATGCCGACAAAGTTGAGCCCGAGACTGGTATCGCGCGTGAGCGTCCACGTGGTATTGCGCGAAAGAATGTCCACTTCTCCCGACTGCAAAGCGGTAAATCGTTGCTGCGCAGTCAACGGCGTAAAGCGAATCTTCCGCGCATCGCCGAACAGGGCGGCGCCAACGGCGCGGCAAAGATCGACGTCGATCCCACGCCATTCTCCGTTGCTGTCCGCCTGCGAGAATCCGGCAAGGCCGGTGTTCACGCCGCATTGAATGAAGCCCTTTTTGAGATTCGCCTCAGCCGTTGCTCCCGAGTGGGCGCTCCCCCCAGCCAGAAGCACGAGGGCAAGCGCGCCCATCCACGAGCTTGTTCTTACTATCATAGCCGTTTCC
>Ga0209814_10000405_pt1 | contig 14009 bp, 14 predicted proteins | sample SoiMetdeltSBSDD1_FD_187597 | JGI IMG/M metagenome (GOLD analysis project Ga0209814, IMG submission 187597) | Bulk soil microbial communities from a Populus tree surrounding site in Tennessee, USA - Soil MetaG P. deltoides SBSDD1 (SPAdes) (version 2) | ecosystem: Environmental > Terrestrial >... | reverse complement strand
ATCGACACCAATTCCCGCTTCGACAATCCGAGCGCCCGCGCCACCCAGCTACAGAACGCGCTGAACTACCTGGTCAACACCAGCTCGGTCCGGACCCGCATCGACGCCAGCCGGCTCGGGGTGATGGGGCACTCGATGGGCGGCGGGGGCACCCTGGAGGCCGCTCGCAACAACACCAACCTGCAGGCCGCGGTCCCGCTCATGCCCTGGGACCAGACCAAGAGCTTCCCGGGGATCCGCACACCCACGCTGATCATCGGCTCGCAGAACGACGGTACGGCGTCGCCGGCCAACCACGCGATCCCGTTCTTCAACAGCATCCCGGCCGCCTCGGAGAAGGCGTACCTGGAGCTGGCGGGGGCCGGGCACACCGCGGCGAGCTCGCCCAACACGACGCTGGCCAAGTACGCGATCTCGTGGCTCAAGCGCTACATCGACAACGACACCCGTTACGAGCAGTTCCTCTGCCCGGCGCCCAGCGGCTCGACCATCTCCCAGTACCGGGATACGTGCCCGGGTTCCTAAACGCATAGGTCAACAAGCCCGTCGATGGCGGCCGTGCCGAGCGGCCGCCATCGACGCGCGGTCACACCAAAGAACTAGGCCTTGGTGAAGAAGATTTGGAACTCAAACGTTCCGTTCTCGTCGATCGACAGCACCGAGAAGCCGGTGGGGGGCTCGATGCCATAGTCGCCGAGGACGATGGGCGCCTGGCCCACCACCGCGGCGGTCGACCCCGAGACGTCGGCCTGCACATCCACGGTCACCGGCTGGGTCACGCCGTGGATGGTCAGCTCGCCGGTGGCGGTGGCGGTGATCGAGTCGCCGGCCGCGTCCGGCAGCGTCACCGGCTCGGTGAGCGTGAACGTGGCGGTCGGGAACTGGTCCGATTGCAGGCCCCGACCTCGCATGGCCGCGTCGCGCTGCCCGCTGTCGCTCTTGAGCGTCGTCAGGTTCACATCGACATCGACCGCGGTCACCTCGTTGCCCTGGACGGTCATGCTGCCGGACACGTCGGGGGTGCGCCCCACCGCGGTGTTGGACCCGATGCTCGCGAGCTGCTCGCTGACGCGGTAGCCGGCCCAGGTGCCGCTGAAGTCGTCGAACGACCCGACCGACGTGTCGACGTTCCAGGTCCCGTCCACGGAGGCCGGGTCGGCCGGGTCGGCCGAATCGCCGGATGTCTCGTCCAAGGTCTCCTGGGCGGTGGCGAGGTTGGCGCTCTCGGGCGCGTCATCGCGGATGAAGACCCACCACGCGCCGAAGCCGGCGATCACGAGGACCAGCACGGCGACACCGGCCATGATCCCGATGGTCTTGCGTGAACGTGCCATGTCCGATCCCTTCGTCGCGCGTCAGCGCGCCCGGCTGTTAGGTCACCTATACGGCGCATGACCGTAGGTGGTTCGTTAAGTGGCGCCTAAGCCGGGGTTAGAAGCTGATGGCGCTGAGGTCGGGCTCCCAGCCGGCGGCCCGCTCGACCGCGTCGTGCCAGCGTTCGCGGGGCAGCTCGCCGGCTGGGTCGACCACGAGCCGCGGCCGCCAGGTCGCCGCCACGTCGTCCCAGCCGACCCAGGTGCCCGCGGCCATGCCCGCCAGGAAGCCGGCGCCCAGCGTGGTCGCCTCGCGCTCGGGCGAGACCTCGATCGGGCGCTGCGTGGCGTTGGCCACGGCTTGGAGGAAGGTCGGGTTGCCGCTCATCCCGCCGTCCACCCGCAGCCGGTCGAGCGTCAGCCCGGTGTCGGCCTCGGCCGCCTCGACCAGGTCGGCCCCCCGCTGGGCGACACCCTCCAGCACCGCCCGCACCAGCTGGGGCCGACCGGTGCCGCGGGTGACGCCGAGCAGCGTCCCGCGGGCGCCGTAGTCCCAGCGGGGTGTGCCCAGCCCCAGCAGGGCCGGCACGAACATCACGCCCTCGGCGGTGGCGCAGGCCGCGGCCACGTCGTGGGACGCCTCGGCGGTGTCGATGATGCCGAGGTCGTCGCGCAGCCACTCGACGGCGGTGCCGGCGGCCAGCATGACGGCCTCGACGCCCCAGGTCACCGCCCCGGCTTGGCGCCAGGCCACGATGGGGAACGTGCCGTGGTCGCCCCGGCGGGCGAAGCCGGGCCGTTCGGGACCGACGCAGACGTCGAGCATGCCGCCGGTGCCGAACGTGATCTTGGCCAGGCCCGGGCGCACGCATCCCTGGCCCACCAGCGACGCCTGCTGGTCGCCGACCAGCGATGCGATCGGCGGCGCGCCGGGAAGCGCGGTGGCCAGCCCCACCCTGCCGCTGGAGTCGACGATCTCCGGCAAGGCGGAGCGGGGGATGCGCAGGGCGTCGAGCACCTTGTCGTCCCAGTCGGAGCCCTCGGGCCGGGTCAGGCCCGTCACCGCCGCGTTGGACAGGTCGGTGACGTGCAGCTCACCTCCCGACAGCTGCCACGCCAGCCAGCTGTCGACCGTGCCCACGCACAGGTCGCGGCGGCGCTCGGGGTCGGCGCCGTCGAGCAGGTGGGCGGCCTTGGTGGCGGACTCGTTGGGCGCGAAGTGCAGCCCCTCGGCCTGCCACACCAGGCAGTCGCCCACGGTGCGCAGGTCCTGCCAGCCGAGGCCGGGACCGACCGGCTCACCGGTGGCCCGGTCCCACACGATGGTGGACGCCCGCTGGTTGGCGATCCCGACGGCGGCCACGGGCCCGCCCTCGGCGAGCGCGGCCCGGGCGACGCCCAGGGCCGCCTCGGTGAGGGCCAGCGGGTCGAACTCGACCAGCCCCGGCGAAGGCGACGAAGGCAGGGCGCGGCGGTAGTGCACCGCGGTCACCGAGGCGTCGGGTCGCACCACCGAAGCCCGCACGCCCGAAGTGCCGACGTCCACCACGAGGACAGGCCCGCTCACTGGATTCCCCCAATCATCGATCAGGAGTCTGCCGCATGCGGACCGGACGAGGCCGCCTGCGACGCCGAACTGTCACCAACCGCCCACGGGGCCCCACGGCGAGGGCAGGCCCAACTTGCCGGGGTTGAGGATGCCCCGGGGATCGAGGGCCTGCTTGGCCGCCGCCAGCACGTCGAACCCGCCACCCAACGCCGAGCGCATGAACCGGGCCCGGTTGAGGCCCACGCCGTGGTGGTGGCTGAGGGCGCCGCCCTGGGCCAGCACGGCGCCCTGGCCGGCGTCCCACAGCTCCCGGTAGTAGGCGTCCCGCCGCTCCGGGTCGACCTGCCCGGCGAACGTGAAGTACAGGCAGCCGCCGGACGGATAGCTGTGCGACTGATGAGCCGACGCGGCCAGCGTCCCCTCCACCCCGAGGAGCGCGGCCAGCGTGGCCTCGTAGATGCCCGGCAGCGCGGTCCACGACCCGGTGACCTCCATCGTGTCCACCGTGTAGCCCTTGCTGATCAGCGCCTCCAGGGCGGCCACGTCGTTGCGTCGTTCCAGCCAGTGCCCGACGTGGGCGTCGTCGCTGCGGCCGCCGTCGACACCGGGCCGCTCGGACTCCTCGGCCACCACCGCGAGCGTGGCCTCCACCAGCCGGGCGTCGCCTTCGTCGAGCGCCAGCAGCAGGGCGTGGTTGCCGGTGTGATAGGTCCGGTCGGCCTCGGCCGCGTCGTACAGCCGCAGGACCGCCGGGGTGGCCCCCCGCTGCACGATGCGCCGCATGGCCTCCAACCCGTGGGCGAACGACGGCAGCGTCCACGCGCCCCGCGACTCGCGCGCAGGGGCGGGGTGGACCCGCAGCCGGGCGCCGGTGATCACGCCGAGCGTCCCCTCGCTGCCGACGAACAGCTGGGTCAGGTCGGGGCCCGCCGCGGCCCGGGGCCAGCCGCCGGTCGAGACGTGGCGGCCGTCGGCCAGGACCACGTCGAGGCCCTCGACCATGTCCTCGATCTTGCCGTAGCGCCCCGAGAGCTGACCCGCGGACCGGCACGCCAGCCAGCCGCCCACGGTCGACAGCGCCACCGACTGCGGCCAGTGGCCCAGCGTGACGCCGTGGCGGCTGCGCAGCTCGTGCTCGAGCACGTCGCCGAACGTGCCCGGCCGGACGTTCAGCACGAGCGAGGTGGCGTCGACGTCGACGATGCCGGCCATGGCGGTGAGATCGAGCACCACGCCGCCGTGCAGCGGCACCGACGCCCCGCACACGCCGCTGCGCCCGCCCGCGGCGGTGACCGGCACCCGAGCCTCGTGGCACAGCGCGAGCACCGCCGCGACCTGGTCGGCGTCGCCCGGACGTACGACCGCGGCGCCCAGGCCCGCCACCTGGCCCTGCGTGGCCCAGCTCATGGCCACCGGCCACCAGTCCCGGCTCGCCTCGGCCACGGCTGCGGGCTCGACGGTGACCGCGGCGCCGGTGGTCGCCAGGCGCTCGACCAGGGCGTCGCCCACCTCGACCCGCGTGGCGGCCAGCCGGGCGGTGGCGGTCCCCGCGTCGGCGAGCGGGATCGGAGCGGTGGGCTCCCCGGGACCGACCGGGGGCAGGGACGTCGGCGTCATGGCGCGATGTTGGCTCACCAGGGGGGCAGCGCGGGAGGCGTGGACGCCCGGCCCATCAGCCACGCCAGCAGGGCCCGGCGGCCTTCGAGCGACATCCGGGCCGGCAGCCCGGCGAGCGTGCGGGGCAGCTCGGTGTCGACGAACAGGGCCGACCACGCTTCGGGCCCCAGGTCCAGGTCGAGGTCCGCGTGGTGCACCTCCACCTCCCGCCAGCGGCGGAACGGCAGGTCGGCGCACGCCACCAGCTCGCCGCGGGTCGTGCGGGCGAACCCCCGGGCCCACACCTCGTCCGGGGTCTTCTCCCACGTCGCCTCGAGCCGCGCGATGGAGGCGGTGATGTCGGCCACCTGCGCGTCCGCCGGGCGTCCGGCGCCCGCCTCGATGCCGGCGGCCCGGCCGTCGAACCCGTCCTCGTACTGGTCGACGATGTCACCACCGGCCGCGCCCTCGAGCATCCGGACATGGGAGTCGGCCTGGCGGGCCAGGTGGGTCAGGACGTGACCGACGGTCCAGCCCGGCAGGCGGCTGGGGCGGGCCACGGTGGCGTCGTCGATGCCGCCCAGCGAGTCCACCAGCCGGGCGTGCGCCACCCGGCAGCCGGCGAGCGCGGCGGTGGTCTCCAGCGGCGGCGCGATCAGGTACTCGGTGTCCAGGGGCAAGTCCATCAGCTGCCTCCGGTGAGCACGACCGACTCGGGCAGCCCGGGGACCTCGCGCTCGCGGGCGGCGGCCGCCCGGTAGCGAGCCACCTGGTCCGCCCGCTCGGCTTCCGTCCAGCCCAGCTCGCCGGCGAGCAGCGCGGCCACGTCGTCGGCGGCCGCCGCGGTGGCGTCGCGTGCCCGCAGCCGGGCCCGGGTTCGCCGGGACAGCACGTCGTCGAGCGTGGTGGCCATCTCGTAGCGGGCGGCGTAGAGGGCCTCGACCCGCCGGTAGGGGAGCCCGGGGACCAGCGGTTCGGCCAGCGTCGGGTCGGCAGCCGTCATGGCTGCCAGCACGCCGGACTCGCCGCCGTAGCGCTCGGCCAGGTGCGGATCGGCCTCGCGGGCTTCCGTCCAGCCTTCGGCTCCCCGCAGCGGCAGCTTGCGGGTGCTGCGGCTGCGCCGGGCGCGGCGGCCGATGTCACCCCCGAGGACGGCCACGGCGGCGCCGACCGCATCCTCGGCCATCTCCCGGTAGGTGGTGAGCTTGCCGCCCGTCACCGTCACCATCCCGCCCTCGGACGTCGTGACCAGATGCCGGCGCGAGAGGTCGGCGGTGCGGCTGCTGGTGGCGTCGGCCACGAGGGGTCGCAGCCCGGCCCACGTGGCCAGCACGTCACCGGGCCCGATGGGCTCGGCCAGCGAGCGGTTGATGGCGTCGAGCAGATAGGCGACGTCGTCGGCCGTGCACTGGGGGTCGTCCACGTCGCCGTCGTAATCCGTGTCCGTGGTGCCGATGTAGGTCACGGAGCCCTCGCCGCCCAGCTCCCCGCCGGCCCCGGCCCACGGGACCACGAAGATGGACCGCCGGTCCTTGCTCACCGGGACCACGGCCGCGATGTCGTTGCGCACCTTGTCCCACGGCACCGCGATGTGGATGCCCTTGGCCGGGCGGATCGTGTGGGGATGGGTTCCCTCGTCCAGCGCCCGCACGTCGTCGGCCCACAGCCCGGTGGCGTTGACCACGACCCGCGCCCGCACGTCGAGCGTGCCCGCGCCCGTGTCGATCACCGCACCGGCGACCCGGCCGCCCTCCCGTCGCAGCTCGGTGACCGCGGCGTGGTTGACCATCGCCGCGCCGAAGTCGAGCGCGGCGGTGCGGGCGACGGCGAGCGTGAGCCGGGCGTCGTCGGTCTGGGCGTCGTAGTACAGGTAGGCCCAGGCCAGGCGTTCGCCGAGCGTGGGCATGTGGGCGCGGGCCGCGTCGGCCTTCAGGCGCTTGTGGACCTTGCCGATGCGGATGCCACCGGTCAGGTCGTACATCCACATGGCCGAGCCCAGCGCCCGGGCGACCTGCTTGGGGATGATGCCGCCCTTGCCCGTGAACACCGGGATGAGGAAAGGCAGCACCTTGACCAGGTGCGGGGCGTTGCGCAGCAAACGCTGGCGTTCGTGCAGTGCCTCGTACACCAGGCGGATGTCGCCGTTCTGCAGGTAGCGCAGGCCGCCGTGCACCAGCTTGGAGGACTTGGACGACGTGCCCGAGGCGAAGTCGTCCCGTTCGACCAGCGCGGTGCGTAGGCCGCGGGCCGCGGCGTCGAGCGCCACGCCTGCGCCCGTGATGCCTCCCCCGATGACCAGGACGTCGAACGTGCCGGTCCCGAGGAGGGCCAGGTTCTCGTTGCGATCGAAGGTGCCGAGGGGCATGGACGGCTCCGGGGGGACGTTGGCTGTGAGCCTAACGGTGGTCTCCCGTGCCCCTACAGCCACCGGCCGTGAACCGCCCGTCGCTGTTCCTGCGTACCCGGTACGCGCTCGGCCGCCAGTGGCGCGACTCGTGGGACGATCCGGACGAGAGGAAGTGGCGAGGGTGAGCGAGTACCACCGCATCGTGCGGGAGTTGGCCGCGTCGGACCCGTGCGGATCGGGCGAGGTGGTGCGACTCGACTGCTGCGTGTTCTGCGGGGCCGAACGGGTGTGGAGCGCGATGGCGGTCGTGGAACACCAGCCGGCGTGCCTGTTCGCCCGCGCCGTCCGCGTCGACCGGCGTTCGTCGCTGTCCCGTCTGCGGGCCTGGCTGTTCTCTCCGCCACCCGATGGCTACGTGTGGGAGCGCAAGCCGTGATCCAGGACGCAGCGCGAGCACGCCACCGACCTCCGTGGCCGTCTGTGACCTGGGGCTTGCTTTCCCAGGCAACTCACGGGAAAGCCTTGCCAACACCGTTGTCGGGTGCCAAGATCGACCGTCCTCCGGAGGCAGGGCCTGGGTAAACGCGGCGGCTTGCCCCGTGTTTGCGTTGGGCGCCCCGGGGAACAGAGACTTCGGTCTGGGGCTCGTCTTAGCGGTCGAGCCGCGACTGCGTACACCGACGTTCCAGTCACAGGGAGACCTTCCCGCCACCATGAAGCAGACATGGCGCCAGCAGGCCGCCTGCCGCGGCCTGGACCCGCTGATCTTCTACCCCGCCACCGACGAGGAAGCCGAGGACGCCAAGGACGTGTGCGACGGTTGCCTCGTCCGGGAGGCGTGCCTCGAGCATGCGCTCGCCGTACGTGAGAAGGAGGGCGTCTGGGGAGGCGCCACCGAGCGCGAGCGCAGGCGCATCATCCGGCAGCGCCGTCGCGCGTCGTAGCGAGCCGGTGACCGCCCCGCCCGGAACCGGCGACCCGTTCGAGGGGTGGCCGGCTGCCCTCGGCACCCTGTCCGCGGGTGGCGACCTCGATCGGGCCCGGGCCCGTGCCGCGATGGCCGAGATCCTCGACGGGGCCGCCACCCCGGCCCAGATCGCCGGGTTCATCGTGGCCCTGCGTATGAAGGGCGAGACGGTCGAGGAGCTGAGCGGCCTGGTGGAGGCCATGCTGGCCGCCGCCGAGCGGGTCGAGCTCGCCCCCGGGCTGGACGCCGTCGACATCGTGGGCACTGGTGGCGACCGGGCCCACACCATCAACGTGTCCACCCTGGCCGCCCTGGTGGTCGCGGGTGCCGGTGCGCCGGTCTGCAAGCACGGCAACCGGGCGGCGTCGTCGTCGACCGGTGCGGCCGACGTGCTGGAGGCCCTGGGCGTGCGCATCGACTGCGGGCCCGAGGAGGTGGCGCGCTGCGTGGCCGAGGCCGGCATGGGCTTCTGCTTCGCGCCTCGCTTCCACCCGGCCATGCGTCACGCCGGACCGACGCGGCGCGAGCTGGGCGTCCCCACCGTGTTCAACTTCCTCGGCCCGCTGGCCAACCCCGCGGGGGTGCGGCGGCTGATGATCGGCGTCGCCGATCCCCGGATGGCCGAGCGGATGGTCGGCGTGCTGGCGGCCCGAGGCTGCGAGCGGGCCCTGCTCGTGCACGGCGACGACGGCCTCGACGAGCTGACGCTGGCCACGACGTCGCAGGTGGTCGAGCTGCGCGACGGCGAGGTGAGCAGCTATGCGGTCGACCCCGCGGCGCTAGGCCTGGCCCCGGCATCCGGCGACGCCGTGGTGGGCGGCGACCCGGCGGTCAATGCCGAGCTGTCCCGGCGGGTGCTGGCCGGCGAGGCAGGCCCCCACCGCGACATCGTCACGCTCAACGCCGCCGCCGGACTGGTCGCAGCCGGCCTGGTCGACGATCTGCCCGCCGGGATCGAGGCGGCTCGAGCCTCCATCGACGGTGGCGACGCCGCCGCCGCGCTCGACCGGCTGGTCAGCGTGTCCAACTCGGCTTGACGCCCCCGCGCCGACCTCGTTGACTGGCGAGGACATGTCCGACGTCACTGGGGCCTCCACGCCGTCCGGCGATCCCACCCGCGACCGGTTGGTCGCGGCGGCCGCCCAGGTGTTCGCGGACAAGGGCTACGACGGCGCCGGGGTGCAGGAGATCGCCCGGCGGGCCGGGTTCACCACCGGTGCCATCTACGGGCGGTTCCGCGGCAAGGCCGAGCTGCTGCTGGCGGCCATCGAGGCCCAGTCCGACTCCGAGTTCGACCAGCTGTTCGCCGAGCACAACTTCCAGGGCCGGCCCACCGACATCATCTCCCGGGTCGGCACGCACCTGGTGACCGAGGAGTTCGACAGCGGCCAGGCCCTGCTGCTGGAGGCGTTCGTGGCCGCCCGGCGGGAGCCCGAGGTGGCGGTCATGCTGCGGCGGGTGATCGAGCACCGCACCGAGAACCTGGTCGCCCTCATCATCGAGGCCCAGCGCACCGGGGGCATCGATCCCGAGCTCGACACCCTCTCGATCGTGCGGTTCTGCCACGCGGTCGCGCTGGGCTTCCTGCTGTTCGGCGCCATCGACCTGCCCCGCCCGCAGCCGGGCCCGTGGGAGGACCTGATCCACCGCCTGGTCGAGGCGGTCGCGGACCCGTCCGCCGACCCGGCCATCTCGGCTACATCGCCTACGGAAGCCGCGGGGCCGGACGGCTCGTAGTCACTCGATCCCCAGGCCCCACATCGACTCGAGGTCGTGGCGGGAGTAGGCCTGGAAGGCGAACATCGTGGTGGTGTGCACGATGCCGTCCAGCGCGGCGATGTGCCGGGTCACCACGTCGGCCAGCTGCTCGTGCTCCCTCACCCGCACGATGGCGACGAGGTCGAGGTCCCCGGTGACCGAGTACACCTCGGCCACGCCGTCGACCTCCGCGATCTCGGACCCGAGGTCGGCGATGCGGTCGGGTACGGCGTGGATCAGCACGAAGGCGGTCAGCACGCCAGGCAGCGTAGACCCGGGCCGGCGGCGCCCTGACCGCCCTCATGGCCCGCCTACGATCTCGGCCAGCACGTGAGGCGCGCACCGCGCCAGCCACCGCCCCACGCACGCCAGCTCGTCAACCATCGCGAGGGGCAGCGGCCCGTCCTCGGGCCGCGGCGGCAGCTCGAAGTCGTCGGGATCGACAGCCGCGACCCGCGCCAGTTCAGGCTGACCGCGGCCGTTGCCGGAGGCCGAGCACCCGGCGTGCTCGCCGGTCTGGCTCGGAGCCAGGCGGCCGCGCCGCAGTTCGGCGCGGGTGCCGTCCGGCAGCTCCACCACGACGCGCTCGACCCTCCGCAGCGCGTCGAGCCGCGCCTGACGTCGCAGCACGACACCGAGCGCGCCGATGTGCTCGGCGACGACGGCCGCCTCGGCGTCCCGGCGCACATCCTCCAGGTCCCGGTGGCGAGCTTCCAACGGTGCCAGCAGCGCGTCCCCGTCGCCCGCCGCGGCCCGTCGCATCCGCTCGCCGAGGTCGGGCCCACCGTCAGCTCCCGCCCCGACCGCAGCCTGGACCGCGGCCACGAGCCGCCGCGCCGCCGCAGTCGACGGCACCGGGCCCAGCCAACCGGCCCCCGCGGCACCGCCGGATGGCAGCACCCGGGCCACCGCCGCACGCGGCGACCGGCTGCCCACGGGCCGGACGTAGCGATAGCCCCGCCAGCGCCCGGCGGCGGGGTTGAAGCGGGGCTCCAGGGCGTGCACCACTCGGGTGGCCGCCACCTCCGCTTCGAACGCCGTTGGACACACCACATGGTCGAGGCGGTGCGCCCGGCGCAACACTGGGCCCAGGGTGCGCAACCGCGGCCCCGCCCGTACGGCGAACAGCGAACGCACCCGGGTGCGCAGGTCCCGGGCGCTGCCGGCGTACAGCGGCCGCCCCTGCCCGTCGCGGAACAGGTACACGCCCGGCGCCCGGGGCAGCCGGGCCGTCAGGCGCAGCTTGGCCGCATGCGGATGCCGGGCCACGGCCGGGAGCGCCAGCAGGTCGTCGAGCTCGGTGACGCCCAGCGGGGCGGCCTGCTCCAGCAGCAGGTGCAGCAGGTCCGCCGTGGCCAGCACGTCGTCGAGCGCCCGATGGGTGGGCCGGTGCGGGAGGCCGAACCGGGCCGCGAGGGTGCCGAGCCGGCAGTCGGCGACGTCGTCATCGAGCAGCAGGCGCCGGGCCAGCGCCACCGTGTCGACCGAGGGGAGCCCGAGCCGCTCGCGGTCCAGCGACGTGAGCGCGGCATCCAGGAACGACAGGTCGAAGCGCACGTTGTGGCCGACGAGCACCGCCCCGCCCACGAACTCGAGCAGGGCCGGCAGGATCTCCCGCACGGCCGGCGCGGGCAGGACCATCGCCTCGGTGATGCCGGTGAGCTGGGTGATGAATGGCGGGATGGGGGAGCCCGGGTTGACCAACGTCTGGAAAGTGCCGAGGCACTCGCCGCCGCGGAAGCGGGCCGCGCCCACCTCGGTGATGGTGCAGTCGGCCGGGGATCCGCCGGTCGTCTCGAGGTCGACCACGCAGAACGTGACCGCATGGAGCGGGGTCGCGACGTCAGTGATGTGGTCAGCGCTCGCCAGCACGCCGCTCACTATAGCGAACATGTGTACGTGTCATCGGCGGTGCCGAGGTGACTGAAGCGGCTGGGTAGGCTGCGTCAGTGGCCATCCGCTATCGCTGCTCCGCCTGTGGCAACCTGACCCGCTTCGACGTCGTGACGTCCCGGCGCACGCGCGCGTACCACCACTACACCTTGGGTGGCGATCTGCGCCTCGAGGACGAGTCCGTGCTGGACGAGCACGTCGACGAGGTGACCTGCCGGTGGTGCGGCGACGGCGCGGCAGTCGAGCAGATCGACGACGCGCTGGACGGCGCGGCCGAGGTGACCGCGGCTGCGTCCGACCGCCCGGGGGCGACCTGACCGATCCGGCGGGCGTGATCCGCCCGGCGGTCGAGTCGGCCCTCGCCGTGGCCCGCTCCGGCCTGACGGACGATCCCGTCGTCCCGCCGCCTCCCGCGCTGCGCCCCTACCTGGGCTTCGCCAAGCAGACCCCGCAGTCGCTGCGGGCCATCGCCCGGGTCGTGGAGGGCGACGACAACTTCCGCGCCCGGGTTGCGGCCGAAGTGGACGAGGCCAAGGTGGGCCGGGCCGGCTGGCTGTGGCTCAGCCGCCCGGAGGGCTGGGCCGGCGAGCTCGAGGCGTTGGAAGCCGAGTCGGCGGCCCGCAGCGCGGATGAGCAGGAGGCTCGGGCCGAGCGCGCCGCCGCCCGCAGGCTCGCAGTCGTCGAGGCGGCGGCCCGCCGGTCGGAGAGCGAGGCGGAGGCGCAGCGCGTCGAGTTGGAGGCAGCCCGCGTCGAGCTGGCGTCCGAGCGCGCCCTTCGGGCCCGCGCGGAGGCCCACCTGGCCGACTTGGAGGCCCAGGTGTCCGACCTCGGCGCGGCGCGGGCGGACGCCATCCGCAACCTGAAGCGGGTCGAGGCCCGCCTCGTCGACCGGTCCACCGAGGTGAACACGTTGCGAGCGCGCAACCGGGCGCTGGAGGCCGATGCCGCCACGCGTGAGAGCACCCGGTCGAGCTCGGCTGGCGGCGCCGGCGGCCCGGCGACCCGCACGCCCGAGGCCACGCCTCGCCCCAGGCCCACCGCCCCGGCACGGGAGGCCCGGCCCGCGCCCGACCGGGCGGCGATCGCCGCCGAGCTGGCGCGGGCGGCGGAAGGCGCGGCCGCGGTGGCCGATGGCCTCGCCGCCCTGGCTCGCCTGCTCGACGCGGCGCCGGCCGCGGCCGGGGCGGCGCCCGACCTCACCGCCGACCCGGGCCTCGGGGACGAGCCCGGCGCTGTGCCCGCCCGGCGGGTGCCCCTGGTCCTGCCCGGCGGCATGTTCGACGACTCGCCCGAAGCTGCCGAGCACCTGCTGCGGACACCGGGGGTGACGCTCATCGTCGACGGCTACAACGTCACGATGGCCGGTTGGCCCGAGCTGGCCGCGGGCGAGCAGCGCCGCCGGCTGGTCACGGCGCTTCAGGGCCTCGCGGCCCGTACGGCCACCCACAGCGAGGTGGTGTTCGACGGCGCTGCCGTCGATGCGGCCCTGGTGCCCACCGCCGGGCGCCAGTTGGTGCGGGTGCGCTTCTCACCTCCCGGCGTCGAAGCCGACGACGTCGTGCTCGATCTGGTCGAGCGCCTGCCGGCTGCGACCCCGCTGGTGGTGGCCTCGAGCGACAAGCGGGTGCGGGAGGGCGCCAAACGCTTGGGTGCCAACCTCCTGCACGCCCGCCAGTTGCTCGATCTCCTGCGTCGCTGAGGTCCGCCTCCCGAAACTGTCACAGGCCGTTCGTAGGGTGACGGCCGTGGAGCAGATGTCCGAGCCGCTGGACGGCCGAGGGCGAGGAGACGACCGTGTCCCCAACGAACCGCACCCCGCCCGAGGGCGAGCCGGCACGCGACGGCCCGCTGGTCATCGACTGCGACGACTGCGCCATGCAGGGCACCGATGCTTGTGCCGACTGCGTGGTCACCTTCATCTGCTCGCGCGAGCCGGGCGAGGCGGTGGTCGTCGACGTGGCCGAGGAGCGGGCGATCCGGCTGCTGTCCGGCGCCGGGCTCTTGCCCCGCCTGCGCCACGTGCGGCGCACCGGGTGAGCCTGGCCCGCCGCGGCCGCGTGGCTTGCCGCCGCGGGGCCGGCTCGGCACGATGGCTGCCGTGCCCACAGCCACGCGCTCCGCTCGACGCGTTCCCGACGTCGCCGACCTGGTGGCGTTGGGCCGCGCGCAGGGCCTCGATGCCGTGGGTGTGGCTCCGGCCACCCCGTTCGCGACCACTCTCCGCCACCTCGAGCGGCGCAAGGCCGCCGGGCTGCACGGGGGCATGGCGTTCACGTACCGGCGACCGCAGCGCTCGGCCGACGCCGGTGCCGCGCTGCCGGGCGCCCGGGCGCTGGTGGTCGGCGCCCGCAGCTACCGGCGGTCCGCGGGGTCTGCCGTGGACGTCGACGTCGAGGTGCGGCCACCCGGGCGGCCTGTGTCATCGGCGGGACGGGTGGCGCGCTACGCGTGGGAAGATCACTACGGCCCCCTGCGACAGGCGTTGGGTGTGGTCGCGGCCCGGTTGCGGCACGAGGGCTGGCGGGCTCGGGTGGTGGCCGACGACAACGCTCTGGTCGACCGGGAGGCGGCTTATCGCGCCGGGCT
>Ga0209814_10000404_pt1 | contig 14014 bp, 6 predicted proteins | sample SoiMetdeltSBSDD1_FD_187597 | JGI IMG/M metagenome (GOLD analysis project Ga0209814, IMG submission 187597) | Bulk soil microbial communities from a Populus tree surrounding site in Tennessee, USA - Soil MetaG P. deltoides SBSDD1 (SPAdes) (version 2) | ecosystem: Environmental > Terrestrial >... | reverse complement strand
GCGGAGGACGAGGCAGTGCTTCAGGCGTATCTCGGTGGGCACCGTTTCTAGACTTCGCGTAGTGCCGCGGACAGTCGTCATCGTTGTCGCGGCCATGCTTGCTGCCTCCTGCGGCGGTTCCGACGCCCCGGAGACGCGCGGCGAGCCGCTCACCATCTACGTGAACGCGCCGTTCTCCGGGACCGCGTTCGTCGGCGAGACGATGGCCCAGGGGGCGGAGCTCGGCGCGCGTACCGTCAACGACCGCGGCCTCAACGTCGGCGGTCGACCGTACGAGCTCAGGATCGTCCGGGCCGACAACCGGCTGTCACCGCAGGCGGCTGTCGCGAACGTCCGCCGGGCGGTCGCCGACGACGCGGTCGCGGTGGTGGACGAGGGGACGGGCGTGAATGCCTCGTGGCGGATCGCGGCCGAGGCCGACATCCCGCTCGGAATCACGTTTCAGGGCGGGATCGACCTCGTCGATCCAGAGACGCGGCCGAACGTCTTCCGGATCGCCCCCAACGACCACGGCCTCGCCTTCCGGCTCGCGGAGTATCTGATTCCGAAAGGCGTGAAGCTCGCGCTGCTCACAGACGACAGCGGCTACGGCCAGGAGGGCAAGAAAGCGCTCGAGCAGGCTTTCCGCGGACAGGAGTCGGTCGTCGCGCGTATCGATCTGCCCGCTTCCGCGACGGACGTGGCGCCGCAGGTGCTACGCGCCCGGCGAGCCGGCGCCACCGGGCTGCTCGTCTGGGCCCAGGCGCCGGTGATCTCGGCAACGATCACGGCTGCTCGGAGCGCGGGGTGGGACGTCCCGATCTATGCGCCTCCCTCGGGCGCCGACCCCCTCATCCGCCAGGAGCACTCCGACAATCCCGATTGGGTCGACGGCCTGACCTTCGCGTCCGGCCGCATGACAGCCGAGGTCGGCACCTCCCCGTTTCTCACCTTCTCGCGGAGCTTCGAGGCTGCGTACGGCCCCCAGCTGGTGGGTGTCAAGACGTCGGACGGCAAGGACGTCATCCAGCCGCCGGAGTACGCGATGTACTCGTTCGACTTCGTACGCCTGCTCGCGGCGGCCATGGAGTCCGCCGGCGTGGTGCGCGGTGAGAAGGTGATCCAGGCGCTGAACCGCATCACGATCGCCGGCGCGAACGGGGACGAGCGGGGGTTCAACCTCGTGAACCACGAGGGCGTCATCGACGACGACGTCTACTTCGCGCGCTTCCGGGACATGACATTCGCGCCGGTCGAGGACGACCTCTTGTCCGCCTCGCTGCCGAACGTCGAGCAGACTCGGTGACGCCTGCCCGAGCCGTGCTCGTCGCCGTCGCCGTCGCGGCGTTCGCTCCGACGGCCGCGAGCGCCCAGCAGTTCCGTCTCCTGGAGCTGCCGGGCGCAGGAGCACTGCCGGAGGTCCCACCTCTCGCCCCGCCGCAGCCTCCGCCGACGGAGACCCCGCCGATCCGAGGCACCGTCTTCGCGCAGGAGCAGGTCCGGATAGCGATCGACGCCGACGGGGCTCCTCACGCCGTCACGGTAGTACAGCGCCTGATCCTCCGGACCCTCGGGGATTTCGTCTTCGCGATCCCTGCGCCGGCAATCCGGGTCACGCCCGGCCCCCGGAGCGAGTCGCGGCCCGGGCTCCGGCCGAACCAGATCGTCTGGCAGGGGTTCTCCCCGCGGCGCAAGCTGCTCGTCGCGGTCGCCGAGCTGCGGCCGCGCGACAGCGTCGAGGCCCTGCCTGTGCGGCTGCGCTTGATCGGGGTGCCGACGCAGCCGGGGCCGTTCGAGCTCAGCGTCACGCTCGAGAACGCGACAAGGACACAGGCAACGGCACCTACCGGAGCCACCGTGGAGGCGGACGTGACTGCTGCGCTCGACGGGCTCCGCGCGGCAGAGAGGATCGACCGGCCGTTCGAGGCGCGGACGGTGCGGCTGCTCGGCCCGAGCCGGCCGCGCAGGGTGGACGTCTGGGCGCCGCTCGCCGTCCGTGGCTCGATCGGCTTTCCGCCGGGCACCGTCCGGAACCTCACCACTGGGCGCTTTCCGCGGTTGCTCGGCGGCGAGAGCGTTCGCGTCACCGTCCGGGGGGAAGCGGTTCGCGCGGCCGCTCCTCGGATCAGGATCTCAGCGCGGCCCCTTCCGGCCGCTGCGCTGCCGCCGCGCTCAGCGCGGACCCTCGACGCGGCGGTGCTCGGCTCGCTGCGCTATGCGCGGACGCGTCAGTTCGAGGCGTTCCTCGCGAACCCGGATCCCGAGGGTGTGAGCACGACGTCGTACGTCTACGAGACGGCGGCTCCTGAGCGCGTGATGCGGCCCGAGCTCCGGCCGGCGGACGACTCGGGGCTCTCTCCGGCGCTTCTCATCGGCGGCCTGGTGCTGCTCGGCGCCGGCCTCGTCGTCGCCTGGTCGCACCTCTGAAACGCCGAGGGGCCGGCGGTTGCCGGCCCCTCGGGATGCTGTACGTGGTGTCTGTCGGGCTAGGGCCCGAAGAACGTCATCGCCCTGCTCACGAGCTCCGTCCGGTCGGCGGCCGAGCCGTACTGCTCGAAGCCGAACGGCAGGAAGACGACCTTGTAGCCGCCCGAGAACGTCAGGCCCCGGATGTTGTCCGGGCCGGGCGTCTCATCCGTGAAGATCGCGACCGCCGGAGCGATCGGGGTGATGCGGTTCTCGAACTCGGCTCCGAGGAACGTCCCAGGCAGCGGCACCGGGCCGATGCCGTTCGTGAGCGTTCCGGCGATGCCGTTCAGGGTATCCGCGTCCTTGTCGTTCTGGGTCTCCGAGCCGTCCCAGTTCACGTGCAGGTAGTCGTGGGCGAACACGGTGGTCCCACCGTTCTGGTCGAGGATGTCCTGTCCCGCCATGAACAGGTTGTTGCCCGCGTCGAGGTACGCGATCAGCTTCGCCTCGTACGGCGCGAGCGGCTGGGGCCAGCTGTTACCGGTGAACCACACGATCCGCTTGAACGCCTTCATGTAGTTCAGCGGAAGATCCTGGTCCACGTTCAGGTCCCAGACCTGGTGCTGGACGCCGGCAGAGGTGAGCGCGGTCCTGTAGACCGGCTGCGAGTCCTGCGGCGCGTTCGTGTCGTTGTCGACGAGCAGCGTGTTGACGGCGACTGCGATCGTCTTGATCGAGCCGGCCGCGGACACGGCGGGGTCGCCGGTCGAGGTGGCCGTGATCGTCGCCTCGCTGGTTGCGCCGTCCGCTGCGGCCGCCGGAACGGCGACCCGCGCGCAGACGATCGTCGACCCGCCCAACGGGACGCTCGGGGTCGTGTTGCCCGCGAGCGGCGTCGTGCACGTCGAGTCCATGAACGTCACCGGCCAGGTACCTCCGGTCGACGACATGGTGTACGTGTCGGCGTTGAAGCCGCCGTTCGTCAGCGTGACCCTGTAGTCGACGTTCGTGCCGACCCGGCCGCCGTCGGTCTGTGCCGCCGGAGCGAGCGTGACCGCGTGCGGAGGAGCGATCGGCGTGATGAACGGCGAGCCGGTCGTGCCGGGGCCCTGCGCCGAGGTGACGGCGATCCCGTCGTTCGTGATCGTTGCCACCTTGCTCTTCAGGGCGTTCGCGATGTTGACGGAGAAGCGCACCTGAATCTGGCCCGGAGCGCCGGCGGCGCCGGCCTTCGGGACGGTCAGGTTCGACCAGACCACCCGCGGGTTCTTCCCCTTGTCCGTCACGAGCGTGCCGCCGCTGTCGGCCGACATGAAGCTCGTGTTGTCCGGGATCGGGTCGGTGATCGTGACGCCGGTCGCATCGGCGTTACCGATGTTCTTGAGCGTCAGCGTGTAGTCGACCCTGCTCGAGGGCCCGACCGGAACGCCCGCGTCGACCTTCGACACGACGAGCGCCGGAACGGCAGCCGACTGGTCGTTGATGCGGAACGCGCCACGCCCGTGTGTACCGGCGAGCAGGAACCGCGTCGTGTCAGTGGTGTTGATGTCCATCTGCCAGATCGCGACGTTCGGCAGGTTCTCGCCGAGCGGCGACCAGTTCGACCCGCCGTCGTAGGTGACATACGCGCCGACGTCGGTGCCGACGTAGAGCGTGTTCGCGTACGACGGATCGAGGATCACCGAGTTCACCGGCAGGTCGGGCAGTCCCTTGCTGATGTTCTTGAAGTGCTTGCCGCCGTCGGTGGTCTTGAACAGGTGACCCGGCTGATCCGGCGTCGACGGGTTGAAGCCCGCGTACGCGAGGTACGCGATCCGGTAGTTGCTCTTGTCGACCGCGATCTGCGTGATCGGCCGCTCCGGCAGGTCCGCAGCCACGTCGAGCCGTGTCCAGCTCGGGCTGTCGCTCGTCTGCGCGTTCGTGCTCACGAACACGTTCCCGTCCTCGGCCCCGGTGTAGACGGCGTCGCCGCCGCCGAGCCCGATCGCGGAGAGCGTGCAGCTACGAGCGCCGTTCGGTGCCGTACCCGGGCAGCCCTTCGTCAGGTCGGGGCTGATGGGCTCCCAGCGGACGTCCCCGGCGGCCGGCGTCCGGGCGTTGTTCGTCCGGTAGACGCGCATGGTGCCGAGGAACAGCTGGTTCGGGTTGTCCTGGTTGAGCTTGAGCGGGATGTAGAACGTCGACCGGTCGCTCAGGTCGATCCCGTTCGTGATGGTGTTGTTGTTGAAGAAGAACGCCCCGCCGTCCGCCATGCGGTACGGCGAGATGTTGAAGTACGTCCCATAGACGAAGCAGCTCGGGCCGGGAGCACCGAACTCGCAGGTGCCGTCGACCGTGGGGTCGACCTGCACCTGGCCGCCGTCGCCGCTCGGGATGTCGAACCACGATGCAGACGCGGTCGACCGGCGCAACGTTCCGTTGTCCTGCGTGCCGCCCCAGACGCGGACCGGCAACTGCGGGACCGTCGCGATCGACGTGAACTGGCCGAGCTGCAGCCCCGAGCGAACCGTCACACCCGTTGTGGTGGGCGGCTCGACGCGGCCGTTCAGGCTGACGAAGTTGACGTCGCTCTTCGGACTGCTCGGACCGGCAAGCCGGCCGCCCCGATTCGCGCTGTACCAGACGCCGCCGTCAGAGCCGTACACGATCTTGTTCGAGTCGTTCGGGTCGAAGGCGAAGACCTGGAAGTCCGGGTGCTGGTCGTACCCGAGGTCGATCCACGTCAGGCCGCCGTCGTCCGAGCGATACATGCCGCCTGTGCCGTTCGGATAGTCGAACGAGCCGCCGGCGTAAACCACGTTCGGGTTGTCGGGCGCCGTCTCGATGATGTTGTCGTAGGAGCACTGAGCGGTGCAGTAGTCCTCGACGTTGTCGGTGCTCGGCGGAGCAGCCCCCGCGGGGAGCATCGTCCAGCTCGCACCGCCGTCGGTCGACTTGAAGACCCGTGCGGGCTTGTGCGTACCGGCGATCCAGTCGAAGCCGGCGTACAGGGTCGTGCCCTGGCCGGCCGGATGCGCGATCGCGATCGAGTATCGGGTCCCGTTCGCCAGATGCTCTGCCGGCGTGCCCGGGATCCCAGTCATGATCGGCGTCCACGTCGCGCCGCCGTTCGTGCTCTTGTACATCGCGTCGCCCCAGAACGAGGCGTAGAGGATCGACGGGTTCTGCGGATCCATCTCGATGTCCGTTGCACCGTTCGCCTCGGGGACCTCCTTCAGGAGCGTCCACGTGACGCCGCCGTTTGTCGACTCCCAGATGCCGAAGCGGGAGTGAACCGGCGGGGTGACCCGCCTGGCGCCGCCGCGACCGCGGAGCACCGAGGCATAGACATGATTCGCGTTCGTCGGATCGACGACGATTCGCGAGATCGCGACGCCCTGGAAGTAGTCGCCGGAAATGTGGCTCCAGCTGTTGCCGCCGTCGGCGGACTTCAGGACGCCGTTGCCGAAGTAGCTGTCTCCGGAGAGGTGGCCCTCACCGGTGCCGGCGTAGACCACGAGGGGGTTGGACGGCGCATAGGTGAGCGCTCCCGTCGCCAGCGAGATGGCGTCGTCGGTGAGCGCGGTCCAGGTGCCGGCGCCCGTGCCTGGGGTGCCGGTCCACTTCCAGATGCCGCCTTGCGCACCTCCGAGGAGGATCGTGCCGTCCGGCCTCATGGTGATGGCGCCGATCCGGCCTGCCATCGCGCCGAACCGCTGGGCACCTCCGGGGCTACGGAGACCCTGCACGATCGGGTTCGGGCCGAGCCCGCCCCACGCCGCGTCGAAGGTCGTCGGGCCCGCTGGCGCCTTGCCCTTGGCGAGCGCCTTCGCAGCCCTGGCGCCCTCAGCCCGCTGCGCACCCGCCTGTGTCGTGTCGAGCGGCAGTGCACCGGCCGTGCGCCGGCTCATGAAGAACGCGTTCCGCGCCATGAGCTCTGACACCGACCCGGACTCTGTGACCGGGGCGCGGCCGAACTCGCTGAGAACCTTTGCTTCCGACCCGGGCTGGTAGCGCGCGTCGTTTCCGCCCCCGACGCCGAGCGCGGTTCCGGCGACGACAGCAACTGCAGCGGCGACCGTCAGGCCCGTAAGGGCCCAGCGCGGCCGCCGCTTGAGCGTTGAAATGTCCATCTTCCTCCCTCTCCCCTTTATGGACAGACTCGGCCACGACCAGCGTGGCTCGAAACTTCGAGCAAGTCGATGACCCACCTCGGCGTTGAAGCTCCGGCCCTGCTCTTTGGCGGATTCGTCCAGCTTCTTGCGGAGTTCCTCGGGAATCCGGAGCAGGTAGCGATAGGGCTTGCTAGGCAAGACGTGGCATTGTGCCAGGCTTCTCGGCGAAGTCAAGACATGGATATCTGCGGCCTTATATAAGCCTCGGGGCGTGGTGATATACGCGCATCCGAGCCCGCTGCACCCGCCCGAAGACGCGGGTGCTGCGCACTGCTCACGGAATCACAGAGTCGTCCCGAAGGCCGAGATCGTCCTCTGCTCGGACCGGACCACGGCCTCCCGTGCGGGGAGAAGGCGAGCCAGAGATATTTCGCAGAATATTGTGATCACGGTATTTTTGGCCTGATATTCGGAGAACTATTTGGGGTGACAGGGGTGATATCACCCAGGAAATTGTGAAAGGATTGCCCCGCTCAAGTGGCAGGGGAGATCTATCGCTTCTTGCTCCGGATGCCCGCGCATCTTCGAGAGCAGCTACACGACGCGGCCGCACGGTCCGGCAGAAGCATCAACGCCGAGCTCGTTCACCGGCTGGAGCGAAGCCTCGCCCGCGAGCAGAGCGTCCTCGGACGCCTGCGTCAGCGACAAGGGGAGGGAAGCATGCAACGACGAACGTTGAGGCGCTGGTCGATCGCGGCCGGCGTTCTGGCCTCGGCGATGATCGTCGGGGTCTCGGCACTCGTCCTGAACGGGGCAGCGCCGGCAGGATCGGAAGTCGAGGCTGAGATGCCAAGCGCATTGGCGGGGCATCTCGCGGACCTGAAGCAAGCAGCTCCGGGTGACCAAGGCATGAGCAACGAGGGCCCAGGCGCGTCGGCAGACGCCGCGTTTGCCCAGCGTGCCTTCCCGGAGTCCACGATCTCGCTCGCGGAGATGGAGGGAGCCCGGGACGCATTCGCGGCCTCGAAGGGCCGCGCGTTCCCGAAGGGCAAGGGAAAGAAGGGCACCTGGGTGAGCATCGGCCCGAGCAAGGCGCTCTATCCCTTCACCCCCTTCCGCAACTCGTTCAGCTACGTCCCCAACACCTACGTGGCGGGCGGTCGAACGACTTCGATCGCGATCGCCGATACGTGCAAGCCCGGGAACTGCCGGCTGTACATCACACCGGCGGGCGGCGGCGTGTGGACGACCAAGAACGGCCTGACCGGAAACCCCCACTGGGAGTACCTGGGCGGCCCGCTGGGGATCAACTCGGCCGGCGCGGTCACGATCGACTCGAATGACCCGACCGGCAAGACGGTCTATGTCGGCACGGGCGAGGCGAATATCTGCGGCTCCGGCTGCGTCGCCGGCGTCGGCATCTACAAGTCCACCGACGGCGGAGAGACGTGGACAGGCCCGCTCGGCGGCGGCGCCACCGACACCGGGAATCCGCTCGCCGGCAAGGGCGTCGGCAAGATCCTGATCAAGCCCGGAAGCCCCAACACGATTTACGCAGCCACGACGACCGCACTCCGCGGTATGTCCGAGTCGTGCTGTGTGGGCGTCACCCGTCCTGTTCCGGGGGCGGCCAAGTGGGGCCTCTACAAGTCGACAAACGGCGGCGCCACGTGGACCTTCATCCACAACGGCTCCATCAACGCGGCCGACTGCACCGGCTCGCTCACCGAGTTCAACAACGGCGCAATCTGCTCGCCGCGCGGCGTCCGCTCGCTGGCATTCGACCCGTCCAACGCGGAGATCCTCTACGCGGGCTCGTACGCACGCGGAGTGTGGCGGTCACCCGACGGGGGCGCGACCTGGACGCAGATCAAGCCGTCGCTGAACGCAACCCTGATCCAGACTCGTCCGAACCTCGCCGTCACCAAGCTGGCCAACGGCAACACGCGGATGTACGTCTACGAGGGGAACGCGGGTCAGGACTACTCGCGACTCTTCCGCAGCGACAACGTCGCGACAGGGGCCCCGACGTTCACCGACCTGACGAGCCCCGATCCAGCGCAACCCGGGTACGCGACCTTCAATCAGTGCACGGGACAGTGCTGGTACGACGCGTTCGTCTACACGCCGAAGGGCCATCCGAACATGGTCTACACCGGAGGGTCGTACTCCTACGGTGAGGTGATCGCGAACAAGCGTGCGGTCGTCCTCTCGATGGACGCGGGTGTGAGCGGGACGGACATGACGTTCGACGGGACGGACTCACTCCATCCCAACGGGCTTCACCCCGACCAGCACGACCTCGTCACGAACCCGAACAACCCGCTCCAGTTCTTCGAGACGAACGACGGCGGCGTGATGCGCTCGAGCGGCGACCTCGTCGATCGCTCGTCCTGGTGCACGGGCCCGCCGGCCCGCGGGTTGAACGCCGTTCAGACGGCCCGCTGTCAGCAGATGCTCTCGGCGATCCCGTCAAAGCTCGAAGGGCTCAACGACGGCCTGTCCACGCTTCAGTGGATCAAGGTGACGGCCAGCCCGCACAACCCACAGCTGCTCCAGGGTGGGACGCAGGACAACGGTACGTGGGAGACCCCCGGGAACCCGGTGAAGTGGGAGAACACGATGATCGGTGACGGCGGATGGAACGGCTTCGACGCCGCCAATCCGAACTTCCGCTTCCACTCGTTCTTCGATGTCTCGCCGGACGTGAACTTCAACAACGGCAACATCGCCGACTGGATCTGGATCGCCGACCCGATCTTCGGGCACGCAGGCTCGAACTTCTACTCGCCGATCATCAGCGACCCGGTCGTGAGCGGAACGATGTTCGCGGGCACCGGACGCACGGCGTACCGCACGAAGACACATGGCCTCGGAACGATGACCATCGCCGAGGCAAATCAGCACTGCAACGAGTGGACGGGCGACTTCGCGGTCGTCTGTGGCGACTGGGCGGAGCTCGGGCCCAACCGGCTGACCGCCGCCTTCTGGGGCGATCGGGCCGGCGGCAATGTCGCTGCGGTCGAGAGGACGAAGGCCGATACGTCGAGCGCCTGGGCGGGGACTTCGACCGGACGCGTCTTCATCTCGAAGAACGTCGCCGCCGATCCAGCGTCGGCAGTCACGTGGACGCGGCTGGATGACGACACGACGATCGATCCGGGCCGTTTCGTCTCGAGCATCTACGTGGATCCCGCGAACGGGAACCACGCGTGGATCTCGTACAGCGGCTACGGAGTGAACACGCCGGGCAACCCGCAGCACATCGTCGAGGTCACGTACAACCCGGCGACCGGAACGTCGACGTGGGTGGACCGATCGCACAACTTCGGCGACCTGCCCGTCAACGATCTCGTGCGGGACGACGTCACGGGTGATCTGTATGCCGGAACCGACTTCGGCGCTCTGCGCCTGGCGGCCGGCACCACGACGTGGACGAACTCCGCGCCGGGGTTGCCGAACGTCGAGGTGACGAGCTTCGAGATCGTTCCGAGCGAGCGGATCCTCTACGCCGCGACGCACGGGCTCAGCACCTGGAGGCTGAACCTGGACTGAGCGACGAGTTCGACCGAACGTAGGAGAGGCCGCCTTCGGGCGGCCTCTCTCGTTCCGGGGATATCGACTTGATATCGGAGCCGAGATCGTTAAGTATCCGCTCCGATATATGGCGAGGGAGGTCTATCGCTTCCTGCTCCGGATGCCCACGCATCTTCGAGAGCAGCTCACCGACGCGACCGCGGAGTCGGGCAGGAGCCTGAACGCCGAGATCGTGAACAGGCTCGAGGAGAGCCTCGCCGACAACCCTGGCGTCTTCCGCCGCCTGGGTCTGCGGATATCCGACGCTTGGAAGGCGATACCCCGCGAGAGGAGAAGCATGTCCCCGGGCTACAGGAACTCGCGACGCGCAACGAGACGGCGCCGACTCGTCTTCGGTACTGCCGCCGCCGCTGTCGTGCTGACGACAGCCATCGTCGTCGGCGCGCTCTCACTCAACCCGTCGTCTCAGACGGCCTCGCCGGCCTTCGCCGAGGAGGGCTACGAGCTCTCACCGGCGATGAGGCAGAAGCTCGCGAACCCCAAGTTCTCGCCGGGGGAGCCGCAGCGGGAAAGCGGCGAGTCGGGCGACGGCGACCTGGAGTGGCAGATGCACGCCGCTCCGGGGACCGAGATCCCGATGGCGGCTATCACCGGCAGCCGCGCGGATTGGCAGGCCCTGAAGGCGCGGGGCAACGCCTCGCTCTCCGGTAACGGGAAGTGGACAAACCTCGGGCCGGACAACGCGGTCTATCCGCTGAACCCGAGCCGCAACCGCTTCGTGTACGTGCCGAACGAGTACGTGGCAGCCGGCCGAACGGCACATAGCGTCATCGATCCGAAGTGTCGTCCGGGCGACTGCCGCTACTGGATCGCCAACGCGGGTGGTGGCATCTGGCGGACGAACGATCCGTTCGCCGCCGAACCGAAGTGGGACTACCTCTCTGGGGACTTCCAGCACAACAACACCGCCGCGCTCGAGCTCGATCCCAACGATTCGGCGAGCAACGTGATCTACGCGGGCACCGGTGAGCCGAACACCTGCCGGAGCGGCTGCATCGCCGGCGTCGGCCTCTACAGGTCGAAGGACGGCGGCAACCACTGGTCCGGCCCGATCGGCACGCAGTACTTCGCCGGCCGCGGCATCGGCTCGATCCAGGTCAAGCCGGGCGACTCCTCGACGATCTTCGTCGGGTCGGGTGCCCAGGGCTCGCGTGGCATCAGCAACACCTGCTGCACCGGCGTCGACCGCGGGGGAAACATCCCCGGCGCTCCGCATTTCGGCCTCTGGCGGTCCACCGACGGAGGTGCGACGTTCGAGCTCGTGAGCCAGGGCAACACGACGAACTGCACGACCGCGACACCGACCGAGGTTTTCAACGGATTGACGCCGTGCTCGCCTCGCGGCGCCCGTCGGGTGCACTTCGACCCCGTGGACCCGAACACGGTGTATGCCACCTTCGGCGCGAAGGGCATCTGGCGCTCGAGCTCCAACGGTGATCCCGGCTCCTGGGTGCAGATCTTCGCGCCGCGCGGCCCGGCCACCAGCCCGGCGACGGGCGCGGACGTCGAGCGGGCCGAGTTCGACGTCGTGGAGTACAACGGCGGGACGCGCATGTACGTCGGGGTCGGAGGCGGCGCCGGTCAGACCTCACGGGTCTTCCGGAGCGACAGCGTCCGCGCCGGCGCACCGACGTTCCTCGAGCTGACGAACAACACGAGCGCGGGCTACTGCGACCCGCAGTGCAACTACGACAACTACGTGTACGTGCCGCGAAAGGCCGACGGGTCGGCACATAGCGCCGACACCGTCTACCTGCTCGGCGACAACGACTACACCCAGGCTGCGCAGGGAACGTCGAACGGCCGAGCGGTCCTCCTGTCGACCGATGCAGGCGCCTCGTTCACGGACATGACCTACGACGCAACCGACGACCTCCAGCCGCACGGGATCCACCCCGACCAGCACTCGATCGTCACGGACCCCGACGACTGGAAGCGGTTCCTCGAGACGGGCGACGGCGGCATCGTCCGCTCGAACGGGAACTTCTTCGACGACTCCGCTCAGTGCGCGAGGTACAGCCCGCCGCTTACTCCGACGCGTCTTGCGACGTGTCAGGCGGTGACCAGGAGGATCCCGGAGCGCATCGAGTCCATCAACAAGGGGCTCAACACGCTCCACTTCTACCAAGTGACGTTCAACCCGAATCGCCCCGGCGAGCTGGCAGGTGGCGCGCAGGACAACGGCTCGTGGATGCGCCTTCCGGGGACGAAGACATGGATCGAGACCTACGTCGCCGATGGGGCCTTCAACGGCTTCGACGCCGGCGATCCGAACTACTCGTCGCTGTCATGGCAGTTCGGCTCAATTGCGGCGCTCGACCAGCCCCGGAACCAGCAGGCGGGCTTCTTCATCGCCGACACGCTGGCAACGGTGGGCTCGACGCAGTTCCGCTACGACCGCGAGGCGGTCGCGTTCAGCGCACCGACACTCTTCCACCCGAGGGTCAGCAAGCTGATGTTCACCAGCCGAGAGCACGTCTTCCGCTCGGTGAACGGTGGGGTGAACCCCAACTTCGCGTACGCGGAGGTGAAGGAGCACTGCAACCTCTGGACCGGCAACCACGACATCAACGAGAACGGCGTCTACGAGCGCCCGATCGACATCTGCGACGACTGGAAGCCGATGGGCAACCCGGACCATCCGGGCCGGCTGACGTACGGCCCACTGGCCGCGTGCCCGACCGCAGCGGACCCGACGGGCCCGCTGGTTGTCGCGTGCCCGCCGCCGTATCCGTGGGGTGAGGATCGCTCCGGCGGTCACGTCTCGGTGAACGAGCCGTCGCCCTCGGACAGCAACGTCGTCTGGGCGGGCACCAGCGCGGGACGGATCTTCATCACGACGAATGCCCGCGCGGCGGACCCGGCGTCGGTCCAGTGGAAGCGGATCGACCCGAGCTCGTCGGCCGACCCGGCTCGGTATCCGACCGACGTCTACGTCGATCCCTCGGATCCGAACCACGCGTACATCACCTACAGCGGCTACAACCATGTGACGCCGGACACGCCGGGTCACATCTTCGAAGTTCGTTACAACCCGGCCACTGGGACGGCCACGTTCACGTCGCTCGACGGCACCGGCTCGAAGGCTCTCGGCGACCTGCCCGTCGGCACGATCGAACGAGACGAGAAGAACGGTGATCTCTACATCGGGACGGACTTCGGCGTCGCCAGGCAGAAAGGATCAGGCAACGGATGGCAGCACGCCTCGCCGGGGATCCCGACGACCACGATTCCGTACCTGAAGATCGACCAGGAGAGCCGCGTCATGTACCTCGCGACGCACGGCTTCGGCGCCTGGACGCTCAAGCTGTCCTAGCCCGCGCCGCGCTCAATCAACGCCGCACAAGGGCCGCCTCCGGGCGGCCCTTCGTTACGGAGCGGGGCAGCTGAACTGCGAGTAGTTCACGGCTGCGCGGCTCCCCTTGGAGCCGGTCGCCGTGATCGTCAAGCTGCTGCACGGATCGCTGCGGAACCGGATCGTGAAGGTGCCCTTTGCCGATGCCCGTACACGCTTCACGGGCACGCCGGTGAGGCGCACGGCCTCGTTGCTGCGGAAGCCGGATCCGGCGACCACGGTCGTCGGGATCACCCGCTTGATCATGAGCTGGGCGGTGCTGCGCGCGGCCGGGGTCTTCTGAACCTCGCCAAGGCCGGTCTCCGGCGTGGAGCCACCAACGCTGAAGAGCGTCGTGCTCCCGAGGAAGACGATGAGTGCCAGCAAAAGCATCATCGTTAGTACGCCACCGCTCCACGGCCGGTCACAGCAGCGTGGCGCTGCTCGTCAGCCCGGTAGCTGGAGCGGACGAGCGGGCCGGCGAAGACGGAGCCGAAGCCGAGCGCCTCGCCCTGCTCGCGGAACCAGCGGAACTCGTCTGGGTGCACCCAGCGGTCGATCTTCGCGTGCTTGTCGGAGGGCTGGAGGTACTGCCCGATCG
>Ga0209814_10000400_pt1 | contig 14060 bp, 14 predicted proteins | sample SoiMetdeltSBSDD1_FD_187597 | JGI IMG/M metagenome (GOLD analysis project Ga0209814, IMG submission 187597) | Bulk soil microbial communities from a Populus tree surrounding site in Tennessee, USA - Soil MetaG P. deltoides SBSDD1 (SPAdes) (version 2) | ecosystem: Environmental > Terrestrial >... | reverse complement strand
CTGTTGCGCGTGCTGCAAGAGCGCGAGTTTGAACGGGTGGGTGGCACTCAAACGATTCGAGCCAACGTGCGGGTAATTGCCGCTACCAATCGCGACTTGAAGGCTGCCATAGCAGCCGGGACCTTTCCAGAGGATCTATTTTATCGGCTCGCCGTATTTCCCATAGAGATTCCTCTCCTGCGCGAACGGAGAGAAGACATTCCCATGCTGGTGGAGTACTTCATCGAACGCTATGCCAAGAAACTGGGAAAGAAAATACGTGGCATAAACAAGAAGACCCTGGAACTGCTTTACTCGTATCCCTGGCCGGGGAACATTCGTGAGTTGCAGAACGTGATTGAACGCTCTGTGATTGTCTGCGAGACGGAGAACTTCGCGGTGGATGAAAGTTGGCTCAGCCGGGAGTCTGTTTCGGCTCAGCCGGCAAGCCAGAGAATTTTCAAGATGTCTGCGGCTCAGGAAAAAGAAATGATTGAGGCAGCCCTGGCTGAGACTCGGGGTCGAGTATCGGGACCGTCGGGTGCGGCAGCCAAGCTGGGCATTCCACCATCCACTCTCGACTCGAAGATCAAAACCCTGAAGATCGACAAATATCGATTCTAACCCGCCTAACTATTCGGACGACCTCTCGATCATAATTTTCGAAGTGTCGATCACGAATTTCGTGAATCCCGAAAATCGGGACGTTACGATTAGTGGAACTTATGGGTTTTCAATATGTTACGATTGGCATTCGCATTGCGGTAGACATGAATACCATGGTGAATTCGATGCTGAAGATAGAAAGATCGGCTCGCGGGGAATTTGTGGTTTTTAGCTTGAGTGGACGATTCGGGACCGACGATGTTGCGCAGTTGGAAAGACTCTTCGAAGCGAAAGATCACAGTGTAATTGTGGATTTGAAAGAGGTAACGCTCGTGGACCGAGAGACAGTGAGGTTTCTCGCACGTTGCGAAGCGGATGGCATCAAGCTCGAGAACTGCCCGGCCTATATCCGCGAGTGGATCGTGACAGAAAAGGGACCAAAAGACCGGTGATTAAGCGGCAACTAGTTTCTAGCCCGATCTTTTTTAACGTCGCAGTCGTAGCGGAAACCCGCGGAAAGTGGTGCTCTCACGGCAAACATGGTGTGGCGGCTTCTCAAAGGAGGCTACCAATGCATGGTCTTCGACATGTCGCCGAAAGCTGTTGCGAAGCACCAAGTGACAAAAGGAAGCAGATGTCGGACCGGATGAAGGCGGGAATCAAAAAGAGTCAGGGTAGTTAATGGTGAGTAAAAAGTTTTGAGGGCGAGTTATGAGTTCGTGGCAGCGTATTTTGATGCAAGGCAAAAGATCGGGCCGGTCGCTCTAGCAAATCTGAGTGAATGAGGAGGGAGCTGGATCGATGAAAAATGGCGAAAGAGATCACGGCCTTCTCACGGCGCAAGAAAAAAAAGTATTAAAACTCGTCGCCAATGGAGAGACAAACAAAGAGATTGCGGCGGCGCTTTGCATAAGTCCGGCAACAGCGAAGCGGCATCTGGAGAACATTCTAACAAAGCTACAGTTGAAGAACCGCGTCACCGCGGCCGTATACGCAGTCAAAGAGAGAATGATCAGCCCTTAAGGAACGGGCCCGTTTCGTGGACCATTTGGAGAATAGACAACAACAAGCCTGATGAATAAGAAGCGAATAACCTTTGGGTAAGGACTGAATTATCCACGCCGAACTCTCTTGGTGAACAATGGCGCATATTAGGGTGACCGCCTCCTGGGGCAAATGGGGTAGGGCCCAAAGAGACAGGGCATGTAGAAAATCCGTACAAGGGCGGCGTGGTCCTCTACCTCATCCTGCCGGTCATTCTGTTTTGTGGGATTTGGCCTAACGATAGCCGGTATCGTGCTCGACCGACGCGAAATCGGCTAGCCGCACAGGGAGGGGAAAGATGAAAAATATGAATGAAGATGAGCGGAGACCGGACGACGACGATGGCGCGGTCAACGCCGCGGTTCCGCAGCCGACGCGCCGGCAGTTCCTCAAAGGATTGACAACCGGCACGGTGGCGATCGGCGCCTTGACGCAGTCGGGCTGCGGCCCGGCGATTCCGCCGCTCAAAACACGCGGCGCTACCGATACGACAACGATCTGTCCCTTCTGCGGAGTCGGCTGCGGCCAAGTTGTCTCGACGCTCAGCGGCAAGGTGATCAACATCGAAGGGGATCCCCACCATCCTATCAGCGAAGGTACCTTGTGCAGCAAGGGAGCGGCGGCCATTCAGGTGGTGAACAACCCGCGGCGCTTGCAGAAGGTGCTCTACCGCGCTCCGCGCGGCAAGGCGTGGGAGGAAAAAACTTGGGATTGGGCGCTGGAGCGGATCGCCGCGCGAGTCAAAGAAACCCGAGATAAAACCTTCAAGACGTCCGTGGACGGACGAGTCGTCAACCGCACGGAGGCGATCGCCTGTCTCGGTGGTTCGGCGCTGGACAATGAGGAGGCTTACCTCCTCGTGAAACTCATGAGGGCACTTGGCCTGGTGTACATCGAGCACCAGGCCCGGATCTGACACAGCTCCACGGTCGCCGGTCTGGCGGCCTCGTTCGGTAGAGGGGCGATGACCAACCATTGGGTGGATATGCTGAACGCCGATGTCGTCCTGATCATGGGCGGAAACCCGGCGGAGGATCACCCCATCTCGATGAATTGGCTAACGCGCACCAAGGAGCGCGGCGCCTATATTCTCCACGTCGATCCGCGTTTCAATCGTACGAGCTCGATAGCCGATGTGTTCGCAAAACTGCGCTCGGGCACCGACATCGCCTTTGTCGGTGGCATGATCAACTACGCCATCGAGCATAATCGCATCCAGCAGGAGTACGTGCGCGAGTATACCAACGCCTCCTGGATCGTCGGCGACGGCTACAACTTCGCCGACGGGCTGTTTGCCGGCTACGATCCTAAAAAGCGCAGCTACGATCGCAACCAATGGGCCTACGCGCTCGACGCGCAAGGACAGCCTCGGCGCGATCCCACCCTCAAGCATCCGCGCTGCGTATTTCAATTATTGAAGCAGCACTTCTCACGTTACGACGCCGACGCGGTGTGCAGCATCACGGGTACGCCGAAGGAAAACTACTTGCGCGTTTGCGATCTTTACACCTCGACCTTTGCTCCCGACCGGGCCGGCACCTGGCTGTATGCGATGGGCACGGCGCAGCATAGTCATGGCACACAGAACATCCGCTCTTACGCCATCCTGCAGTTGCTGCTCGGCAACATCGGCGTCGCCGGCGGCGGCGTCAATGCGATGCGCGGCGAGGGCAACGTCCAGGGCTCTACGGATCAGGGACTGAATAACGACGGCTTGCCGGGCTATCTCCAGATGCCCATCGAAGTGGATGTCGATTTGAAGAGCTATCTGAAACGCGTGACGCCGGTGGCGGCCAATCCGGCGAGCGCCAACTGGTTGCAAAATACGCCGAAGTATATGGTGAGCCTGCTCAAAGCGTGGTGGGGTGAGCACGCCACCGCCGGCAATGACTTCGCGTTCGCGTACCTGTCTAAGCGCGGCAACGGTTTTCAGGGGCAGGGGTACGCGTATCTCGCACTGATGCACGCGATGCTCGCCGGCGAGATCAAAGGACTCTTCTGCTTCGGCCAGAATCCCGCCGTGGGCGGCGCGAACGCCCGCCTGATTCGCGCGGCTTTGGAGAAGCTCGATTGGATGGTGGTCGCCGATTTATTTGAGCACGAGACCGCGAGCTTCTGGAAGCGGCCGGGCACCGATCCGGCTCGGATCGCCACCGAAGTGTTCGTTTTACCCGCCGCTTCGGGAGTCGAGAAAGAGGGCAGTATCGTCAACAGTGGGCGCTGGGCGCAGTGGCGCTATCGCGCGGTGAAGCCAATTGCCGAGTGCCGTCCTGATCTTGAGATCGTTAATCGGCTTGCCAAAGCGGTGAAGCGCGCCTACGAAAAGGACGGCATCTTTCCGGAGCCGATCCGGCATCTCGACTGGGACTATGGAGACGAGGCCGATCCTCATCGGGTCGCGCGTGAGATGAACGGACGCTACCTGGTCGATGTGAGCGACAAAGATGGCAACAGTTTCGCCGCGGGAAAGCAGGTGTCCGGCTTCGCTCAGTTGCGTGACGACGGCACCACTATGTCGGGCAACTGGATCTACTGCGGCGGTTACACGGAAGAGGGCAACTTGGCCGCCCGCCGTGATGCGACCGATGCTCCGAACGGCATTGGGCTTTATCCGAAGTGGGCCTGGGTGTGGCCAATGAATCGCCGCATCCTTTATAACCGCGCCTCTGTTAACCGAAAGGGTGAGCCGTTCAACCCGAACAAATGGGTCATCCGCTGGAACGCCGAGAAAAAAATATGGGAAGGGGACGTGCCCGACGGCGCCATGCCGCCGGGCCAGATGAATCCGTTTATCATGCTGGCATCGGGCGTTGGACAGCTCTACTGTCCGGACCTTGCGGATGGCCCATTCCCCGAACACTACGAGCCGGTGGAGAGCCCGGTTAGAAATCTGCTCTCGAAGACCCAGTCGAGCCCTTGCGCGCAGATCTGGCAATCTTCTGAGTTCGACCGGTACGGCAGGCCCGATGCCTTTCCCATCGTCGGCACGACCTACCGAGTGTCGGAACATTGGCAAACCGGCGCCATGAGCCGCAACATGCCTTTGCTCGTAGGCCTCGTCCCCAACGCTTTCGTTGAGATCGGCACGGCGCTCGCCAAGCGCGAAGGGATTAAGAACGGCGACCGCGTGATTGTGAGCAGCGCGCGCGGCGCGATTGAAGTCTACGCACTTGTCACCGAGCGCTTCCAGCCCTTCTACGTGGACGGCCGGCTGATCGACGAGATTGGCATTCCGTGGCACTGGGGTTACGCGGGGATCGTGCCGGGCGACATCGCTAACGATCTCACGGCCAGCGTCGGCGACCCGAATTCGCTGATCCCTGAGACTAAAGCGTTTCTGTGCACTATTCGAAGAAAGGAGGGAGCGTGACAACGACAACAGTAATCCCAAAAGCCATGATCCAGGACAATACCCGGTGCATCGGCTGCCGGGCCTGCATGGTCGCGTGCAAATCCTGGAACGAACGGCCGGCAGACCATACAGAGTTTTTTGCCGGCGCAGGCTATCAGAACCCGCGCGACCTCGACTCCAACAATTACACCCTCATTACTTTCAACGAGATCACCACAGGCGCCAAGCCCGATTGGGTATTCGGGCGCCAGCTCTGCATGCACTGCGAGCAGCCGGCTTGCGCCTCGGCGTGTCCGACCACGGCGCTTACCAAAACAGAGCTCGGCCCCGTAGTGTTCGATGCATCACGCTGCATCGGTTGCCGCTCATGCATGCAGGCATGCCCATTCCTTATTCCAAAATACGACTACGAGAACCTCGCCCCGAAGATCCACAAATGCACTTTTTGCGCCGATCGCCTGGAAGTTGGGCTCGAGCCGGCATGCGCGAAGGTGTGCCCAACCGGCGCGATCACCTTCGGCGATCGCGACGATATGGTTGCTGAAGCGAAGCGGCGGATCGCGGAGGCGCCGGGAACTTACATCCCTGAAATCTACGGACTCGAAGAAGTCGGCGGCACGAGCGTGCTGCATCTTTCATCCGTGCCGTTCGAGCAGATCGGCTACATCACCGGCCTGCCGAAGACGCCGATGCCGAACCTCACGTATCGGTGGTTGCGTATGACGCCCGGCGTCTTCGGCATACTGTACGCCGTGTTTGCTGCGCTCAACTGGATCGTGCGGCGGCGCATGCGCCATCAAAAAGGCGAGGGAGAGCACAGATGAACTGGCGTATCCGGCTCACCTGGTGGGATAAATTGCTGCTCGTTGTTATGGCGATCGGCGCTGTCTTCGCATTCGTACGCTTCGCTACCGGCATCGCGACCGTCGCCAACATCAACAACGCTTACCCGTGGGGCTGGTGGGTTAGCTACGGAATCATGACTCTGATCGCGCTCGGTGGCGTCGGGTTCACGATGACGGGCTTGGTGGAGATCCTGGGAGTCCATCGTTATCACCCGTTCGTTCGCCCCGCCGTCCTCATGGGGCTACTCTGCTACAGCAGCATGGTTACCGTGCTCATGGTGGAGCTTGGCCGGCCCTGGATGGTCTGGATGATCATGATTTCCTGGGCGCCGACCGCCGCCTTGTTCGAAGTCGGCTGGTGCGCATTTTTATATCTTACCGTGCTCGCCTTGGAGTTCTCCCAGGTGCCGCTCGAGAAAGCTGGCTGGGGGCGCGCGCTCAGCATCGTGCGCGCGATCTATATCCCGATTATGATTCTCGGCGTGACCCTATCGCATCTCCATCAGTCCTCGCTCGGTACCTTGATGACTCTGATCCCTCACAAAATCAATGTCCTCTGGTGGTCGGATAGGCTGCCGTTGCTCTTTCTATTTTCTGCCGTCATGGCCGGCCCGGCGATGGCGATCCTGGAACATTTGGCCGCGGCGCGTTGGCTTGACTTCGCCCCGCGTATGGATTTGCTCGCCGGCCTCGCGCGCATCGAGGCGTGGCTCGTCGGGCTATTTCTCGCTTTTCAGATGGGCGATCTGGTTTACCGCGGAGCGACTGATGCGATGTTCAGCGAATCGTGGTTCGCCGTCTCCTTTTGGGTCGAGATCGGTTTCGGACTGATCCTTCCTCTGGCTCTGCTCGTCATGCCCGAGGTGCGCGCGAGCCGCAGCGGGCTTGCCACTGCATGCAGCCTCATTGTCGCGGGAGTATTGCTGCTCCGGTTGAACGTGGTCGTGATCGGCCTTCGCGTGCGGCACTGGGAAACCTATTTTCCTTCGATCGGTGAGGTGGCGATCACGCTCGGGATCACTGCGGTCGCTATTTTTGTGTTCGGCTGGTTCGCGCGCATCCTCCCGATCCACGAAGAATTGCCGCTGCCGGAACCAAGTCCGCGTCCTGCCGTTCAAGCCGCCCGCGCATTCCGCGGCGCGGAAGGAGTGTCGTGACATGACCATGGAACCGCCGCGATTTCCCGCTTTTCGCATCATCGTGATGCTGGTCGTGCTCGTCAACCTAATCCTCACCATCGCTATTATCGTGCAGGTGCGCGAGCTTCAGCAGCGGGTCGCGAGTTTGCCTCCGGATCTGGCGAGCAAGCGCGACGTCGCCATGCTCCGGCCGCTGCGGATTCGTGAGATCCTCACGCAGAATTGCGTTGAGTGTCATAGCACCCGGCGTCTTGGGGTGACTGTGTCGATGGAGCCGGCGGACATCCAGCGCACTGTTCAGCGCATGCAAACCCACCCGGGCGCGAATATCCCGCCGGCTGAATTCGACCGCATCACTGCGTCTCTTCTTGTGGTTCGCTGCGCGCGCTGCCATGGCGAGGAGACGCTCAACTTGATGGTGCTCAAGACTCAGCCCGAGCGAATCGCCACGATCCGCCGCATGGCGGCGCTTCCCGGCTCGGGTGTCCGGCCGGATCAGGTGCTCGCGATCGCGCAAGCGTTCGAGAAGCTGATTGATGAAACAGACGGCGGTAGGTCGGGTAGTGGCAAGTAGCAAAGCGGTCACATGGCCTGTCCACTGGCTGCATGGCGGAAATGGCACGATAACGGAAAAATGGGCCGATTGACCGATAGATTCGCTTTTCGCCGCAATGATGGAGGCGCTCATGAAGGACCGGCTCGACCAGGAGCTTGATAGCCTCGTGCCCACCGCGGACGGGCCCGACTTCGCGGCAACACTGGAGGGCCTGCTCGCCAAGAGCCGGACCCGCTTCGAGGGGAGGGGAGCAATGCACAGGAGGGCGAAGTCGTGAATGCCGCTATCGGCCCACTTTTCGCGGGACCTCCCGGCGCGCATGGCATCCCCTGGCTGCACGTGCTGCCGATCCTGGTAGCCGTGCCTGCCGCCGCGCTCCTCCTTTGGGGGCTGCTACGCGGACGGCTCGCCCCAACCGTAGGGGCGCTCGCCGTCCTTCTCCCCATCGCTGTATACGCGCTTTGTGGTCTTCTCGTGCTCGAAGATTCGAAGAACGTATCGTTTTGCGGGTCGTGCCACGTGATGACACCGATCGTCGCCAGCATCCAGGCGGACAACGGGTCGCTCGCGGCGATCCACTACGGCCGCGGCCTCGTTCCACACGAGCAGGCCTGCTACGTGTGCCACAGCGGGTACGGTATCTGGGGCACCGTCGGCGCGAAGATGGACGGCGTCATGCACATGCTGCGCACGGTCGCCGGTCGGTACGAATTTCCGATCAAGCTCCGCGGCCCGTTCGACATCGACTCCTGCCTCGGCTGTCACGCCTACGCGCCGAGCTTCCGCGCGGTCGAGGCACATCAGTCCCCCGACATCCAGAAGGCGCTCATCGCCCGGGAGATGAGTTGCACGGGCGCGTGTCATCCGGCCGCGCACCCCGACGCCGCGCTCACCGGCGGAAAGGGAGCGTCGTGATCCGGCTGGCCTGCGCCCTGGGACTCGTCGCCATCGTGATGGCGGTTATTCTGGTGCTGCGTACCGATGGCGCGAGCGCGATAGGCTTCTCCTTCATTGGCGCTCCGGCCCTGGGCCTCGCGCTTGTGATCTACGGCGTCAGCCGCTGGAGGGCCGGTGCCTTCCGGTCGAATGCCACGCGTACTCGAGAAGCGGGCTCCTGAGTGCCGATGATGCTAAGCGGGAATCGCTAGTGCTTCCTCAGCCGAGGGGAAGGGGGACAAATATGAGCAAAAAGGTCAGCCCGGCTCTCATCGGTTCCAAAGCGTTAGATGAAAACTTGACTCACGTCTTGGCGATCAATTGCAATTACGGTCTTAGCAATTTCCCGGCTAAGATCTGCCACGGTTTCACTCAGCGCGGCGACGAAGTCGTCCGTGGATTTTCTCCTTTGCCGGTCGCGGCAGGCGTGATTCTTTCAAGTTAAATGCTTCCTTGCCGTTTTGGTCTATCACCGACCAGCGCGCTGCCAATTGGGCTTCTCGTGCTGAATTAACCTCGAACCGATAGCGGGGTCTTTTGTCAACCGGCCTTGGATAGGCGATGATCCGGTCGCTGTCCGGCAATACCGAAAGATTTTGCGACAGCGGGAACCATAATCCTGTGGGCGCTTCGCCAAACAATCGGCCAGCTATTCACGGACGCGCCGCAGTTTCAGCTCGTCTTGGCACCGGTGATTACAAAATTCCTACGCTTGCAAGAGATTCATAGATCTCTTTGCAAAGATGAGAATAAAGGCCGGCATTCAGTCAAAAAGCTGGCCCGCATTTCGTGGCGTAAGCATTGCTCGCCTTGTGGGTCATGAACAGGAAGACGAAAGCCGCGTGTGATTTTTTTCTAGGAATATTTTTGAGCGTTATTTTCCCTTCCGGTTCAGCCGCCTACGAGGAGATTGCAGTAAACAACGGCGCGACCATTCGTGCGGGAGAGGTGTTGGACGTTAATTTCGATCTGAAAACGAAATAGTGAACGAAAACTTCGCCTGCAGCGAAGTAAAAGAACCTAACGAAGATGCGACGAAACGGAGCGATACTCAAGAATCGCAGCACATGTGTGGTTGGTCTGGTGATGGAAACTGAAGGGAACAAAAATGACCCTGACAAACCTCACCTCTAGACTGACGGCGGCGGAAAAGAAAGTACTGGCTCTGGTTTCTTCGGCAAAGCTAACAAGGAGATCGCCTTCGCTTTGAGAATCAGCCCGGCCACCGTCAAGCGCCATCTGGAAAACGTGCTTAGAAAACTCGAACTCAAAAACCGCGTCGAAGCGGCGATCTATGGCCTCATCGCCAACGGATGTCCGAACGGATCGAGCTCCGCCTGCCCTCTAGCGCTGTGGCAAAAAGAAAAACGCGATGCCGAAGCAAAATGGGCCGTTTGACCCATAGACGGCTTTAACTACTCAGTGTTATAAACCAGCAATAAAACCGGTACTCCCGCGTAAAGCATGTTTCACAGCAGAGGGCGTGGAGGAAACATGAAGCGTTGTGCGGCCCTGTGTTTGTTCTGCCTTTTATTGTTGGGGATTTCGCTCCGGATCATCTGGTCTGCTGAAACCGAAGCACCAAAGCCCGCCCCTGCCACCTACGTTGGCAATGAAGTTTGCCAAGCCTGCCACGCGCCTGCCTTTGAAAAATTTTCCCAGACCATGATGGGTAAAATTTTTCTCTACAACGCGAGAAATGAGGCGGAAAAGCGAGCCTGTGAATCATGCCATGGACCGGGAAGTAATCACGTTGCCGCCGGCGGTGGGAAGGGTGTCGGCGGGATGATCACGTTTCGCAAAGACTCGGGGGAGTCAGCGAAAGTCCAGAACGAAGCTTGCCTCGGTTGCCATCAGCGCGGAGTGCAACTTTATTGGGAAGCGGGTCCCCACGCGAACCGCGGGCTGACTTGTGTTACCTGCCATACGTTGATGGAGAGGACGACCGACAAGTATCAACTCGCCAAGGTTGGTGAGAAGACGCCTTTCTTTAACAAGCGGGCGGAGACCGAGGTTTGTGGTCAATGCCACTTGCAAAGAAAAGCGCAGCTCATGCGCTCGTCCCATATGCCCCTGAGAGAAGGCAAGCTAACCTGTACGGACTGCCACAATCCGCACGGCACTCCCAATCCCTCGCAGCTCAAGCAAACCAGCGTCAATGAAAACTGTTACACTTGCCACACCGAGAGGCGCGGGCCGTTTCTGTGGGAGCATCCGCCGGCGTTTGAGAACTGTAGCAACTGTCACGAGCCGCACGGAACCATCAATGATCGGCTTCTCAAGGTCAGCGACCCCAGGCTGTGCACCTCCTGCCATAATTCAACCCAACACCCTGTGACGCCGCGGCCGCCGACTTCGGTTTTCTTCTTTAACCGAAGCTGCACCAACTGTCACAGCCAGATCCATGGATCGAATCATCCCTCGGGGCAATTCTTTCAGAGATAAGGAGGCCGGACATGAAACAGACACAGATCTGTTTTGTTAGCAGCACGAGCCTGGTTCTCTTTTTGTTTCTGCTCTCTCCGGTATGGGGACAAATCAATGTCGGTGACTATACTATCAGTGGCGGAGGAGAGATCGGCGGTCTGCCGAGAGGCTTTAAGGGGGACAAGGCCAGGTTTGAGGAATATAGAGATATACCTGAGAGCATCATCGTACCGCAGCTGCAACTGATGATCGGGGGCAAAAAAGAGGATTACTATCTATATGCTGATTCTTACAAGACCGGACTTAACGACCAGAGCTACACCCTGCGGGTCGGCAGATATGGGATCTTGGATATGGAATTCCAGTGGGATCAAATTCCCCACTGGTTCGACGCCAAGTTCGCCCGGACCCCTTATAGCGAGAGGGACGGAGTGTTCACTCTTTCCTCCAAGCCTACTGCAACCACGGCAACGACGAACTGCGACACCTCCCCAACATGCCAGTGGTTAAACACCAACGCGCAACCGATAAATCTTAGCCTCTATAACGGCATTGCGCGGTTCAAGGTCCGCTACACGCCTCAGCCGGGATGGGCTTTTACCGCGGGTTATTGGCAAAATCATAACGTTGGGAGCCGAGCTTTTGGCACTCTCTTCGGCGCCGGCCTTGGCGCATTCAATATTACCGAACTCGCCGAACCGATCGATTACCAAACGTATAACATCGAGCTGGGCGGAGAGTATGCCGGAAATGGATGGTCCGTCGGCTTGAAATACAACGGATCGATTTTCAACAATCTCACTAGTAACATCGTCTGGGACAATCCGATGAACCTAACGGGAGTAGGGGCCGCATGCCGGGACTCCGCAACCGTCCCTAATTACACCACCAACCTGGGAGCCTGCCGCGGCCGGATGGATCTCTATCCAAACAATCAGGCCCATACCGTCACGCTATCGGGGGCAGCAAGGCTCCCGAATAAGACCAACTTTATGGGGACGGTCTCCTACGGCGTGAGACTCCAGGATGCTTCCTTCCTGCCGTTTACCATCAATAGTTGCTATGGCTCGGGACCCAAACCGGCGAGCTGCGCAGACGCCAATTTGACGCCGTTGCCAACGATTTCCAGAAATAGCCTCTCGGGCGACCTTCGTCCGCTCATGGTCAACGCCACCCTGGTGAACAACTTCTTCGAAGGCGTTACCCTCAAGTCCTTCTATCGCTACTATGGCTTGAGCAACCACAGCAGCCAGGTCGAATTGCCGCAAGGGTTCATCAAACTCGATACCGGCGCGCCCACGGGGGCGGTGGAACCCAAGCTCTATTCGTATTCAAAGAATAGCGTCGGCTTCGAGGGGGGCTATAATTTCTTCCGCTGGCTGTCGGCCAAGTGGAGCTATGGCTACGACAGAATGCACCGGCATGATCGCGAGACCTTCAACGCGGATGAATATGGTGTGGGACCGACATTCGATATCAAGCCGACGTCCGACCTTTTGTTTAGGCTCGCTTATAGACACTTGTGGCGCAACATTTCCGCTTACAACGCGCTCCCGGAAGCCGATGCTGCCAATATTTCGAGAAAATACGACGAGGCGGCGCGTCGCCGGAATAAGACTAGTGCTTTCGCTCAATACACGCCGTGGGATAACTTAGAACTTCATTGGGGCTTTGAGTTAACGACCGATCGTTATCTCTACGCCACCCTGGGAGCTCAAAGAGATAATAACTATTCCCCCTCTTTCGGTTTTACCTACACGCCGCTGGACTGGCTCAGAATCTTTGCCGATTACAATTGGGATCGCTATGATTGGAAGATGGATGTGCAGGACCGGAGGTCAACCACTCAGACACCCGCGACCAATTGTTTTCCTGCGGTCCCCATTAACCAAAATCAGTGTTGGACCAGCCGGGGAAAGGACTTTGCCAACACCATCAGCTTTGGCAGCGATGTGGATATTATCCCGAAACTTTTGGGATTCCGCCTGCAGTACACGTTTTCTAACGGTCACAGTATAGTTTCGGCCAGCGGTGACCAACAAAGTACCACCCCAGCCGGTGACTATCCGATTATCAAAAATCAGTGGTATGAGTTGCTCGCGCGCTTTGAATACAAATTGCAGGAAAATTTAGCCCTGCGCTTCGGCTACTATTATAACCACGCTACCGAGCAGGATTTTGGCGTCGATATCATGAAGCAATGGATGGGTGATGTGGACGTTGTTCCGACACCGAACGTCAGTACCGCGAGGTCTGTTTTCTTAGGGGACCGTATCAAGGGACCGTTTACGGCCAACGTTGGATTCGTAACTATGGCGTTCAAGTTTTAAGACCTTCACCCGCTTCCCCTTCGATCAAACTGGGTTGACCAAAAAGCGTTGACACGGTGTGTGCGTTGTCATAAACCCCATAGTTGGAAGGCTGTCATGGAATCCACAGCGAAGAAAAGTTAAGTCGAAGGGAGAAACAACGATGAATAGAAAAATACCGGGTGCCATTTTGGGACTCTGGATTGTAGCCTCTTGGCCGGCCGCAGCCCTGGCGGCGGATGCGAGCGCGGGAAAGGCCGTCTATGAGAAATCTTGTGTAGGCTGTCACGGCAAGGATGGCAAGGGCAATCCAGCCATGGCCAAGGTCTTAGGAGAAAAGGGATTGGATCTTACAAGCAAGGAAGCGACCCAAAAGTCGGACGAGGAGCTTCTCAAGATCATTGTCGAGGGAGCGGGAAAAATGCCCGCGCAAAAATCGCTCAGCAAGGACGAGCAGACGCAAGTCCTGAGCTATGTGCGCTCTTTAGCGAAGTAGAGGAACCGTCTTTTTCCTGCTTAGAGCGCTATCGCGTCGGGAGACGATGAGACTCGCGGAGCTTTAACCGGGTTCCAGCTCGAGCCGGAACTTAGTCCGCTACCGAGTGAGGTCATCTTCGACAAGATCAGGATGTCAGCATTTGAAGCCACACCTTTGGACATTGCCCTTCGAGATTGCGGCATCAATTCCTTCATTATCGTTGGAGTCGCCACCGAAATTGGCATTGAACCAACGATCCGTCATGGAGCCGACCTCGGCTACATTCCGATCGTGGTGACCGATGCTTGCGGGGCTGGTCACGCGGAGGCTGGGGTGCGCGCTCTGGAGACCATGAAGTTCATGGGAGACGCGATGTTGACCGACATCCA
>Ga0209814_10000398_pt1 | contig 14078 bp, 9 predicted proteins | sample SoiMetdeltSBSDD1_FD_187597 | JGI IMG/M metagenome (GOLD analysis project Ga0209814, IMG submission 187597) | Bulk soil microbial communities from a Populus tree surrounding site in Tennessee, USA - Soil MetaG P. deltoides SBSDD1 (SPAdes) (version 2) | ecosystem: Environmental > Terrestrial >... | reverse complement strand
GTGGCATGCTTGCCACGATCGCCCTGTTGTTATTCCCGCCTCACGCGGCGCTGGCGCAGGGCGTCACCTCGGCGGCGGTCGCGGGGCGCGTCACCGACGAATCGGGGACGCCGGTCCCCGCGGCTCAGCTCACCCTGATCAACGGATCCACGGGCCAGCGCTACGCCGCGCGATCGCGAGATGATGGACGGTACTCCTTCGAGAACGTGGACGTCGGCGGCCCGTACACGCTCGGCGCGCGGGCGCTCGGCTTCGAGCCCAAGACGGGGACGCCGTTCAACCTGCAGCTGGGCCAGCGCCTGGCGCTCGATCTGAGCCTCAAGCGGGCGGCGGTCGAGCTGGCGGGGGTCATTGTCGAAACCTCTTCGAACCCGCTGCTCTCGACCGCCCGCACCGGCGCCGGGAGCTTCATCTCGGATTCGGCGTTGCGCCGGCTCCCGACGTTGAACCGGGCCTTCAACGACTTCGTCAACACGTCGCCCCAGATCGTCAAGACTCTAAACGGCGGCACGTCGTTCACCGGGCAGAACGACCGGTTCAACAACATTCAGATCGACGGGACCGTCAACAACGACCTCTTTGCCCTCGGCGCGAGCAATCAGGTTCCAGGCGGCGGCGTGAATGCGCGGCCGATCTCGATCGAAGCGGTGAAAGAGTATCAGGCGCTCACGGCACCGTTCGACGTGCGGCAGGGCGGCTTCGTGGGTGGGCTCATCAATGCGGTCACCAAGTCCGGTACGAACGAGCTTCACGGGTCGGTGTTCGGCTACCTGCAGAACGAGAACTTCGTCGGCTCCGACACGAACGGCGTGTCGGTGCCCGTGGCAGACTATCAGCAGCAGCAGTACGGCTTCACGCTCGGCGGTCCCATCGTCCGTGATAAGCTGCATTTCTTCGTCACCGGCGACTTCCGCCACGACAACCGGCCGTTCGCCACGAGCATCCAGCTCGGAGCCAACGGCGACACGACGGGCGTCGGGATCACGCAGGCGCGCTTCGACTCGGTCCAGCAGATCCTGACCACGCAGTACGGATTCAACCCCGGTACGTGGCGCGCTCCGCAGATCAACAACCCCGAAACCAATCTGTTCGGGAAGCTGGACTTCGAGCTCGGCACCAACAGCCACGTCGAGGTCTCGGGGACGTTGATAAACGTGAACCAGGACAAGATGATCCACACGTATCGCTCAGGATTCGTGCAGCCCCCGTCGTTGTCAAATGCCCGTGACGGATACGAGTTGTCTGGTAGCGGCTACTACGTGAAGGACGAGACGCGCACGTTGCGCGGCAAATGGACCACGACCTTTGGGAGCAATCTCTCCAACGAGCTGATCCTCGGCCGCACAACAATCTCGGATAACCGGCCGCCGGTCAGCAACCACCCGCTGATCCTGGTGGGGGGCAACTCCCCTGGAACCTATATCGCGGCGGGTGCCGAGCGATTCTCTCATGCGAACTCGCTCGATCAACGTGTGGTGGAACTCACCGATAACGTGACGTTCCCCGCGGGCAGGCACCTGTTCACGCTGGGCACGCACAACGAGTTCATCCACTTCCGCAACGTGTTCTTCCCGCTGTCCATGGGGGTCTGGAACTTCGCGAATCCGGCGGCGCTCGCGGCCGGCACGCCGAACCTGTACGCCCGCGCTCTCCCCGGACCGCTCCGTCCTGACGGTCCCGTGGCGGACTTCAACGTGACACAAGTCGGCTTCTACGGTGAGGATCGTTTCTCGCCCATTCCGAATCTGACCGTGACCGCGGGCGTGCGGATGGACGTGCCATCACTTCCCGCACCGGCCGAGAATCCGGCACTCGACACGATTCCGTTCCCGGCCCTGGGCGGTGGCACCGTCCGGACGAGCTCGACGCCCAGCGGCAATCTTCTCTGGTCGCCGCGGCTCGGGTTCAACTACGACGTCAATGGTCGCCAGGAGACCATTCTGCGGGGCGGCGTGGGAATCTTCAGCGGGCGCCCGCCCTACGTGTGGGTCTCGAATGCCTACGGGAATACAGGGCTCGAGCAACAGACCGTATTCTGCAATGGCGCGGCGTCGGCCGCGAACAACGGGTCACTCGTGGACACCGTACCAGCGTTCACGGTGGACCCGACCGCCCAGCCGACGACGTGCGGAGGCACCAACCAAGTTGGGCCGAACGCCGCCGCGAGCTCGATCGTCTTCTACGACCAGAACTTCAAGTTCCCACAGGCGCTGAAGCTCGCTCTCGGCGCGGATCGCGCCTTGCCGTGGAACTTGTTCGCCACGGTGGACTTCGTCTTCACGAAGGCGATCAACCAGTATTACCTCCAGGACGTCAACCTTCGGGGCATCCAGGGTGCGTCGTCGGGCGAGGCCGGCCGCCCGCTGTACGGTACCATCAATCCGAACACCGGCTCCGCGACGGTCCTGCGTCGCACGAACCTGGCGAACGACGTCATCAAGAACAGCAACGTCAGCAAGGACCAGTCGACCTCGCTGGCCTTCCAGCTGCAGAAGCGGTTCAGCGACGGGCTCGAGTTCAGCGCGGCGTACACGTACTCGCACTCGCTGGACGTGATGTCCATGACGTCCGACATCACTAGCTCCAACTACAACTTCGGAGCGTTGGACGGCACCGTCGCGAGCCGCAACCTCCGTACGTCCTCGTTCGACCGGCCGCACAAGGTGTCGATCAGCGGGACGGTGAACGTGCCGTTCGGCGGGCGGTTCTCGCTGATTTACAACGGGCTGTCCGGCACGCCCTTCACTTATGTCGTCAGTGGCGATGCGAATGCCGACGGCGTATTCGGCAACGACCTCGCGTACGTGCCACGGAACCGCGCGGACATCACCATGGACGGGAACGGCGGCGGCGCGGCCGGATTCGGAACCGCGGCACAACAGGATTCGGTATTCGGCCTGCTCGACAAGTACATCACCAACGAGCCCTGCCTGCAGAACAACCGGGGGCGTCTGGCGCCCCGCAACACCTGCCGCAATCCCTGGACGAACTTCCTCAACGCCCGCTTGAGCTGGGCGGTCCCCACGGTGGCCGGTCACACGCTCGAGATCACGGCCGACATGCTCAACGTGCTGAACTTCATCAATTCAGGGTGGGGCCTGATCCGGCAGACAGGCACGGGGTTTGAGGAGCAGAACCTGATTCAGCAGACCGGCTACGATGCCGCGAACGGGCGCGGGATTTACGCGCTCGCGATTCCGGTCAAGAACGCTGTGACGTTGAACAGCATTTCTGCTCGGTGGGTGTTCCAGCTGGGGACTCGGTACACGTTCTAGACGGATGTAGAGGGCGGTAGAGGTTTCTACCGTCCTCTACGTCCTCGCCTTCCGCCACAACCACACCCCCGCCGCCCCGAACAGCAGATTCGGCACCCAGGCCGCGAACGTGGGCGGCAGCGCGCCGCTCTGGCCGACCGCCTTGGACAGCTGGAACATCAGGAGATCCACGAAGGTGGTCGCGAGGCACACGGCCACGCCCCATGCCATGCCGCTCCGGGGCGTGGAAATCGCGAGCGGCGCCCCGAACAGGGCGACGATGATGCAGGCGAATGGCACCGACAGCTTGAGCGCCTGCTCGACGCGCAGCTTCTTCGTGTCCGAGCCGGAGCGCGCCAGCGCATCCACGTAGCGTCCCAGCTCCGCGTAGCGCATCTCGTCCGGCGCCTTGGGCTCCGCCAGCAACGCGGTGGGCGTCTCGCGCAGCGTCGTGGTACGCAGGGAGTCGAACTTGAAGGTCGGCTCGCGGCCCGGGCCGAGCAGGTAGCGCACTGCCCCCTTGGCGAGCGTCCAGCCGCGCTTCGCTCGCGCCGTGTCGTACGTGGCGCGTTGCGCCGCGACCAGGATCGTCGGGTAATCCTCCCCCGTCCCGCCGCGCTCCATGATCGGATCCCGCATCTCCGCCCCGTTCGCCCGGAGCTCGAGCGCGCGGATCGAGTACACCCACCCGCTGTCCGCCCGATAGACGAAGGGTGAGAACCGTGAGCTCGTCGGCCGGGCGGTTTTCTCGCCGAGCAGCTCGGCGCGCCGGGCGGAAGCCCCGGGAGCGAGCTCCGTGAGGCCCAGATCCAGGAGCACCACCGCGAGCGACGCCACGAGCAGCGGCCGCACGACCCGGTGGAAGGAGATCCCCGACGCTTTCGCGGCCGTCAGCTCCGAGTGGCGGCCCAGCGCGCCCACGGTGAACACTACCGCGAACAACACAGCGACGGGAAGCACCAGCGAGATCGTCTCGGGCAGGAAGAACACGTAGGAATACGCGACGCGCGCCTTCGAGAGCCCCCGGCCGAAGTAGGTCTCGAACTTGTCGGCCAGGTCGATGACCATGACCAGGAACGGAAATCCCAGCGCCGCGAGGAGGCACACCTTGGTCCACTCCCGCAGCACGTAGCGGTCGAGCGTCCTCACCGGGGGCTGCGCCACGCGGGCCGGAGCAATGAACCGGGCCAGCTCACCAGCCGGCGCAGCACCTCGACGACGTCGCTCCAGTCGCCGCCGTGGGGAGCGTTGCCCGGCTTGCGGATGCGCCACAGCCCGAACACGCCGGCGGCCGCGAAAATGAGGTTGGGCGTCCACATCGCGAGGAACGGTGACACCACCAGCTGATCCCCCAGATCCTCACCGACGATCAGACCGACGTAATAGACGGCGAACACCGCGACGCTGACGCCGATGACGAGGCCCACGCCGCCGCGCTGGAACCGCAGGGCCACGGGCACGCCCACCAGCGCGAACACCAGACACGCCGTGGCGATGGCGTATTTCTTCTGAATCTCGACCTCGTAGGTCGCCACGCGCCCGCGGGCATCGCGCAGCCGTTGTTCCTCGCCGATGCCCGCCCCCGGCGTGATGTACGACTGGAGCACCGGGGCGCGCGGGGTCGGCGGCGGCGCGGCCCGGGGCGTCTGGGCCTCCGCCTCGCGGGGCAGCAGCCAGCCGGCGAGCTGGCGCAGGGCCCGGCAGTAGAGACCTGGGGGCGCGGTGTCGACGGTGGATGGCATGGGTGGCACCAAGATGGGCGCGAGGCCCGCGAGCCGTCGCAGATCGTTGTCGATCGCCAGCCGCGCCTCCTCGAGGGCGCGGCTGGCGTCGTGCCGCGCCGCCGTCGCGGCCAGGCGCATCTCGCACGTGGACATCTCGCGGTCGCTCTTGTAGGTGTCGTGCTCGGTCTGCACGAAGATGTTCCCCACCCCCGAGACCCGCATGCGGTTGGTGCGGTAGAACGTGCGGTTGAACTGCGTCGGATCCGTGCGGTTGACTTCCTCGATGTCTCCGTCCGTGAGCGTCAGAAACAGGTCCCGGCCGCCGGCGGCATACGCCATCCGCCCGCTGTCCGCCGTGATGATGCGGCGGCGCTCGGCGTCCCCCAGGTCGTAGATGGTCACGTCCTTGAGCTTGCTCGTATTACCGTCGATGCGCGCGGCACGCAGGAAGAACTGCCCCGGCACGACCTCGTTGATCACCTGCTCCTTGAGCGTCAACGACGGCTTCTTCCGCGCGATGTCCACCTGCAAGGTGCGGAGCGCGTGATTGGTGCGGGGGAGCAGCTGGTCGTTCCACAGGAACGACAGCAGCGCGACGCCGGTCGCCCCCGCGAGCACCGGCGCAACCACCCGCGCCACACTGACGCCCCCGGCCTGCAGCGCCGTCATCTCGTTGTCGCCGGCGAGTCGGGTGAACACGTGCAGCACTGCGACCAGCACCGCCATCGGCAGCGTCACCGCCACGATGAACGGGAGGGAGAGCACGAACACCTCGGCAATCACGCCCGGCGGCAGCCCCTTGCCGAGCAAGCCGGAAAGCTGCTTGGCGACCTGCTGGATGAGCATCAGCGACGTGAGCGCCGCCAGCGCGAAGGCCAGCGGCGCGATGTGTTGGCGGAGGAGGTACCGGCTGATGGTGCGCACGATGCGTGGCGCCATTATATTCGGAAGTCCAAGTCTCTACAAGACATCACTACCCTGTGACCATTCGAAAGAGCCGCCTCTGGCGCGCGGCAGCCTGCCTCGCGCTCGGCCTCGCCTGCACCGCACGCGGTGGGGCGAGCCGCCCGCGCGAGTTCACCGGTGAGCGTGCATTCGGGTATCTCCAGCAGCAGATGCAGTTCGGCCCACGGATTCCGGGAACGCCGGGGCATGAGCGCACCGGCGATTTCATCCTCGAGCACCTCCGCGCCGCGGCCGATACCGTCGCGATCCAGAGCTTCACCCACGTGACGCGTCACGGCGCCACGCTGCACCTGCGGAACTTCTTCGCCCGGTTCCGGCCCGCCGCTACGGAGCGCGTGCTGTTGCTCGCCCATTGGGACACCCGCCCGCGCGCCGACCAGAGCGCCAACCTGGGCCAGCAGCGCCTCCCGGTCCCCGGGGCCAACGACGGCGCATCCGGCGTGGCCCTGCTGCTGGGCGTCGCCGACGCGCTCAAGGCGAAGCCGCCGACCATGGGCGTCGATCTGCTGTTCGTGGACGGCGAAGACTACGGCGATTTCGCCACCGATTCGAACGACGTGCTGATCGGCACGCGCTACTTCGCCGGCCACCAGCCCCCAGGCTACCAGCCCCTGTTCGCGGTACTGTTCGATATGGTCGCCGACAAGGACCAGCAGTTCTACTATGAGGGCAACTCGCAGGCAGTGGCGCCGGAGGTGGTGGACCGGGTGTGGCGCGTCGCCGCCGACCTGGGCTACAGTCGCGTCTTCATCCCCGGCGTGAAGCACACCCTGACCGACGACCACGTCGCGCTGCAGAAGGTGGGCATCCACGCGATCGACGTCGTGGACTTCGACTACCCGTACTGGCACACGACGGAAGACACGATCGACAAAGTCTCCGCGGCGTCGCTGCAGGTTGTCGGTGATGTAGCTGTTGCACTGGTGCGGTAGAAACGCGGAACGCGAAAGTCGGAACGCGGAACAGAAGCACGAGCGTCCATCACGGAGGTCGCTCATCTGTTCCGCGTTCCGCGTTCCCACTTCCGCGTTTTTCTGTCGCCACGCGCATAAAACGGATGACGAACGCTCGCGGGCGAGTCGTTACGGTGTCGGCATGGACGACCGCCGCGCTGCGCTGCTGCTCGCCCTCCTCGCCCTCGCGGGCGCGGGCGCGCGACTGGCGCTCGCCCCCGCGAAGGCCGCGGCGCCCGGCGACGTGCGACTCGTGTCCGTGGATACGCCGCCCCCGGGAGGGCTCGCCGCCACCGCGCGGCAGGCCGCCCGGCTCGCGCGACCGCTCCTGCCCGGTGAACGCATCGACCTCGACCGCGCCGACGTGACGGAGATCACACGGCTCCCGCGAATCGGGCCCGCCTTCGCCCAACGAATCGTCGCTTGGCGCGAGCAGCATGGTTCGTTCGGCGGGCTGGCACGGTTCGACAGTGTGCCCGGAGTGGGACCCAAGTTGCTCGAGAGCTTGCGACCTTACGTGATGTTTTCGGGGGTCATGCCCTGACCTCGGGGTTGACTTCCCTTCGCCGCCAACTATGTTATGCTGTTCATTTTCAACGAGTTGCGTACGGCGACCGCGGCAGCTACCTCCGACAAGCTGGGTGAGATCCTCCTGCGGGAGGGGCTTATCACCCATGACCAGCTCAAAAAGGCGCTCCTCGAGCAGAAGAACACGGGGATGCGTCTCGGCTACACCCTGGTGAAGCTGGGCTTCGTCGAGGAGACCGAAATCTCCAAGATGCTGGCCCGGCAGTACCGCATGCCGGCGGTCGACCTGTCCCGCTTCGAGGTCGACGCCAAGATCATCAAGCTGCTCCCCCCCGACGTCGCCATCAAGCACACGGTCCTGCCCCTCAAGCGCGAGGGCCGGACCCTCACCGTCGCGATCGCGGACCCGAACAACGTCACGGCGATCGAGGACATCAAGTTCATCACGCGCTGCGACGTATTTCCGGTGATCGCGGGCGAGTACACCCTCCGGAACGCGATCGACAAGTACTACCAGCAATCCGACGCCCAGCTGCAGACGCTGCTCAAGGATATCGAGGCGGCGGACGACCTCGAGGTGGTCGAGGAGCAGACGGACGAGGACGTCAAGGCGCAGGACCTGGCCGACGACGCACCGGTGGTGAAGCTGATCAACGGACTGCTCACGGATGCCGTGAAGCGTGGGGCGTCGGACATCCATATCGAGCCGTTCGAGCACGAGATGCGGGTACGATACCGCGTGGACGGGGCGCTGCACGAGGTGATGAAGCCGCCGATCAAAATGCGCGCGGCCCTGACGTCGCGCATCAAGATCATGGCGCAGCTGAACATCGCGGAGCGGCGGGTGCCGCAGGACGGCCGCATCAAGCTCAAGTTCGGCGCCAAGGTCATCGACTATCGCGTGTCGACGCTACCGGTGCTGTTCGGCGAGAAGATCGTGCTCCGGATTCTCGACAAGGGCAATCTGACGCTCGATCTGACGAAGTTTGGTTTCGAGCCCAAGGCCGAGTCGGAGCTGTTGCGGGCGATCCTGAACCCGTACGGCATGGTGCTGGTGACGGGCCCGACAGGATCGGGCAAGACCACGACCCTGTACTCGGCGCTGTCGCGCATCAACCAGATCGACGTGAACATCATGACCGCCGAGGATCCCGTCGAGTACAACCTGATGGGCATCAATCAGGTGCTGGTGCGGAACGAGGTGGGGATGACGTTTGCGGCGGCCCTGAAGGCGTTCCTGCGGCAGGACCCGAACATCATCATGGTGGGCGAGATCCGCGATCTCGAGACCGGCTCGATCGCGATCAAGGCGGCCCTCACGGGTCACCTAGTGCTCTCCACGCTGCACACCAACGACGCGCCCTCCACCGTGACCCGCATGATCGACATGGGGATCGAGCCGTTCAACGTGGCGAGCGCGGTCAATCTGATCGTCGCGCAGCGGCTGGTGCGCCGCGTGTGTTCCGAGTGCAAGCAGGAGCACAAGTACTCGGACGAAGAGATCCACGCGTTCGGCATCGCCCCCGGCGAAGCGGCGAAGCTGACGTTCTACAAGGGCGCGGGCTGCGACACCTGCAGCGGCTCGGGGTACAAGGGCCGGCAGGGGCTGTACGAGGTCATGGCCATGACCAGCGCGGCGCGACGCATGGTACTGAAGGGCGGATCGACCGAAGAGCTGCGCGAGCAGGCGGTGAAGGACGGCATGCTCACGCTCCGCATGGACGGCATGCTGAAGGTGAAGCGCGGCATCACTACCCTGGAGGAAGTCGTGAAGGAGACCGCGGCATGACCGCAGGTGCTTCCCAGTCGGTGAATCTGCGCACCCTGCTCGAGGAGATGATCGAGCGGGATGCGTCGGACCTGCACATCGTGGCGGGCGAGCGTCCCAAGCTGCGGGTGGACGGGGACATCGTGAACTCCTCGGCGGAGTCGGTGCTCACGCCCAAGGACACGCTGTCGATCGCCTACTCGGTGCTCACCGAGAATCAGAAAAAGCGGTTCGAGACTGAGAACGAGCTCGACTTCTCGTTCGGGATCCAGAACCTGGCGCGGTTCCGCGGCAACTGCTTCAAGCAGCGTGGCTGCGTGTCGCTCGTGATCCGGCAGATCCCCTTCAACGTGCGGACCTTCGAGGAGCTGGGGCTGCCGGGCGTCGTGGCGAAGCTGGCCGAGAAGCCGCGCGGCTTGGTGCTCGTGACCGGACCCACGGGGTCGGGCAAGAGTACCACGCTCGCGGCGATGATCGACAAGATCAACAAGGAGCTGAAGGGGCACATCATTACGGTGGAGGACCCGATCGAGTTCATCCACCGCCATCAGAGCTGCATCGTGAACCAGCGCGAGATCGGGACCGACACCAACAGCTTCGCCGCGGCGCTCAAATACGCGCTGCGGCAGGACCCCGATGTGGTGCTGGTCGGCGAAATGCGCGATCTCGAGACCATCGCCGCCGCGCTGACGATTGCCGAGACGGGGCATCTGGCGTTCGCCACGCTGCACACCAACTCGGCGATGGAGAGTATCAACCGCATCATCGACGTGTTCCCGTCGCATCAGCAGGCGCAGGTCCGCGCCCAGCTGTCGTTCGTGCTCGAGGGTGTCATCACCCAGACGCTGCTGCAGAAGGCCAAGGGCCGCGGCCGCGTGATGGCGTGCGAGATCCTCATTATGACCCCCGCGGTGCGGGCGCTGATTCGGGACGAGAAGATCGAGCAGATCCCGTCCATGATGCAGGCGGGCAAGAAGCACGGGATGCAGACGCTGAACGATGCGCTGTACCAGCTGTACGTGGGCCGCGAGGTCACCAAGGACGAATGCCTCCGGGTGACCTCGACTCCGAATGAGTTCCTGCGGATGATCGGCGAGGCGCCGCTCGACGACAGGGAGCCGATCCCGTCCGGCGGCCAGCCCGCCGCCGGCGGACCCAAGGTGGCGGCGCGCCGCTAGGCCCCCCCGCCCAGGAGGGAGTGAGCCATGCCGGTCTTCCAGTACACCGCCCGCACGCTCAAAGGCGATCTCGTCAACGACAAGATCGACCTGCCGACTCGCGACGACGTCATCGCGCATCTGCGGAAGAACCGCATGGTCGTGGTGCAGGTCCGCGCGGCGCCCAAGGAGTTCAAGCTCAACATCAAGTTCGGTGGCGGCGTCAAGACCCGCGACGTCGTCGTGTTCACCCGCCAGTTCGCCACGATGATCAACGCCGGCCTGCCGCTCGTTCAGGCACTCGACATCCTGGCGCAGCAGACCGAGAACAAGATCCTCGCCGACACCACACGGCAGGTCGTGTATGACGTGGAGAGCGGCCAGACGCTCGCCGACGCGCTGCGCAAGCACCCCAAGGCGTTCAACGACCTGTACGTCAACATGGTCGCGGCCGGCGAGGCGGGCGGCATCCTCGACACCATCCTGGTCCGGTTGGCCGAGTTCCTCGAGAAGAACGACGCGATCGTGCGGAAGGTGAAGGGCGCGATGATCTACCCCGGCGTCATCATATCGGTGGCGGTCATCGCGATCTCCGTGCTGCTGATCTTCGTCATCCCGACCTTCCAGAACATGTTCGCGTCGGTGAACCTGCAGCTGCCGTTGCCGACCCGCATGGTGATCGGCGCCAGCCACGTGCTCACGCAGTATTGGTGGATCATCCTCGGCGGCATCGGGGCCGCCGTCTTCGCGTTGAATCGCTACTACAAGACCGCCCCGGGACGCCTCCAGATCGATACCATGCTGCTCAAGACGCCGGTGCTGGGCGACGTGCTCCGTAAGGCGGCCGTGTCGCGGTTCACGCGCACGCTCGGCACGCTCATCTCCTCCGGCGTGTCGATCCTCGACGGCCTCGAAATCACGGCGCGCACCGCCGGGAACATGGTGATCCACAACGCCGTCATGGAGTCGCGCGCCTCAATCGCCGGGGGAGAGACGATCGCCGCGCCGCTGGCCAAGTCGAAAGTGTTCCCGCCGATGGTGATCTCCATGATCTCCGTGGGCGAGCAGACCGGCGGCATGGACGAGATGCTCTCGAAGATCGCCGACTTCTACGACGACGAGGTGGATGCGGCGGTGAGCGCCCTGCTGTCGCTCATGGAGCCGGTCATGATCGTGGTGCTCGGCGTCATCGTGGGCGGCATGGTCATCGCCATGTATCTCCCGATCTTCGATATGGTGAACGCGGTGCAGTAACGCCGCACATGATCGCCCCCGACCCTGCAGGCCCCCGGGAGCCGAGACCGGCCCGCACGGGCACGCTGCGCCACGATACCATCCCGATGCGCCTGTATCACGAGGCGAAACGGCTCGGCGCCTGGGACCCGCGCAGCCTCGACCTGCGCCAGGATGTCGACGACTGGGGGCACTTCACCGTCGCCGAGCGCGACGTGGTGCTCCGCCTCACCGTCCTGTTCCAGGCCGCGGAAGAGAGCATGACCCGCGACCTCCTGCCCCTCGTTATGGCCGTTGTGCGGGAAGAGCGCCTCGAGGAGCAGCTCTTCCTCACCACGTTCCTCGCCGACGAGGCGAAGCACACCGAGTTCTTTCGGCGCGTGCTCGATGAAGTCTGCCGCCAATCGGGCGATCTCCAGCGCTATCAGACTCCGAGCTTCCGGCACCTCTTCGCCGAGCGGCTCCCCGACGCGATGCAGCGCCTGCTGGCCGATCCGTCCCCGGTCGCCCAGGCCGAGGCGCTCGTGACCTACAGCCTGGTCGGCGAAGGTGTGCTGGGCGATGCGGGATACCACGTCTTCTCGACCGCCCTCGCACGTCGGGAGTCGATGCCCGGGTTCCGCGAGGGTCTCCGGCACTCCCAGGCCGACGAAGCTCGGCACCTGGCCTACGGTCTGTTCCTCCTGTCCCGCCTCGTGGCCGAAGACCGGGAGGTGTGGAGCGCGGTGAGCCGGCAGATGGAGGAGCTGCTGCCGCTCACGCTCGGCATCGTGAGCGAGTTCTTCGAGCCGTACGACCCCATGCCGTTCGGGCTATCGCTCGACGACACGGTGCAGGACGCGATCGCCCGGTTCGCCGCGCGCTGGGGGACGCTCGAGGAGGCGAAGCTGCGGGGACGCACCGGCACGCCCAGCGCCGACCAGGTGGTTCGAGACATCCTGGGGTGGGTCGGCGATCAGCTGCAGCCGGTGCCGATCGAGGTGCGACGGGAAGGGACGGGGCCGGTCTATACGTTCCACGTCGGCTCGGGACAGGCGGCGGAAGGGGGCGGAGCGCTGTTGATCACGCAGGAGGTCGTCGCGCACCACACCGCGACCGACGTGATCGCGGCCTTGCGCGCCCATCGCGTGCCCGAGCGGCTGCGGGGGGCTGGTCGCAAGCGGCTGACGTGCCTCAGCGCCGGCGGCAAGATCATCGTGCAGCCGCCGGAATGACGTCGGACGGCTAAGGGCCGGACGCGGCCCCTCCGAGCCCCGGCAACTCGAGCCACTGCCGCGGGAATCGCGGCAGGAACTTCACGTGCCGGTTCACCACCGCCTGTACGCGTCGCCACCAGCAGACGATCGGCTGGGCCGTTCGGCCGACGCTCACCACGGCAAACGGGATCGAGTCCGCCACCACCGTCCGCAGGTCGGGCTGGCTGAGGGAGCAGAGGTCCTCGGGCGTCCTCAGCCCGAAACTCGAGTCCGGCCCCACCCAGGGATGATTGTGCCATACCGCGAGCGTCGTGGCTGGTGGGCAGGGGAGTGGTGTCACGGCGTCGACGCTGGAGTGCACGATGTCCGGCATCGCGAACTCCCGCACCAGCGCCGTGTCTCCCGCGACCGTGCCCTGCAGGCACAGGACGACTTCTCGGTCGAGGCCGGCCGCCAGAAGACTGAGCCGTCGGAGCAGCGACGGAGTCAGCACGAGGCGTTTGAGCGGTTGGGAGTTGAGGATTGCGGAGTCGGCCGGGGTCAGCGCGGCTTGACCCGGCGCGGGGCTCGTGATCCCGATCGCTGCGGCGGTCAGCCAGGCCAGAATTCGCAACGGCGGCTGCATTGCGTAGGATAGCGAAATGCGCGTTCCCGTGTGCGTCCGCCGCGTCTCTCGCCCTCTCGCTCTTGCACTTTGCGACAGCGCTTCCAATACTTACTTCTGCGCCCCCGCACCCACTGCGGCGTGAAGTCAGTTGTAACCCACTGTCAATATTGCCGTTAGGAAACCTGGGCCGAGAATGAGCGCGATATGACTTGGCTGAGCGGCGACCGTCGGGGGTCAGTCCTCCCGACTCCGCAGAGCCTGCTCCGGTCGGTGTACGCGGGACGGTTGTGCGTGGCCGGGGCGATCTACCTCGCGGCGGCGCTCAAGTTCGCGGTCGCGGCCCCGCTCGACTTGTTGGTCACGTCGTTCGTGCTGGTGGCGGCGGTGGTGGTGACGATCGTGTCCTACTGGTACACGCACCTGTCGCGTCGCACACCCGGCCGGACGTTCCTGTACGGGCAGGCGCTGTTCGACGTGGCGCTGATCACCACCGTGGTGCACATCACGGGCGGTCCGCAAAGCGACTTGACCCCGCTGTACGTCCCGCTGATCGCGGTGACTGCGGTACTGATGCCGCCGGCCAGCACCGGCTTGATCACGGCGCTCGTGGGAATCGTGTACTTCGCAGACGTGTTCTTCGGGCACACGACGCCCATGACGGGGCAGGTCGGGCTGCAGCTGCTGGTGTTCGC
>Ga0209814_10000397_pt1 | contig 14087 bp, 10 predicted proteins | sample SoiMetdeltSBSDD1_FD_187597 | JGI IMG/M metagenome (GOLD analysis project Ga0209814, IMG submission 187597) | Bulk soil microbial communities from a Populus tree surrounding site in Tennessee, USA - Soil MetaG P. deltoides SBSDD1 (SPAdes) (version 2) | ecosystem: Environmental > Terrestrial >... | reverse complement strand
CTTCACGATCCCAGGCAACCTCGAGAAGTCGTTCGACCAGATCAGCCAGGCCATAGCCCATGTGGTGCAAAGCGGCGTTGTGCCGGTGGTGCTGGGCGGAGATCACTCGATCGGGTTTCCCACTATCCGTGGCATGGCCCCCCATGTCGACGGCAACATCGGCATCATCCACTTCGACCGCCACGTCGACACTCAGGAGACCGACCTGGACGAGCGGATGCACACAACCCCGTGGTTCCACGCCACGAACATCCCCAACGCTCCGGCCACGAACCTGGTGCAGATCGGCATCGGCGGGTGGCAGGCACCACGGGCCGGGGTCAAGGTTGGTCGGGAGCGAGGCACGACGATCGTCACGGTCGGTGACGTAGAGCGGGTCGGGATCGAGAAGGTGGCCGAGGTCGCCCTCGAGACGGCTTGGAGCAACGCCAAAGCGGTCTACCTCTCCTTCGACATCGACGTCATCGACGCGGGTTTCGTCCCCGGCACCGGCTGGCCCGAGCCGGGTGGGCTGCTACCCCGGGAGGCCCTCAACCTGGTCCGGCTGGTGTCCGAGCCAGGGCTTGCGGGCATCGAGGTCGTCGAATGCTCACCGCCCTACGACTGGGCTGAGCAGACCGCCCTCCTGAGCAGTCGAGTGATTCTCGACAGCCTCGCGGTCCAGGTTGCCGCGGGAAAACTGGGCCAAAAGGCCGCGACCAGCAGCCGCCACGCATGGGGACCACCCCGATCGGGCTGAGAACGTCTGATCAGCGGTGGAGGCAATGCTTTCGGCGCCGAGAAGGAGCGCTGGCAGGCGACGGCGAGCCTTAGCACCGAGGTTCGCCCTCCCGAGCGTCCTTTCTTTCCGAAGTGGATTACGCACGGGTCGTGCTCCTGTTACCGTCTCCGCCCATGGGGACGCGGAGCTCTCGACTGGTGGGGATCTTGGCCACGCTGGCGCTCGTCGTGGTGGGCTGTGGCGGCCAGGATGGCGACGGTGAGGGGGCATCGGACGAGGACAATTCCGCGTCCGATGACGGAGCCATACAGGGCACCGGCGAGCCGCTCACGTTGGGGTATTCGGCCTGGCCCGGCTGGTTTCCCCTCGCCGTCGCAGAAGAAGTGGGGATCTTCGAGGATTACGGGCTCGACGTCGAGCTGCGATTCTTCGCCGACTACCTGGGCTCTCTCGACGCCATGGCGGGAGGACAGCTCGACGCCAACACACAGACCCTGAACGACACGATGTTCGCGGTGGCCGCAGGCGACGAGCAGGTGGTCGTGGTCACCAACGACAACTCCACCGGAAACGACGCCATCATCTGCGACCAGTCGGTGACCTCGATCGAGGACCTCGCCGGGCGAACCGTCGCAGCCGAGCAGGGCGTGGTCGACCACTTCCTGCTGCTCCAGGGCTTGGATTCGGTCGGGCTGACCGAGGACGACATCGACTTCCGTGGAGTGCTCACCGACGCGGCGGCCGCCGGGTTCGCCGACGGCGAGTTCGACTGCGTCGGCGTGTTCGCACCCTTCACGCTCACCGCCCTCGAACGGCCCGGCTCGCACGTGCTGTTCGACAGCTCCGACTACCCCGGCACCATCTCCGACCACATCGTGGTGACGCCCGAACTGATCGAGGACCGTCCCGAGGATGTCCAGGCGCTCGTCGACGCCTGGTACGCCACCCTGGACTACATCGACGCCCACCCCGAGGAGTCGCTCGAGATCTTGGCGGCGGCGGCGGACATCACGACCGACGAGTACGAGAGCCTCGCCGAAGGGACGACGATCTTCTCGGCCGAGGAGGCGCTGGCGTCGTTCGAGGACGGCGACGACACGACGTCGCTCCTCTACACGGCTCGTCTCATCAACCCCTTCCTGGTGGACGCCGGCCTGACCGAGGAGGAGGCCAGCCTCGACGGGCTGTTCGACGCCAGCTTCACCCAGGACTACATCGATCGGAACGGAGGGTGAGCATCGTCCCCCAGGACGATCCCGAGCCGGTGGCGATCGAGAGCACCGCCCCGCCCAACCGACAGCCGACGGTCTCGTCCGCGCCATCCGCGACCACCACCGGGACACGGGGCCGACGCCACCAGGCTCTCATGCGACTGCGCGGGGACATCCCCCGCTCGGTGCACCTGGGTTTGGCTGCTCTAGGCGTCCTCGTGCTGCTCGGTGGTTGGGCGCTGCTCGCCACGTCGATGGGCAGCGAGTCGTTCCTGCTGCCCACACCGGCCGAGGCGTGGGCAGCAGGCGTGGACCTGTACCGGTCGGGAGACCTCATGGCCGATCTGTCGGCCAGCGGCCGGCGCATCGCCATCGGCTACGGCATCAGCATCGTCATCGGTGTTGCGTTCGGCGTGCTGATCGGCAGCTTCCGCTCGGCCGCGGCCTTCGTCGAGCCCCAGGTCGCGCTGCTGCGCTACATCCCAGCGAGCGCCCTCACACCGCTGTTCCTGCTGTGGCTCGGCATCGACGAGGCCCCGAAGATCGCCCTCATCGTCGTCGGCACGGTCTTCTACAACATCCTCATGGTCGCCGATGTGGCCCGCGCTGTTCCCAAGGAGCTCGTCAATGCGTCGTATACGCTCGGCGCCGGCCGGCTCACGATCCTGCGCCGGGTGCTCCTGCCGTACAGCTGGCCGGGGATCATCGACGTGGCGCGGGTGAACCTGGCCGCGGCATGGCTGATGCTGGTCGTCGCCGAGTTGCTGGCGGCCCAGCAGGGGCTGGCGTTCCGCGTCGTGCGCGCCCAGCGTTTCCGCCAGGTCGACACGATGTTCGCGCTGCTCATCGTGTTCGCCGCCATCGGCCTGGTGAGCGACCTGGCCCTGCGAGCGTTGCGCAACCGCACCGCGCCGTGGTCGGAGGGAAGCCGATGACAGGGGTCATCGTGGAGGCCGTGACCAAGTCCTTCCGGGCCGGGCGGGGCGTCGACCCCCTCGTCGCCCTCGATGGAGTCGACATGCACATCGACGCCGGTGAGCTCGTCTCCATCGTCGGTGTCTCGGGATGCGGGAAGACCACGTTGCTGAACATCGTCGGGGGACTGGAGACAGCGACAGCCGGCCAGATCCGCATCGACGGCGACCTCATCGTCGGGCCCGGTCCTGATCGGGGCATGGTGTTCCAGGGCTACTCGCTGTTCCCCTGGAAGTCGGTCACCCAGAACATCGCGTTCGGTCTCGAGTGCGCCCGCTGGCCGAAGGCTCGCCGCCAGGGCCGGATCGACGAGCTTCTCGGCGTCACCGGTCTCACCGAGTTCGCGGGCCATCGTCCGGATCAGCTCTCGGGCGGCATGCGACAGCGCGTCGCTATCGCTCGGGCGCTCGCCCCGGAGCCGGACGTGCTGCTGCTCGACGAGCCGTTCGGATCGCTCGACGCCCAAACCAAGCGCGTCATGCAGGACTTCCTGTTGTCGGTCCAGGCGCGGACGAGCGCCACGATCCTCCTGGTGACCCACGACGTCAGCGAGGCGATCTACCTGTCGCAACGGGTTTATGTGATGGCGTCACGACCCGGCCGCGTGCTCGAGGAGATCGCCGTCCCGTTCGGGAGCGTCCGTGGTCCCGCCGTCCTGCGCGACGCTCGGTTCCTCGACCTCCGCGAGGAGATCGAGGAGCTCCTGCATGCGCCTTCCCCCCTGGCATCTTCTTCCTCGGAGCAGGCAATCCCGGCACAGGCGGCGCCGCCTCTGCCGCCGCCGGTACCGCTCTGACCCGCGCGGCCCAGCCCCTCGGCGTCCGCCGTGTCCGACATGTGACGCCTGCCCCGTTGTCGCATCGGTCAGGCTTCCCTCACCGCGACGAGCGCAGCTCCAGGGTGATGCGGGTCCAGGCACCTACGTAGATCCGATCGCCGAGACGAATTGCGCGCGGGACGTTGGCGGTCAAGGGTTCAGGCGACTCGTTGAGGTAGGTCCCGTTGGTCGAGCCGTGGTCGACCACCGTCCAGGTGCCGTCGTCGCTGGGGAGCAGCGACGCGTGGATGTGTGACACGGCCGGGTCTTCGGGCGGGACGGCCAGATCGATGGCGGGCTCAGTGCCGAGCGTGCGGCTCCGACGGCCGATGGTGGCCGGCCCGGCCGGCAGCTCGATGGTGCGCGGCGGCGCCCCCACCGGGAACAGCACCTCACCCACCTGCTGGCTGTCGTAGTAGGCGCGGTCGGCGGCGACGACCGCGATCAACCGGCCGGCGGCCCCAGCCCTCGGGGTCGCTGTCGGCGACGACGGCGACGGGGGCACCGACGCCGGGTGGGACGGCTTCGGTGCCGCAGTTGGCACGGCGGGCAGCGGGGCCGGAGGCAGCAGGACGGGTTGGGGCACCGGGGCAGCCGGCATGCTGCCCGTTGCGGGGTCGTAGCCACATACCTCGCAGAAGTGAGCACCGGTGTCGAGCTCGGACGAGCAGTACGGGCACTCGCTCGCGCCGGCCACCGGCGCGACGCCGTCGGAACCGGCCCCGGCAGGCACCGACGGTCCCGAGGGCTCTGGTGCCTCGAACGAAGCGGCGGATGCCGTCCGCGGCGATGGCGCTGGCGGTGCCGAGTTGGGCACGGTCGGCCTCGAGGCGGTCTTGACGCCGCTGTCCGGTACGCGGGGAGAGAAGGGGATCGTCGCACCGCAGACCGAACAGAGGTCCCGGTCGTCCGAGATGTGACCGTTCGGGCAGACGACGTTCGATCCCAGCTCCTTCATCCTGCTTCTCCCCCGGTGCCTGTGCCGGCGCCGTCGCTCTCGGGAGGCCTCGCCGGCTTGGTACCCCCCACCCGAACCGTCCTTCTGGAGCGGGTGTCGAGCTCCGCGCCCCGGTCCTTGTGCACCCGAACCGTCCGGGTAGACCGGGTGTCGAGCTCCATCTGGTCCGCTTTGGCGACGCTCCTGCGGATGCGCACGGTCCCGGTCCGCTCGTCCTCCACGTCCACCACCTTCCTCAGCAGTCTGATGGTTCCGGTGTGTCCCGAGCTGGCGGCCAGGCGGGTGGCCTGACCGAGCCGCACTGTGGCGGTCCTCTCGTCGCCGGCCTCCAGTGCCCGCAGCCCCTGATGGATGGCCGACGACAGCTCGGCCTGCCGGCTGTAGTGCGCCACCTCAGGGCTGACCTGCGTGCCGATGCCGTCGTCGGTCCACACCATCCGCACCAGGCCCGGGCCGACGACGGCGCCGTCGACGACCAAGCTGAGCCGGGCGGCCAGCATCTCGATCCCCGTCCCGTAGGCCGGGACGGTTACCGACAGGTGGTAGTCGCGCGCTTCGGAACCCCAGGACCCGAGCGGGTACTCCCGGAAGTGGAGGTCGACCTGCTTTCCCCAGCCGGTCAGATCTTCGACCTCCGGGGCAACCTGGCGGAAGAAGCTCACCGCCGCTCCCCCCGGGCACCACACCCGCAACGACGCCTGCGCGGCACGGCCCATCGACGCCTGCATCAGCCCCTGGAGCTCGGCTTCCAACCCGTCCGAATCGCGGATGATGTCGACGGACCCGAGCAGAGCGGAGGCGACAGTACGCAGCTCCTCGACGACCCAGTCGGTGCCGACGCCCCGGCAGTCCGCCTGGAACAGGCCTCGGCACTGCGAAAGGGCCGCCTCGAGGACCCCTGGCACCTCGTTGTTCTCGCCGTCGGTGAGCAGGATGGCATGCCGCCGGGGCGTGGGGCTGGCCACGAACAGCTCACGCGCCGCCAGCAGCCATTTCGAGATCGCCGTCCCGCCGCAGGGCTCCAGGTGACGAACCGCCTCCCGGGCCGCGGCCCGGGTCGAGGGATCGGCGACCACCAGCCCGGTGCCCCACGGTGGGAAGACGACGGAGGCGTCGTGGTTGCCCGCCACGATCCCGAAGCGAACACCGTCGCGGATGCGGTCGACGGCGAGCCCGGCGGCTCGGATGGCCGCGTGGATACGCCGGGGCGGCGTGTACATCGAGCCCGAGACGTCGATGATGAGGACCTCGGCTGCCTCCCCGGCCACCACGGGGGAGGGCCCGTGGGCCGTCACGGTGACGATGGCGTCCATCGTCGTGGCCTGCGGCGGGACGTACTCGTTCTGGAAGACGTCGAGCGAGAAGTCGGTCATCGCCGCTCCTGTCCGTCTAAGTCGTGGGGGCCTACGGCCACGGTGATGTTGTCGCCGCCTCCGGAGGCGTTCGCGAAGACCACCAGGCGACGGGCAAGCGTGATGGTGGTCTCGGACCCGATCGGTCCGATCAGGTGGGCCATGCCCTCGAGGGTGGGGGCGTAAGTCCACAGCCCATCGGACATCAGCACGACGAGACCGGGTCCAGGCAGCTCGCCCGCGGTGACGGCAGGCTCGGCGTCGCTGGAGTCGACGCCGAGCCACCGGGTGACGGTGTGGGCGCCTGGGCGGTCCATGACCTGCGCCGCGGTGAGGTCGCCCGAGGCCATCATCTCACTGGCCAGCGAGTCGTCCTGGCCGATCTGCAGTGCTCCGTGGGCGTCGACCCAGTAAGCGCGGCTGTCGCCCACCGAGGCGAAGGCAGCGTTGGCTCCCCGCACCGCCGCGGCCACGAAGGTACAGGCGCCCGGCCCCACGTCGAGGGTTGGGTCATAGGGCACGGCAGCCGCGGCCTGCTGGGCGGCCGCGGCGGCGACGGCCATGGCGGCTCCGAGGTCGCCCCCCTCCGCCACGGCCCCGCTGAGCACGTGCAGCGCCGCGTCGACGGCTGCCTGTGACACCAGGTGGGGATCCTGGCTGACCGACACCCCGTCACAGACCACCAGGGCGAAGCCTCCGGGGTCCCCCTCGACCCATCGAACGCCGACGGCGTCCTCGTTGCGCCAGTGCGAGGAGCCCTGGTCGGTGACGGCTGCCACGGGGCCGTCGACCAGCTCGCGGTAGTCGTGGGCCTTCGCCCGTAGTCCTGGGCCAGGCCTGCCGCCCCAGCGCTCGACCCTGGAGTCGGCAGGGCTGACACCGTCGTCTCGGGAGGCTTCGACCGACGACCTCTCGCCGATGTCGGCGCTGCTGGTGGCCAGGGAGGGGGCGGAGAGGGCAGCGCCGCACAGCTCGCACCAGCGATCGGCCGGAGTCATGGGATCACCGCAGACAGAGCACGCCATGCGCGCATCGGTTCCGGCCCCGTCGCTCACAGGAGCGTGCGCGGTCGTACGAGGTTGGCCCGGTCGACCAGTTCGTTCCGCTCCCGGGCGGTCGTTGCGGTCCGGGCGATGTCGCGGTAAGTCGACTCCAGGCCTGCCCTCAGGGCGGTCTCGCTGAAGGGCCGCCCCAGGATCCGCACTGCCGAGGTCGCCGTGACACGACCCCCGGCCAGGGCGGCCAGGCCGGCCTCGAACAGCTCGCGTGCGAGCTGCGCGTAGCGCCGCGGGGTGAGCCACAGCTCGTCCAGGATCAGCGACGCTCGCTCGAGCTGATCGGGGCGCGGCGGCTCGGCCTGAGGCCATGGCGTCGATGCGAGGGCGCGCACGGCCGCGATGCGGGCGGCGACGTGTGCGCTGGAGGCGGCCGGCACCCGATCCAGAGCGGCCACCGCGCCCTCGCGGTCGCCCAGAGCCACCCGCACGCGGGCCAGCCCGAAGGCGCCGAACACGTAGGCGGGGTCGGTCCGGCTGGCCACGTCGTAGAGGTGGGCGCTTCGACCCAGGTTGCCCGCAAGCTCGTGGGCCAGCGCCAAGGCCAGCTTGGCGGGCACCTCGCCGGGGAGGTCGGTGTAGACGGGGTCGAGCCAGTCGACGGCTCCGACGGCCAGCCCCTGGGCGAGGGCCGTCAGGCCTCGGTGCCACCACAAGTGCCAGTCCCGGTCGTCGCCGAGGCGGTCGAGCGTGGCGGCCGCCGGCTCCGGCGTACCGGCATAGAGCTGGGCCCGGGCCAGGCAGAGCAGCGTCTCAGGGGTGGCCGGCACCGAATCGGTGGACAGGGCCGAGGTGAGGTTGGCGACCACCGCGGTGGGCTCACCGTCGGCCACGCCGAGCACGACGCCCGCACCGGGGTCGGAGGGGTCGACCTTCGGGGCCGGCAGGAGGCGCCAGTCCGGCCCTACCTCGTCGTGGGCGCCGGCACCCACCACGCCACCGGGCTCGAAGACCGTGCTCACCGCCGGCTGCGCCTCTCCACGGGCCGCGGATTCCTCGCGCAGGATGCCGAGGAGCTGCTCGGCCATGTCCTCGGCGGACTCGAACCGGTCACTCGGGTCGGTGGCGGTGGCCTTGAGGAGGAAACGGTAGAGCGACTCGTGCTGGGCCAGCACCGGGTACACGTCGGGCCCGGGCACGCTGGTGGCGTACGTGGTCTGGTAGCCGCGGAAGTCCAGCAGCAGAACGGCCAGCATGCGGCCGACGGTGTAGAGGTCGGAGGCCACCGACGGCCCCGAATCCGCGACCTCTGGGGCCTGATACCCGATGGTGGCGTAGATCGCCGACTCGTCGTCGTCGATGCGACGGACCCCGCCCACATCGATGATCTTGAGGGAATCGCCTGAGAGGATGACGTTGTCGGGCTTCATGTCGCAGTACAACAGGCCCTGGGCGTGGAAGTAGCCCATGGCGGGTAGGACGCCCAAGGTGTAGACGATCGCCCTCTCCACCGGCAGGGGGTCGATGCCGCCGCTGTTGACGGCGTCGCGCCGGGCCTTGAGGATCGCCTTGAGACTCTGGCCGCCGATGTACTCCATGACGATGTAGCCGGCATCCTCGTGAGCAACGAAGTTGTGGATGCGGACGATGTTGGGGTGGTCGAGTGCGGCAAGGAACCGGCGCTCCGCGACTGCGGCCATGGCCGCCTCCTCGCTGGCGGTGTCGAGCAGACCCTTGAGCACCACCCAGCGATCGGAGACCGCTCGGTCACGCGCCAGGTAGATCCATCCGAGCCCGCCGTGGGCCAGGGCACCTATGACCTGGTACTGGCCACCGACCAAGTCGCCGGGACCGAGCCGAGGTGTGAAGGAGAACCGGGCCCGGCACTGGCGACAGAACCCGTCGGGCCGCCCCGGCCGATCGCCGCGAGCGCGTCCGACCGGACTGTCGCAGTTGGAGCAGAAGCGATCGTTCTCGTGGACCTCGGCGACACGCATGACCGCCGCCAAGGGGTCGCCCTCCGGGACAGCAGGGACCTCGACGAGACCGTGTCCGAGCCGTCTTCCCCCGGTCCGGCGGCTGCGGACCCGTTGGGATCCCCGGCTCGCAGCCCTCCCGCCCGACGAGCCGATGCGTGCCGACGACGGGCGCAGGCGAGGCGCAGGATCCTGGTAGTGGTCGCCGCCCGGGCCCCTGCCGTCGCTGGGGCCGCCACCCGCTGCCGGGGAGTTCCACACGGGAGCGGGAGCGGCGCTTGGCGGCGGGACGACGAGGGCGCCGGGGGCCAGGGGCGCTCGGCCACACGAGTCGCAGTAGCCATCAGCGACCCGCCCGTCACACCCCGGGAACGCGCAGGCGCTGGTCGGTTCCGCCAGGCCAGGCGCGGGGAGCAGGCTCCCCGGGGCGGGCGGGGCTGCCGGGGCACTCGGGCTCGGGACGGCATAGGCGTACGGCTGCTCGGCAAGACCGGGTGTCGCTCCAGCCCTGGAGGGCGCGGCGAGGGGTGCTCGGCCACACGAGTCGCAGTAGCCATGAGCGATCGTCCCGTCACACCCCGGGAACGCGCAGTGACTCATCTCGCTCACGTCGCCACTCGTCGATCGGCTCCTGAGGCACGTGCCCGTGACGGTCGGTGCTCATGGTCGAGGTCGGGTTGCACGAGTCCCGAGGGGTCGGTCGTCGCACCCGGCGTCCTCCCGTGCGGCACCCTGGCGTCCGCGTCGTCCGTGGCTCCCATCGTCGTGACACCTCGCGGTGGCTCGACCGCCTCGCCCACCGATCCGAAGGCACCGCCGGTCGTGTCCGATGACGGCGGCTGACGGAGGCCCTCCAGGAGCTCCTCGACTGCAGTCTCCGCGGCCTCGAGGTCGCAGGGGACTTCCAGCGACCGCAGGGCCCGCCCGGCCAGCTCGGTGACGAGCGGATCCTCGGCCCGGCCCAGCGCTCCCGCCTTGACCCGTGCTGCCCGCAGCAGGCCTTGGAGCTCGCGGCGCCGGCGCCGCGGACGGGCGTTGGCCTCGGCGACCTGGCGGGCTACCGCCAGGGTCTGGTCGGCGAGCGCCCGCCAGCGGGCCAGCCCGGCCCCGGCGCGGGACACGTGTCCTTCGGAAACGAGTCGCTCCAGGCGCGCCAGCCACGGCCGCAGGCCGGGCTGGTCGTGCAGCACCTTCGCCGCGACCGGTTCCAGGAGTCCCTCGGGGCTGGCAATCTCGAGCCGGGTCTGGTCGAAGGCGTCACGCCCCTCGGCCAACAGTCCCTCGAGCTCAGCGAGCGTGCGGGCGGCGCCGGCGGCTTCCTCGCTCAGGCGGGCAAGCTCGGCGCGGGCGCCGGCGATGCCTGCCAGGGTCGACTCGAGCCCGCTGACCTCCTCGGCGGCACCCAGCGGGTCCTCGATGATGTGATTAGGAAGGGCCTCGATCGCAGCGACCGCCGCGGCCACAGGCCGGTGACCCGGTAGCTCGGCTGCCAGGTGGTGAGCCTCGGTCGTCACCCGGTCGAGGCGAGGGAGCAGCTCACGCCAGGCGGCGTCGACCTCGGCGACGACCTGGTGGGCCGGTGCGAGCCCGACCGCCAGGGTCGCGAGCACGGCGTCAGGGGTGAGGCTGCGCCCTGAGGAGGAGCGGGAACCCGACGGAGGCGCATGGCCATCAGCGGAGACGCCCGGCTCGGCTCCCAGGACGATACTAGGGCCGTTGAGCTGGAGCATGAGGCGGGCGGCATCGACGTCGGGCTCGTTCTGCTGCGCCTTGATCCGGGACAGCAGGTCGTCGAGCAGGCTCAGGCCTTGCCGCAGCTGTGCCACCTGGGCGAGGGCCGGCCGGGCCCGCTCCGCCGTGACACCGGTGAGGCGGTCACCGGTCAGGAGCGCGTAGGTGGCGTCGGCTTCGAGGTCTCGGGCTTCGGAGACCAAGGCCTGCTGTGCCGCCCGCAGCTCACGCAAGCGCCGGTCGAGGGCGTGCGCACCGGGGTTCACGTGCCACGACCTCCATGTCCTGCATGGTCAATAGCGGTCCTCCGAAGCTCGCTCATTCCTCGTGCACCTCCTGACTCATCGCGGCCGTTGCGTCTATCGGGTAAGCGCGCTGACGAATCTCCCGTCAACCTCGGCTTGGTCGAGCGGGATGTCGGGATGGACGAGGGCCAGCACGGAACCGATCGAGTCGATGCTTTGCAGGATCTGTGGCTTGTCGAGCGGGAAGATCTCGTCGTTCAAGAAGGTGTCGGCGTCTCCCGTGCCATACAGCTTGATGCCGGACAGCAGGGTCCCCACGGTCGCGATGTCGAGGCCGCCGTCCGCGGCGTAGAACGCCGCCAGTGCCTCCGGGCGGGCCAGGAGGCCGTCCATCATTGAGTAGTAGGAGTCCACGACCGCTTGCACGGCAGCGGGGTCGCGCTCGATCAGTCGGCCACTGGCCACGAACACGTCCACGATCGAGTCGGGGACGTCCGCGCTGCTCAACGCGATGGTGTTGCCGGCGGCACGGGCGGCGCTGGTATCCGGTTCCCAGATGATCGCCAACTGGGCCTCGTCGGCCTGGAGCATCTCGAGGGCAGTGGCGGACTGGTCCACCGACACGAGCTCGAAGTCGGTCAGACGCAACTCGTCGGTGGTGTTGACCAGTTCGTTGAGCAACATCTCTGATGGCGAGTTGCCGGTGTACGCCAGGACCGGCTTGCCTCCCACCTCGGCCTCCCGGGCGACCAGGGCCGGGACGTCGTCGATGCTGTCGAGCTCGGGGTGGTGGGCGGTGCCGAGGGCGAGGGCGTCGGCACCCACGCTCTGATCGATGATGCCCACGACCGTGCCCTCGGGGTGCTCGAGCAGATACTGGTCGAGCGTCGTGACGATGATGTCGGCCCGACCAGCCGTGAGATCCGCCGCCCGCACGTCCTGGCAGACCTGCTCGACGTAGAGGGCGGTGTACCCAGTCCCGTCGAGCAGCCCTTCGTCGCGGAACGGGGCATAGCCTGACCAGGCGTCGCCCTCAATGACCAGGGTGTTCTCCTCATGTTCGGGGATCGCGCTCGGGGCACAGGCTGCGGACGATCCTTGCGAGCATCCGGCCACCGCGCCGCCTCCGGTGACCAGCGCGGCCAGCATCGCCAGGGTTGAACGGCCTCGCCTGGTTGCGTAGCTCATGCCCGGTACTCCCTGAGACGCTGGAACAGGCCGAGCTGGGCGAGCAGGAGGATCCCCGCCGCCGCGAGGAGGTTGAGCACGTCGAGCGGCGCCGCGGCATCCTCAGCGGCATCGGCCGCCTCGTCGAAGGTCCCCTGCTCGATCGCCTGCGCGGCTGTGATGGCGGCGTCCAGGTCGATGTAGGCCTGGCCGTTGGTGTATTCGTCCACCGCCGCCTCGGGTTCGTCCGTGTTCACGAGCCTCCGCATCGTCGCGTCCTCGGTCAGGAAGGCCTCGAAGGCGAGCACCACGTTGCGGGCGCTCTCGGGATCGGTGCCGGCGGCGCCTGGTCCCGCCACCCCGGCCAGATAGCCAGCCGCGCCCTCGGGGATCTTGCCGTCGACGGCCAGGTCGACCACGTCCTCTCCCTCCATCCGGAGCAACCGGCTCACCTGGTGGCCGAAGTCGAGCTGAGCACCCTCGGCGGTGCTCGGATCGAAGAGGAACTGGCCCTGCGCCTGCCGGGCCAGGACCACCGTGGCGCGCGCTCGGGCCAGCACATGCACCGATTGGAACGCCTGCTCACGGGCGTCGGCGAGGTGGGCCGACGAGGCGTCGAGACGGCGCAGGGTGACACCACCGCTGACCAGGGCGATCACCGTTGCCAGCACCAGGCCCAGGTTGAGCACCCGCCGGAACCTCCGATCCAGAAGGATCTGTGTCAGGGCCAGGAAGCCCAGCAGGGCCAACCACGACACCACGATGAGGCGCCCGGTGGACACCGAACGCGCCTTCTGGCCGTCGTATGTGGTGTTGAGCACGTAGCTGTTGGCCTTGTCGAGGAACTCGGCCTCGGGCAGCAGCGTGTCGGCCATGACCTCGTGAGCCTGTCCGTACGCCTCGAGGGCCGTGGCCTCGTCGCCGTCGGCTCCGGCGGCGAAGGCGTCCCGGACCAGAGCGTGATAGTGGGGTAGGGCGTAGTCGATGTTGGCCAGCGGCTGCTCGAAGGCCGCACCGGACGACGACACCAGAGCGGCGAGAACCATGCTGTCGTGCAGTTCGGCCCGCTTGGTGTTGTAGTCGTGGGGAAAGCCGTTCGCGGTCAGTGAAGCCTGGCTGAGTAGGCCGTGAACGACGACCTGGTCCAACTCGGCCAACTCCAGCTTGAGGGTCTGGGCCACGGTGATGCCGCGTGTGGCCTCGGTCCCCACGGTCGTCACCGTGCTCTCGTTGCGCTCGACGCCCAGGTGCACGGCGGTGGCGAACGCCAGGAGCGGTAGACACAGCAGGGCCATGCCGAGCCGTAGCCGGAACGGCGTGCTCGATGCTCGGGAGCGGCCGACGCGCAAAGCCTGCAAGACCCGGCGGACCCGCCCGCCGGAGGGTCCGCCGGGCGGCGGCTCGTCGCCAACGCGCAGGATCTTGTCGGCCCCACTCCCGACCGCCGGTGCGTCCGTCGGTGCCGGGAGTGCGGGAGCGGCGCCGCTCCCGGAGGCGCTCACTCCGGCCGGTGTCGTGGTCGTCAGCGTCTCCCCAGTGGTGGTCACTTCCGGCCCCGTCCGTGTGCCGTGGCGCCGACGGTGACCCTCGGCGGTGACAGGTGATGTGGGCCGTCATAACAGGCTGGCCGGGAACGGGTTGAGGTCCCGTCCACGCGTTGGTCGATCCTCCCCAGCATTCGTGCCACTCACCTGTCCAGTTGCGGGCCTGGCTATGCGCTGCGGACAGCACGGCCGTGCCGAACTCGCCTCTAGGTGACCTGCACGGACAGGTGGACACCCTCAGAAGACCGACACCTGGCTAGTGAACGGACTAGCCACAGCGGTGCTGTCCCAAGCTGACCGACACGGTAGCAGGCGACGACGCCCCGTTGTCTCTCGCGCACGCGTCGTAATCAGACGGACGCTCGCATCACGGCAGACTCAGGCCCTCGGATCGT